>Ga0065721_10005212_pt1 | contig 15381 bp, 14 predicted proteins | sample Mesricmetagenome_FD_59108 | JGI IMG/M metagenome (GOLD analysis project Ga0065721, IMG submission 59108) | Mesophilic microbial community from rice straw/compost enrichment Sample: eDNA_1 v2 (version 2) | ecosystem: Engineered > Solid waste > Grass > Composting > Bioreactor | place: USA: Davis... | reverse complement strand
CCTCGGCGGGCGCCGGCGCAGCCGCTGCCGCTCCCCCGAACAGAAGGACCAGGGCGCAAGCCGCGGCTAAGATCCCGCCGCGAGCCGAACCGATCCAGGGCCACGAAGCCATCGTCATCTGTCGCACCAACCGTTTCGCGCGAAACCGCGAATCGCCCTCCCCAGTCTTCTCGACCATAGGCGGCTTTGGGCAAGGCCGCGAGGCGGGCCGTCGCGGAAGGGACTCGCGCTTTTGCGCGACATGGCCCATATACCCGAGGGAATTTCGCGGCCCGGCCGCCGGACGACACGATGAACGCGCTGATCGGACACTCCTTTCTCAAGATGAACGGCCTCGGCAACGAGATCGTCGTGCTCGACCTGCGCGGGCAGCGGCACGTCGTCACGCCCGCCGAGGCGCGCGCCATCGCGGCCGATCCTGCCTCGCATTTCGACCAGCTCATGGTGCTGCACGACCCGCGCACGCCCGGCACCGACGCCTTCATGCTGATCTACAACATAGACGGCTCGCTCTCCGCCTCCTGCGGCAACGGCACGCGCTGCGTCGCCTGGGCGCTGACGCAGGGCACGACGCGCGACGAGCTCCTGCTCGAGACCGATGCCGGGCTGCTCGCCTGCCGGCGCGAGGGGGAATGGTTCTTCACCATCGACATGGGCGCGCCGCGCCTGAGGTGGGACGAGATCCCGCTCGCCGAGGAATTTCGCGATACGCGCGCCATCGAACTGCAGATCGGCCCCATCGACGCGCCCGTGCTGCACTCGCCATCCGTGGTCAGCATGGGCAATCCGCACGCCGTCTTCTGGGTGGAGGATGTCGAGGCGTATGACCTCGCTCGCTTCGGGCCGCTCCTCGAGAACCATCCGATCTTCCCTGAGAAGGCGAACATCTCCCTCGCGGCGGTGGAGAGCCCCGAGCACGTGATCGTCAAGGTGTGGGAGCGTGGCGCCGGCCTGACGCGCGCCTGTGGCTCGGCCGCCTGCGCCGTCGCCGTCGCCGCTGCGCGCAAGGGCCTCACCGGACGCAAGGTGCGTGTCACCCTGCCGGGCGGCGACCTCCTGATCGACTGGCGCGAGAGCGACGGCCACGTCATGATGACGGGGCCGGTCGAGCTGGAGCACGAAGGCCGGTTCGCTGCGGAGCTCTTTGCGGAAACGGCCTGATGGGTGTCGAGGTCGTCACCTTCGGCTGCCGGCTCAACATCGTCGAGTCGCAGGTCGTGAAGCGCCACGCCGAGGCAGCGGGGCACGACGAGCTCGTCGTCGTCAACACCTGCGCCGTCACCGGCGAGGCGGTGCGCCAGGCACGCCAGACCATCCGCCGCCTCAAGCGCGAACGGCCGGACGTGACGGTGGTCGTCACCGGCTGCGCGGCGCAGGTCGACCCGGCGAGCTTTGCGTCGATGCCCGAGGTCGCGAAGGTCCTCGGCAACACCGAGAAGCTCGAGGCGGCGAGCTGGCGCGGGCTCGCAGCGGGCGAGAAGGCGGCGGTCGGCGACATCATGGCCGTGCGCGAGACGGCGACCCATCTCGTCGACGGCTTCGACGGCCATGCGCGCGCCTTCCTGCAGGTGCAGAACGGCTGCGACCACCGCTGCACCTTCTGCATCATCCCGTTCGGGCGCGGCAACTCTCGCTCGGTGCCGATGGGCGCGGTGGTCGAGGCCGTCAAACGCCTCGTTGGCAACGGCTATCGCGAGGTCGTGCTGACCGGCGTCGACCTGACGGCCTATGGCCGCGATCTGCCGGGCGCTCCGCCGCTCGGCCGCCTCGTCGGCCAGATCCTCAAGCACGTGCCGGACCTGCAGCGGCTTCGCCTGTCGTCGATCGATTCCGTCGAGGCGGACGAGGAGCTCCTCGCCGTGATCGCCGGCGAGCGACGGCTGATGCCGCATCTGCACCTGTCGCTGCAGGCCGGCGACGACATGATCCTGAAGCGCATGAAGCGCCGGCACCTGCGCGAGGACGCCATCGGCTTCTGCGAGAGCGTGCGGCGAGCCAGGCCCGACATCGTCTTCGGCGCCGATATCATCGCCGGCTTTCCGACCGAGACGGAGGAGATGTTCGCCCGCTCGCTCGCCATCGTCGGCGAATGCGGTCTGACGCATCTCCACGTCTTCCCCTTCTCGCCCCGTCCCGGCACGCCCGCAGCGCGCATGCCGCAATTGCCGCGCGAAGTGGTGAAGGAGCGCGCCGGGCGCCTGCGCGCCGTCGGTGCGGAGGCTCGCCGGCACTTCCTCGCCACCCAGGTCGGCACCCGGCAGAGTGTCCTCGTGGAGCGGGGCGACGTGGGCCATACCGAGGGCTTCGCGCTGGTGCGCCTGCCGTCCGGCCTCAGGGTGGGCGAGGTCGTCGACGTCGCCATCGCGCGCCACGACGGCGAAGCGCTCATCGCCGCCTGAGGCCTGCCGTTCTTACGGCAAGGTATCCCTGACGCGTTCCCAGCTCTTGAGCATGTGCTTGGCGAGGATGCCCGCGAGCCGATCGGGGTCGCGCTTCGTGAGGGCCTCGATCATCTCCTCATGCTCGTTCACCGCCTCGTCCCACTTGGGCGGCTCCTGATTGCCGAGGAAGCGGATGCGCTTGAGGCGCGACTGCAGCGTCTCGTGGATGTCGGCGAGCACGGCGTTGCCCGACAGGCGCACAATCGCCGTGTGGATCGCCTGGTTGAGCTTGAAGTACTCGAGCCGGTTGCGGCTCCGATAGAACGCGATCATGCGCGCGTGAAGGCCGGCGACGGCGGCAATGTCGGCATCGCTCGCGTTGGCGCAGGCGAGGCGCCCGGCCTCGGCCTCCAGCGTCGCGAGCACGGTCAGCATGTCGTAGACGTCCTTCGGCGAGAAACGGCGCACGATGGCGCCGCGGCTCGGCACGAGCTCGATCAGCCCCTCACGCGCCAGAAACTTCAACGCCTCGCGCAAGGGCGTGCGCGAGATGCCCAGCGCCGCGCCGAGCTGGCCCTCGTGCACGCGCGCGCCGGGCGCCAGCTGGCCCTCGGTGATCATGTCGCGGATGCGGGTGACGACCTCGTCGTGCAGCGTGCGCCGGGCGATGGGGCGGGCCTCCTCGGGGGCCCCCTCCAGCTTGTCCGCCAACGGGGCGATGGTCTCGTCTGTCATGCTCACCTGTGCCTCGGCCTCTGGTCGGGCGGCGCGCGGGCGCGCGCGGACTGGCGTATCCCGGCGAATTCCTTGCCGAATCCCTTGTGTGTCAAGGGGAATGATGCCTCCAGCGGGGCCGCCGGTCAATTGAACTCCGTATGATAGAATTCTGTATACAGCATACTTGACGACAGAACCACGCCTCTCTAGCCTCCCCTCAACCAATCCTAGGAGGTGCGCGTGGTGGGTCAAAGGCCGCAGAATTCCGCTCCACAACCGACGATCGCTCTCGCCATGGGTGATCCCGCCGGCATCAGCCCGGAGCTCATGGCAAAGGCCCTCGGCCTCGACGACATCCGCAATGCCGCCCGCCTCGTCGTCTTCGGCGACCGGCGCGTGCTCGCCGCGGGCGCGGCCATCGCCGGCACCGCCCCCGAGATCGCCGTCGTCGCCGACCCGGCCGAGGCCTCGCCGGGCGAGACCCGTCCCATCTTCGTCGACCTCGGCCATCTCGACCCGGCCACCATCCGCCCGGGCGAAGTCAGCCGCGAAGGCGGCGCTTTCGCCGTCGCCAATTTCCGCGCCGCCCTGAAGTACGCCATGGCCGGCCATGCCCAGGCGGTGGCTTTCACCCCCTTCAACAAGGGGGCCATGCGCCTCGCCCATCCCTCCTACGAGGACGAGATCACCTTTCTTACGGAGGAGGTCGGGGCGGACGGTCCGGCGAGCGAGTTCAACATCCTCGAGGGGCTGTGGAACGCGCGCGTGACGTCGCACGTGCCGCTGAAGGACGTCGCCGGCTTCATCACGCGCGAGGCCGTCCTCGACGGCCTCGTCCTCGCCGACGGCGCCATGCGCCAGGCCGATTTTGCCCGCCCGCGCATCGCGGTCGCGGGCCTCAACCCGCATGCGGGCGACGGCGGCAACTTCGGGCGCGAGGAGATCGAGGTGATCGCGCCGGCGATCGAGGCGGCCCGTGCCCGTGGCATCGCCGCCGACGGGCCGTTTCCCTCCGACACCGTCTTCCTGCGCGCCAAGGCCGGCGCCTTCGACGCGGTGCTGACCATGTACCACGACCAGGGCCAGATCGCCATGAAGCTCATGGGCTTCGACCGGGGCGTCACCCTGCTCGCCGGCTTCCCCGTCCCCATCCTCACTCCGGCCCACGGCACCGCCTACGACATCGCCGGAAAGGGCATCGCGAACATCGGCGCAACGCGCGCCGCATTCACGCTCGCCGCAAAAATGGCCGCGAAACGGCTGGCGGCGCAGGAGCCGGAGGCCCGCAAGGCAGCCGGCTGAACAATCCGCCCGATCAGTGGCGGCCCGGAAGAAGAAACTGGAGGAAACGATGATGATGAGAAAGGCGTTGTTGGCTGCGACGGCCCTCGTCGCGGCGCTGGGCATCTCGGCGGCCGAGGCCGCGTGGAAACCGTCGAAACCGGTCGAGTTCGTGGTCACCTCGGGCGCCGGCGGCGGCACGGACCAGTTCGCCCGCACCGTGCAGGCGATCATCACCAAGCACAACCTGCTCGACCAGCCGGTGGTCGTCGTCAACAAGGGCGGCGGCAGCGGCGCCGAGGGCTTCGTCTACGGCAAGACGGCCGCGGGCGAGCCGCACAAGGTCATCTTCGCCACCAACAACGAGTGGCTGCTGCCGCTCGTCGCCAAGCTCGCCTTCAAGCCGGATGATCTGACTCCCGTCGCGGCGATGGCGGTCGACGAATTCCTGCTCTGGGTGCCGGGAGATTCCCCCCACCAGGACGCCAAGAGCTTCATCGAGGCGGCCAAGGCCGCGCCCGGCAAGGTGAAGATCGGCGGCAGCCAGTCGAAGGACACGGACCACATCCTCGTCAAGCAGATCGAGAAGGCCGCCGGCATCAAGGTGACCTACGTGCCCTTCAAGAGCGGCGGCGAGGCGGCGACCCAGCTCGCCGGCGGCCATATCGACGCCAACACCAACAACCCGGCGGAGAACCTCGGCCAGTGGAAGGCCGGCGGCGTGCGCCCGCTGTGCGTCTTCGCGCCCGACCGCATGGCCAAGGGCGAGCCGGTGGTGGACGGCAAGGGCTGGGCGGATATCCCGACCTGCAAGGAAGCGGGGGTGCCGCTCGAGCACTACCAGATGCCGCGGACCGTCTTCCTGCCCGGCGAGGTGCCGCAGGAGGCCGTCGACTTCTATGTCGACCTCCTGAAGCAGGTGCGCGAGAAGCCGGAATGGCAGGAGTACATCACGCGCACGTCGCAATCGAACCGCTTCTTCGCCGGCGAAGACTTCCAGACCTTCATCAAGAACAACGAGGATGAAGGCCGCGCCGTCATCGCCGCCGAAGGCTGGCTGGTGAACTGAGACGTTGCGATATCCCCCACGCAGGTCGGGACCACCGGCCCGCGTGGGGAGCATTTGGGGATCGGGTATGACGGGAGCGCACAGTCTCCCGCCCTGCCTCACCCTGCGCCTCCCCACAGGGGAGGAAACATCCCGCCGTTCGCTCGATAACAACGACAAGGGCGAGCGCCTCACAGGAGGAGGAGACCCATGTCGACGAACGAAAGAAGCCTCGTCTCCCGCTTCGCCATGGAAATCGCGACGGGCTGCGCCACGCTCGTCGCCGGCATCGTCGTCGTTCTCGGCGCCATCGAGTACGAGACGGGATGGGACGAGGGCGGACCGCAGCCCGGCTATTTCCCCTTCTATGTCGGGCTCATCATCATCGCCGCGAGCCTCGGCGTGCTGGGGCAGGCCTTCCTCAACCACAGGCGCTCCTGCCAGGCCTTCATCACGCGCGAGGGCTTTGCGCGGGTGATGGCGTTCTTCCTGCCGCTCGCCGCCTTCACCGTCGGCTCCTATGTCCTCGGCCTCTACGTCGGCACCTTCGTCTATCTCGCCGGCGTCATGATCTTCCAGGGCGGCTATCGCTGGCCTTTCGCGCTCGCCGTCGCCGGCGGCATCACCGGCTTCTTCTTCGTGCTGTTCGAGCGCTGGTTCCAGGTGCCGCTGCTCAAGGGGCCGCTCGAAGCCCTCCTCGGCATCTACTGACGCACCACCGTACCAAGAAGCCGCGCACAGCGGCCAGCAGGGAGAAAACGGGTGGAAAACATCGCTTCCCTCATGCATGGCTTCGGCGTCGCGCTGACCATGCACCACGTGCTCCTGATGATGCTCGGCGTGCTGCTCGGCATCCTCGTCGGCGTGCTGCCGGGCCTCGGCGCACCCAACGGCGTCACGCTCCTGATGCCGCTGACCTTCTCGATGGATCCGATCTCGGCCATCATCCTCCTGACGAGCATGTACTGGGGTGCGCTGTTCGGCGGCTCCACGACGTCGATCCTCTTCAACATACCGGGCGAACCCTCCTCGGTGGCGACCACCTTCGACGGCCATCCCATGGCCAAGCAGGGCCGCGCGACGGAGGCGCTGACCTATGCCTTCCTCTCCGCCGGCTTCGGCGCGCTCGTCGGCGTGGTGCTGATCACCGTGCTCTCGGGCTGGGTGGCCAAGTTCGCCCTGCGCTTCTCCTCGCCCGAGTTCTTCGCCGTCTATTTCCTCGCCTTCGCCTCCTTCATCGGCCTCGGCGGAGCCTCGCCCTTCAAGACCGTCATCTCGATCATGCTGGGCTTCGCCTTTACGGCGGTGGGCATGGACCCGGTGTCGGGCAGCCTGCGCCTCACCTACGGCATCGACGAACTCATCCGCGGCATCAGCTTTCTCGTCGCGGTCATCGGCCTCTTCGGCATCGGCGAACTGCTGCTGACCATGGAGGAAGGGCTGCGCTTCGACGGCGTCAAGGCGCGTGTGTCTCCGCGCAAGGTGTTCGAGACGCTGCTGACCCTGCCGCGCTACTGGGTAACGCTGCTGCGCTCGGCCGCGATCGGCTGCTGGATGGGCATCACCCCGGGCGGGCCGACGGCCGCCTCCTTCATGAGCTACGGCCTCGCCAAACGCTTCGCCCGGCGGCGCGAAGGCTTCGGCCAGGGCCGCGAGGAAGGCGTCGTCGCGCCCGAGACGGCGGATCACGCCGCCGGCTCCAGCGCCATCCTGCCCATGCTCGCGCTCGGCATCCCCGGCTCGGCCACGGCGGCCGTGATGATGGGCGGGCTGATGATCTGGGGCCTGACGCCCGGGCCGATGCTGTTCATCGAGCAGAAGGACTTCGTCTGGGGCCTGATCGCCTCGATGTACCTCGGCAATGTCGTCGCCGTCGTGCTCGTCCTCGCCACGGTGCCCTTCTTCGCCGCCATCCTGCGGGTGCCCTTCGCCATCATCGGGCCGGTCATCCTCGTCATCTGCGTGAGCGGCGCCTATACGGTGGCCGGCGCCGCCTTCGACCTGTGGCTGGTGCTGATCTTCGGCGTCGTCGGCTATGTCTTCAAGAAGCTCGACTACCCGATCGCACCGATGGTGCTCGCCATGGTGCTGGGCGACAAGGCGGAGGATGCCTTCCGCCAGTCGGCGATCATGTCGGGCGGTGACCTGTCCATCTTCTGGTCCAACGGGCTGGTCGCCACCATCATGGCCCTGGGCGTGCTGCTGCTGGTGTGGCCGCTGCTGTCCCTTGTCGTCCAGCGCCTGCGGCCGTCACGCGATGTCGGGACGACGCCCGCCTGACGCGGCGGCTTCTCCTTCCTTGGCGGCAGCGTTCATGCGCTGCCCTGCACCCCGGGGCCATCAGCCCCGGGGTTTTTTCCTGGCCGGTCTCAGGCCGCGGCCGAACGGCCGAAGAAGGCGGCATCCTGCGCCTGGCGCAGGGCGAGGAGAACGGAGCCCGACGCGATCTCGATGTCGGCCATGGTGACGAGCGCCCCCTGCCGCACGTCGCGCACCAGACGCTGGTTGGCGGCGAGGTAGAACGGCACCGGCGACCCCGCCGACAATGGCGCGGCGGGCTGCAGCTCGGCCCCGACGCCGTCGATCGTGTGATGGTGGCCGCCCATCGCGAGGACCGTGCCGGCCGGCAGGTCGCGCTGCGCCCGCGCGACGAGATCGTAGCGGGGTTTCGGCGCCGCAGCCCCGGTCGAGGCGCCGTGAACGGCCGCTTCGAGCACGCTCGTCGCTGCCTCGAGGCCGAGCAGGTGGCGCGGCAGGAGGATCGTGGCGTGGTTGCCGGTGCGGCTGACGAGATGGCCCTTCTCGGCCAAAATGCGCCACGTCTCCTCGTTGGTGCAGCGCACGACCACGAAGACGCCGCCGGCCGCGCTGACCTCGTGTTCCCCGCGCAGGCAATGGAACACGTCCAGCCGGCCGGTGCCTGCCAGAAGCCCGCCATCACCCGACGGGCACAGGAGCGAGGCCACCTCGTCGATCCGCGCGATGGGCGCGTGCAGGTCCGGCCGGTCGAACGACAGCTCGGTCGCATTGGCGACGAGGAGCAGTTCGCACAGGTCCGGCACAGCGCGCTGTGGCAGCGCCGCCGCGGCGCGGGACCGGGCGGCGACCCGCTCATCGGCAGCCGCGTCGCCGAGCCGGCCGAGGCCGGCGAAATCGGGCGCGGGGACCGTACGCCCGTTGCTGGTGATGGCTCCTTCCGCCGCATCGAGCACGAAGTCGTATTCACTGGACTTGCCGGCGGCGACGATCTCGAAGCCGAGCACCTCGGCCCAGGAGATGAGGCCGATCAGCAGGCTCGGCTGGTCACCGTCGACGGGCGTGACGACGACGCCTTTCTCGCGTGCGCGGCGGGCGAGTTCGGGCCCGACGACGCTGTCCACCTCCTTCGAGACGAGCACGAGGTGCCGACCGGCCGCGATCGCAAGCTCCCCGTGGCGGGCGCCCGCCTCAGGGTGCCCTGTCGCCTCGATGACGACATCGACCGGCAGGTCGACCGTGAGGGCAAGATCGCCAGCGGCGATGAAATCGCCCGCCGCCCAGGCCGCGGCCGCCTGTTCGGCCGTCGCGCAGCGGCGGATGCGCTCCGCCGGGATGCCCACCGCGCGCAGGGCCGCGGCGGCGGTCGCGGCATCGACATCGACCGCGATGCGCGCATTCACCGCCTTCATGTGCTGCGCCTGCAGCAGAAAGCTGCGGCCGAAGCTGCCGGTTCCGGCGATGGCGGTCTCCACCGGCGGACGCTCGGCGGCGAAATAGCGATGGTAGTTCATGGGGTTTCCCTGGCGTTCCTGTCGTTGCGAGATCTGCTTACTGGTGGGGCTGCAAGGCCGCCCGTCATGGACATGATGGCAAATTGCATGCAATATTGCCACTCAGATTCACATTGCCGCCTGATCCAGCCGAAAGGAAGCACAGGTGCATTCAATCGGGGAGCCGATGGAGGATGTGCAGGTGGTGTCCCGCGGCCGGCTGACGTCCGCCGTCGCCGAGAGGATCCGCGACATGATCGTCGGCGGCGACCTGCCGGCGGGCGAACGCATCGGCGAGCGGGCCCTGATGGAGCGGCTCGGCGTCACCCGCACGCCGCTGCGCGAGGCCTTCAAGGTTCTGGCGGCGGAGGGCCTCGTCGAGATCGTGCCGAACCGCGGCGCGCTGGTGACACAGCTCTCGCTCGAGGATGTCGATGCGGCGATGGAGGTGCTCGTCGGCCTCGAGACGACGGCAGCCCCGCTCGCCTGCGCGCGGGCACGGGAGGAGGAGATCGCGGCCATCGCCGACCTGCACGGCCGCATGGTGGAGGCGCACCGCACCGGTGACCTGATGGCCTATTTCCACCTCAACCAGGCGATCCACGAAGGCATCGTCGACGCGGCCCACAATCCGGCGCTCTCACGCGTCTATCGCAGCGAGAGCGCCCGCATCCGCCGTTATCGCTATACGGGGAACCTGGATGAAGCGCGTTGGGCGCGGGCGCTTCACGAGCACGCCCAGATTCTCGATGCCCTGCAGCAGCGCGCGGGGGCGCTGCTGCGTGAAATCCTGCGCGCCCACCATCTCGCCGGCTGGCGTGTGACACGGGCCATGCTGGCCGACGCCGCGACCGGCTTGGCCGAGCGGCGGCCGCGCCGCCGCTCCCGCGCAAAAGAAAACCCCGCCGAGGGCGGGGTTCCATCAGCCGTGTCCGGCCGTCAGTAATAGGGCGAGACGCACTGCTGGCGCGGCCCGTTGTAGGGCTGGAAGGTGTTGTCCGACGCGCGGTACGACCGGTAGCGGTCATAGCACCAGCGCACGTGCGCGTCGCTGACGCGTCCGCTGCGATAGACCGGCGGCGGTGCCGCCTGGGCTGCCTGACCGGCGATGATGCCGCCGACGATGGCGCCCGTCGCGAAGGCCGCCGGCGGGAACCACCAATCGTTATAGCGGCGCCAGCCCGGCCGCGCGTAGCGATAGCCGCGATGGCCGTTGTAATAGTAATAGCCGCCGCGACGGTAGAAGCCGCGGTCGACATGGCGTGGCGACCGGTAGCGGTACTGCACCGTCTCGATCATGTCACCGGCCGGAACGGCCCGCTCCATCCGCAGCGGCATGGCCTGCGCCGTGGTGCCGCTGCCGCCGATGGCAGCCAAGGCCAAGACGGCCGCGCCGGTCATTGAAAGCAATAGCTTCATCGTTCCCGTCCTCCATTCCTGCAACGTGGGTTCAGACTGCCGCCGACCTGCTGAACCAATTCTGAATGTGGAATTAAATAATCGTAATGTTCCTCAGCGGGAGATGAACAAACCTATCCATCAACACAACGCTCTGGGGGGACACAAGTTCCCCATCCGCCCGTCGAGCATTCGACATGCAAGGGGATTGTTCACGTGCAGGAACATAGCTGTTTGCAGCAACTCTGCCGTTGACTTCCCGTGCGGCCGGGACAATCTGCGGTCCCTGCAACCGGCGGGAGCCACCCATGTCCGAAGAGATCACCTTCTACTACAACCCGCGCTCGCGGGCGGTCATCGTGCACTGGATGCTGGAGGAGGTCGGCGCATCCTACCGGGTCGTCACGCTCGACATGGAAAAGCGTGAGCACAAGGGGCCCGATTTCCTCGCCGTCAACCCCATGGGCAAGCTGCCGACCATCGTGCACCGCGGTGTCGTGGTGACGGAAACGCCGGCCATCATCGCCTATCTGGCCGATGCCTTTCCCGCCGCAGGGCTCAGCCCGGCAACCGACGATCCGGCCCGCGGCACCTATTACCGCTGGCTCTTCTTCGGTTCCGGCTGCTACGAACCTGCGACGCTCGACGTCATGCTCAAGCGCGCGCCCCTCGAGGGGCAGCAGAAGGGCATGGCCGGCTGGGGCTGCCACGAGGACGTGCTCGCCACGCTCAAGACGGCGCTCACCCCGGGGCCCTATCTCCTCGGCGACCGTTTCACGGCCGCGGATCTCTATATCGCCTCGGAACTGGCCTGGGGCATGATGATGGGCGTCCCCGGCCTCAAGGGCGAACCGGTGTTCGACGGCTATGTCGGGCGCCTGCGCGAGCGCCCGGCCTTCCAGCGCAGCATCGGCGCGAGCTGAACTTGCGGTGCGCCGGTGGCGGCCGGAGCCGGCCGCTACCCCTCAGGTCGCATCGTGGAAGATGAGGCCGAGCGTATGCCGGCGCCCGGAGCGGACCCGGCTGACGCCATGGCGCAGATTGACGCGATAGGCCCCCTTCGCGCCATCGACAGGGCGGTTGTGGACCGCAAAAACGACCGCGTCGCCCTGGCGCAGCGGCACCACCTCGGCCCGGCTCTGCATGCGCGGGCGCTGCTCCGTCAGCACGAACTCGCCGCCCGTGAAGTCCTCGCCCNGCCGCGACAGCAGCACCGCCACCTGCAGCGGGAAGGCGAGNGCGCCGTAAAGGTCCTGGTGCAGGCAGTTGTAGTCGCCCGGCCCGTANCGCAACAGGAGCGGNGTCGGGCGCACCTGCCCGGCGGCGTGGCATTGCGCGAGAAAATCGGCATGCCTGCGCGGATAGACGACATCGACCCCGAGCCGCGCATTCCAGCGATTGGCGATCTCCGCGAGCGGCGGATAGAGCGCCGTGCGCAGGGCCGCGAGCAGATCCGGCAGCGGATAGCGGAAATACTTGTATTCGCCGCGCCCGAACCCGTGCCGCGCCATGTGGATATGGCTGCGGAAATACGCCTCGTCGTCGTAGAACGCGGCAATGCCGGCGCATTCATCCGCGCTGAGAAGACGGGGGAGCACGGCGCAGCCGAAGCCGTCGAGCTCCTGCGCCAGCTGGGGCCAGTCATAGGCCATGACACGGTCGGCGGCGGCAGCAGGCATCATTTGCGCGAGGGCGGTCATGCCTTCGCCTCCCGAGCGAGGAGCGCGCGCTTGCGCTCGACGCCCCAGCGATAGCCGGAGAGGTCGCCGTCGCGGCGCACCACCCGGTGGCAGGGCACGGCGACGGCGAGGCCGTTGGCGGCGCAGGCATTGGCGACCGCCCGCACCGCCTCCGGCCGGCCGATGCGCCGGGCAAGATCGGCATAGCTCACGGTGCTGCCGGGCGGGACCTCGCGCAGTGCCTGCCATACCCGCTGCTGAAAGGCCGTGCCGCGCAGGTCGAGCGGCAGGTCGAGCCCGAGCGAGGGCGCATCGACGAGCCCGACGACCCGGGCGACGAGATCGGCGAAAGCCGGATCGTCACCGACGAGCCCTGCGCGCGGGAAGCGATCCTGCAGATCACGGGCCAGCGCCTCCGGGTCGTCACCGAGGGAGATCGCGCACACGCCCTTGTCGCTCGCGGCGACGAGCACGGCCCCGAGCGAGGACTGGCCGATAGCGAAGCGGATCTGCGCATCCTGCCCGCCCCGGCGATAGGCCGTCGGCGTCATGCCGAGCATGGCGTTCGACGCGGCATAGAAGCGGCTGTTGGAGTTGAAGCCGGCGCCGTAGATGGCCTCCGTGACGCTGACATCCCCTTGCGCCAGTTCCTCGCGCAGGCGCCCCGCGCGCCGGGCTGCGCCATAGGCGCGCGGGGTGATGCCCGTCACGGCCTTGAACACGCGGTGGAAGTGGAAGGGGCTGAGGCCCGCCGCCGCGGCCAGGGCCGCAAGGTCCGGCATCTCCTCGGCCTCGTCGATCATGCGACAGGCGCGCGCCACGATGGCGGCGTGGCGGCTCGCCCCGGGCGCCACTGTCTCGTTCGGCCGGCAGCGCCGGCACGGCCGGTAGCCGGCAGCCTCCGCTGCCGCGCAGGTATCGTAGAAGGCGACGTTCTCGCGCCGGCCGCGTCGCGAGGGGCAGGTCGGCCGGCAATAGACGCCGGTGGTCCGCACCGCATAGACGAAACGCCCGTCACTCGCCGCATCCCGGTCGAGCACGGCCTGCCAGCGCGCATCCTCCGCCGGCCCTGTTCTCGTGATGACGTTCATGGTCCTTGGCCCTCCGTGGAACGTCATCCCATCTATCGCGCCCCGCACCGGGGGGCACTCCGCTCCTTGCTGCCGAATTCGGCGCGAGAGCCGTCAAGGATAGTGCCGGGACGGCCGATGGTCACGCGCGCTCCGCCGCGCCGGCCAAGCCGGCCGACGGCAATTTGCGGGATCCTTCGCAAAATTCGTGGCTATCGACACGCCGACGCGGTATCGGCAATGTTCCAGCCATCAGCATGCCCGAGGCATGGCCGTGCTCGATCTCGTGACCGCCCTCGTCCTGTGGTCGTCGGCCACCGCGACGGTCGCCGTCGTGCTCTTCGTCGTGTGGTGGCGGAATCGGGAGTTCAGCGCCAGCCTCTGGTGGTCGGGTGCCTTTGCCCTGATGTCCGCCGGCCGGCTGCTGCTGGCCCTGCGCGGGCAGGTCCCCGACCTCCTGGCGATCGAGGTCGCGATCGCTCTGTCGCTCACCGGCTTTGCCCTGTCGCTCACCGGGTTTTCCGTCCTCGACCGGCTCAGGCCGCGCCCATGGTTCCTGCTGCCGCTGGCGCTCTGGATCCTCGGCTGCCTCACCCCGGTTTTCACCGCCAGCGGCAGCTTTCGTATCGCGCTGGCGCACGGCACGGCGGCGCTCGCCTATCTCCTGCACGTCGCCGTGCTGCGGCGGGCGGGGCGGCGCTCTCCGGCACGGCGCTGGCTCACCCAGATCTTCTGGTTTGCCGCCGGACTGAACCTGATCTCGCTCAGCCTGGCCGTCCTGTCCCCGCCCGCGGATTTCTTCTCCTACCGCTTCGCCGCCTTCGCGCTCATCGCCGGTCTTGCCGCGCTGGTGGCAACGGTCATCGCCGGCGCCTGCCTGCTCATCGAAGAGACCGAGCAGGGCCTGCGCCTGCTCGTCGAGACCGATCCCTTGACCGGAGTCCTGAACCGGCGCGGCCTCGCGCAGCATTTCGACACCATGGCCGCGAGCAGCCGCCGGGACCCGCCGCTCATCGCGATGCTCGTCTTCGACCTCGACCACTTCAAGAGCGTCAACGACAGGCACGGCCACCAGACCGGCGATCTGGCGCTCGCCCATTTCGCCCGCATCGCAGCTGCCAGCCTGAGGGAAGGAGACGCCTTCGCCCGCCTCGGCGGCGAGGAGTTCGCGGCCTGCCTGCCGGTTGCGGGTCTGGCGGAGGCCGTGGCCGTCGCCGAACGAATCCAGGGCGCCCTGCGGTCGACACCGCTGAATGTCGCCGGCCGGCTCATCAACGTCACGGCCAGCGTCGGGGTGAGCACCCGGCCGCGGCCCACCGCGACGCTCGACGAGCTCATGGCCGCGAGCGACCGCGCGCTCTATGCGGCCAAGGCCCGCGGCCGCGACTGCATCATGACCGAGGACAACGCGCCCGGCGCCACCGAGAGACACCCGCGGCCACGGACGCACGATGCGCCGCAGAAGTGATCGCTCGCCGGTTGGGTTTCGGGCCATCGATAGGGCTGAGACACTGCGGGGGCCGGACGCGGCTTGAATATGGATGCCTTCCCCGAAGGGTGGCTGCGCCTGCGCCGGCCAACTGAACACCGGCAACTCGGCCAGAAGATCGACGACGGGCTGCTGCCGCGGTCCGCTCTCGACCCTGGCCAGCTCCGATAGGCGAACGCCCACCGGGCGTCCCGCATCTTCGGCGATCGATGGCGGACCCGCACCGCACACGAGCCCATGTCGTCGCCGGACCCTGGCGTCCCATACCCCCTATGCAGTCGTCCGAATGCCGAGTGGCTCCTGTTGCCGTCGTTTACGTTGCCTGACTTCCCCGCTCGGCCTCGGCCAGGCGGGTTTTCTTGCATTATGGAGATCTTTGTCTGGCTGCGCATCCACGCGATCAGGACAATCCCGTGGACCTCGATCTAATTGACATCGGGTCTTTTTGTTTTGAGGGTCGCCTAGATTAGGAATGAGTATACCACGTATGCGCGTCGACGGGTTACGCAGCTGCGTGCCTGCGGCATTATTCAGCTGATTAGAATCGATCTGGGGTGGGGCTGATTATG
>Ga0065721_10006372_pt1 | contig 15384 bp, 18 predicted proteins | sample Mesricmetagenome_FD_59108 | JGI IMG/M metagenome (GOLD analysis project Ga0065721, IMG submission 59108) | Mesophilic microbial community from rice straw/compost enrichment Sample: eDNA_1 v2 (version 2) | ecosystem: Engineered > Solid waste > Grass > Composting > Bioreactor | place: USA: Davis... | reverse complement strand
GGCGGCTCCGTCCTCCTCGACGTCGAGTGCATCGAGGTGCAGTTGAGCGACGTCAGCGGGTCGTGGGGAACGGAATTCAAGCCGCGCCACCAGTTGGGATAGGGCGACACCGGGCGACGCGGGCTCGACCTGCCGCCGGGAGATGCGAACAAGCGAATATCCGGATCTTCCCGACGGTTCCCTGGAACGCGGCGATGATCCGGTCCAGGACGGGCCGACGGCCCGGGAAGGGAGCATGGCCTTGGTCTTGAGGCTCGATTTTAGCCAGCCGGATTTCGAGGCGCGGTTTGCCGCGTTCCTGACGACGAAGCGCGAGGTGTCGGAGGACGTCGAGGCGGATGTACGAGCCATCATCGCCCGGGTCCGCGCCGAAGGCGACGCGGCGCTGCACGATCTCTCACTCCGGTTCGATCGGATCGACACGCGCACCCTCGGACTTGCGGTGACGCGCGCCGAGATCGACGCCGCCTTCGAGGCCACGCCTTCGGATATCCGCGACGCGCTGCAACTCGCCCACGACCGCATAGCCAGCCACCACAAGCGCCAGATGCCCGCCGACGATTTCTATGTCGATGCGATCGGCGTCGGCCTCGGTTCGCGCTGGACGGCGATCGAGGCGGTCGGCCTTTATGTGCCGGGCGGCACGGCGAGCTATCCGAGCTCGGTGCTGATGAACGCGGTGCCGGCCAAGGTCGCCGGCGTTTCACGCATCGTCATGGTCGTGCCGGCGCGCGACGGCGAACTCAACCCGATCGTGCTCGCCGCGGCGCGGATCGCCGGTGTCGACGAAATCTACCGGATCGGCGGCGCGCAGGCCATTGCGGCGCTAGCCTACGGCACCGAGACGATCCGGCCCGTCGCCAAGATCGTCGGCCCGGGCAACGCCTGGGTCGCGGCCGCCAAGCGTCAGGTCTTCGGCACGGTCGGCATCGACATGATCGCCGGTCCTTCGGAGGTTCTCGTCCTCGCCGATGCCGACAACGATCCCGACTGGATCGCCGCCGACCTCCTCGCCCAGGCCGAGCACGATCCGGGCGCGCAGGCGATCCTGATGGCGACCGACGCGGCATTCGCCGACGCCGTCGCCGCGGCAGTGGAGCGGCAGCTCGCCCTCCTTGGCCGCGCCGAGACGGCGCGGGCAAGCTGGCGCGATTTCGGCGCGGTCATTCTCGTCCCCGACTGGGAAGCGGCGATCCCGCTTGCCGACCGCATTGCCGCCGAGCACCTCGAGATTGCCACCGACGAGCCCGACGCGATCGCTGCGCGCATCCGCAATGCCGGCGCCATCTTCATCGGCCGGCACACGCCGGAGGTGATCGGCGATTATGTCGGCGGGTCGAACCACGTCCTGCCAACCGCCCGCTCGGCCCGCTTCTCCTCGGGTCTCTCCGTGCTCGATTTCGTCAAGCGCACCTCGGTGCTCAGATTGGGTCCCGATCAGTTGCAGGCGCTGGCACCGGCTGCCATAACTCTTGCGAGGGCCGAGGGGCTCGATGCGCATGCGCGCTCGGTCGGCATAAGGGTCAATCTCCGGGAGAGATGATGGGCGAAAGCTCGACACAGAGGCTCTGCGACGTCGTTCTCGACGAGACGATCGGGCGTGCTACCCCTGACATCGAGCATGAACGCGCCGTCGCCATCTTCGACCTGATCGAGGAAAACAGGTTCGAGCCCGTCGGGCAGGACCGCGGCCCCTACCGCCTCAACCTCTCGCTGATCGATTCCAAGCTCGTCTTCGCCATCGCCACCGAGGGCGGCGAGCCTGTGGCGACCCACATCCTGTCGCTGACGCCCTTCCGCCGGATCGTGAAGGACTACTTCATGATCTGCGAGAGCTACTATCAGGCGATCCGCACGGCGAGCCCGAGCCAGATCGAGGCGATCGACATGGGCCGGCGCGGCATTCACAACGAAGGCTCGCAGACGCTGATGGAGCGGCTCGAGGGCAAGATCGGCATGGATTTCGACACTGCCCGCCGGCTGTTCACGCTCGTCTGCGTGCTGCACTGGCGCGGCTAGGATCGGGCTTCGTGGCGAGCGAGGACGATGCAGGGAAGAAATGGCCGGGATCGGTCCTCTTCCTGTGCGGCATGAACTCGATCCGCTCGCCCATGGCCGAGGCGATCGCCCGCGACATGTTTCCCGGCACCTATTTCGCCTCCGCCGGCGTCAGGCAGGGCGAGCGCGATCCCTTCGTCGACGCGGTCCTTTCCGAGGTCGGGCTCGACCTCGGCAAGCGCCAGCCGCAGCTTCTCGAGGAACTCGAGGACGACTATTTCGACGTCATCGTCACGCTCGCCCCCGAGGCGCATCACCGGGCGCTCGAGATGACCCGCAGCAACGCCGTCGACGTCGTCTATTGGCCGACGCCGGATCCGACCGGGGCGACCGGCACGCGCGAGCGCATTCTCGACGCCTATCGCGACGTCCGCGACCTCCTGACGGAGCGCATCCGACGCGGTTCGCGTTAGGGCCCGGAGGCTGCGGAAAGGCAAAAATCTGCACGGTTCACAAACGCTGCCATATTGTGTAGTTTCCGGCGCAATTCGGCGCGCCACGTGGCCCGCCGGCATTTCAAGGAAGACATATCCTGTATGGCGAAAGAAGAAGTTCTTGAATTCCCCGGTGTCGTCGTGGAGTTGCTCCCCAATGCGACGTTCCGCGTCCGGCTCGAAAACGACCACGAGATCATTGCGCACACGGCCGGCCGCATGCGCAAGAACCGGATCCGCGTCCTGGCGGGGGACAAGGTCCAGGTGGAAATGACCCCCTATGATCTGACCAAGGGCCGCATCACCTATCGCTTCAAGTAGCGAGCCCTTGGGGGCCACGATGGCGCAATCGCAGAAACTGATCCTTGCCTCCGGCTCTCCGCGCCGGCTGGAGCTGCTTGCCCAGGCCGGGATCGAGCCCGACCGGCTGATGCCGATGGATCTCGACGAGACGCCGAAGAAGAACGAGCATCCGCGCTCGCTCGCCCGTCGGCTCTCGCGTGAAAAGGCCGAGGCGGCTCTGGCGGCGCTGAAGGGCGACTACGCCTGGAACGACGCCTACGTGCTCTCCGCCGACACCGTTGTGTCCGTCGGCCGCCGCATCGTCGGCAAGGCCGAGCTCGTGGATGAGGCGTCGAACGCTCTCTATCTCCTGTCGGGCCGCAGCCATCGGGTCTTCACCGGCATTTGCCTCGCCACCCCCGACCGCAAGATCCGCCAGAAGATCGTCGAGACGCGGGTGCGCTTCAAGCGCCTCTCGCGCGTCGAGATCGAGAGCTACCTCGCCTCCGGCCAGTGGCGCGGCAAGGCCGGCGCCTATGCGATCCAGGGCCTCGCCGGCGCCTTCGTTGTCAAGCTCGTCGGCTCCTACACCAATGTCGTCGGCCTGCCCTTGACCGAGACGGTGGGGCTTCTGACCGGCGAAGGCTACAACGTCTATCTCAAATGGGCGGACGCGCGCTGATGGCCGCGTCCGACAAGGTCACGCCGCTCAGGCGCACCCAGCCCTGTCCGGAATGCGGCAGGCCATCCACGCGCGACAGCTATCCCTTCTGCAGCGAGCGTTGCCGTGCGGTCGATCTCAACCGCTGGCTCTCCGGCTCCTACGCGATCCCCGTCACCGACGAGGAGGAGAACCTCGACAAGGACGCCGACGACCGCGGCTGAGGCGGGCGCCGGCCGACCTTTCCCGCCCGTTCGCACCGTCCGGTCAGGCAGGTGGAAAAAGCCGGACAAGGGTGCTGGACATGGCGGATCAAGATGCTATAACGCGCTCGCTTTCGGCGGCGGTTGACCGTCCCCGCAAGCCCGGCAGGTCCCGCCTGCACGGTTGGATGCCCAGATAGCTCAGTTGGTAGAGCAGCGGATTGAAAATCCGCGTGTCGGTGGTTCGAATCCGCCTCTGGGCACCATTCTTTTCGGCTCTCCAGGAAACACAATTCGATGCTGTAACTCGGGTGGATAGTTCGCGCCATCCGATCGTCATTCTTGCTGCGGTGGGACTGCGATCTCGGGATCTCCGCCCCGGCCGCATGTACGGTTCCTCCGCGCACCTTTCTAATCGTTGCACCGCTTGATGTGCATCAAGACCGATCGGGCAGCCCCGGAATATTATTAATCATTGATACAAGAGGCTGCCTCCCATGCGAAACATCAAGCGGGCACTCTGGGGAATTCTGGTCGTCCTCTCCGTGCTCTGGTTCCTCGCCGAACCGACCGTCTATCAGGCAGACAATTTCTTTGCGCTGCGCGGCTCCATGGTCCAGCTGAGCGGCGTCCTTGCCATCGGCGCGATGAGTGTGGCGATGGTCCTTGCGCTCAGGCCGCGCTGGCCGGAGCGCTGGCTCGGCGGGCTCGACAAGATGTACCGCCTGCACAAGTGGCTGGGCATCGCGGCCCTGGTCTTCGCCGTCCTCCACTGGCTCTGGGCCAAGGGGCCCAAATGGCTGGGCGGGCTTGGCTTCTTCACGCGACCTGCCCGCGGCGAACGCCCGCCGATCGAAAATCCGGTCGAGCAGGTCTTCCTGAGCCTGCGCGGCACCGCCGAGGGTCTCGGTGAGTGGACATTCTACGCGATCGTGGTGCTGATCGCGCTCGCGCTCATCAAATACTTTCCCTACCGCTATTTCTACAAGACGCATCGGCTCATCGCGGTGGCCTATCTGGTGATGGCCTTCCATGCGGTCGTGCTCGTCAAGTTCGCCTACTGGACGACGCCTGTCGGCATCGTGACGGCGTTGCTCCTTGCCGCCGGCACATACGCGGCCGTCATCGTGCTCCTGAGGCGCGTCGGCGCCGCGCGACAGGTCGAGGGCGAGATCGTCACGCTCAACTATTATCCCGGCGTTCACGCGCTCGAGACGGAAGTTGCGGTCTCGAAGGAATGGCCCGGACACAGGCCCGGCCAGTTCGCCTTTGCAATGTCTGACAGGTCGGAAGGCGCTCATCCCTACACGATCGCCTCGGGATGGGGCGACAGTGACCGGCGTATCACCTTCGTCACCAAGGAGCTCGGTGACCATACCGGCCGTCTGCGCGAAAAGCTTCGTGTCGGGCAAAGGGTGAAGATCGAAGGTCCTTACGGTTGCTTCGATTTCGACGACGGCTGTCCCCGACAGATATGGATTGGCGGCGGGATCGGCATCACGCCCTTCATCGCTGCGATGCAGCACGTGGCGGCCGAAAGGCGGATGAGGCGGGGCAGCTACCGCCCGCCGGAAGTCGACCTGTTCCATGCCACCTCGGAATATGACGAGACTGCCATCGCCAAACTCCAGGCCGACGCCGAGGCCGCGGGAATCCGCATGCATCTGTTCGTGGACGACAGGGACGGCCGTCTGACTGGCGACCGGATCCGCGCCATCGTGCCGGATTGGCAAAACGCCAGCATCTGGTTCTGCGGTCCCACCGGCTTCGGGGAGGCGATTCGTCGTGACTTCGCGGCCCAGGGTTTGCCGGTCGACGAACGATTCCATCAGGAGCTGTTTGAAATGAGATAAGCCACGCGCGCTCCATTCCCGGCTGTTGCGGCCTGTTCCGTGCGATCTTAAGAGAGGGAGGTCAGCGGCGGGCGAAGGAGATTCCGACCGCTCGAGGGGAGGAGCAGGGTGGCGGGAAATCGAAGTCGAGCAGCAACGCGTCAGCGAGATCTATCCGGAACCGCGCCGATGCGGTTGGCGGCATGCTGAGATCCGCCCGCGCCTTGGTCAGGGCAGTGAGCCTGGCCGGAAGCCGCCTGGTTCGCTTCGTGGCGGAGCCGCTCGCCGAAGCGGACCGCATGGCGATCGCTCACATGCAGCAGCGCAGCCTGCTGAAGGACAGGCGCGCCGTGGGCATCGTGCTCCTTGCGGCAGGGGCACTCCTGATCCAGCATTACATCCTGTCGGACGATCCCGATAATTTCTTGATGCTCATGTGGTCGGTGGGTCTCGAGGATACGACCAGGCAGCTCTACTCCGCCTTTACCGATCCGGAAACGGGGCGCTTCAACAAGCTCCTCCTCTGGGTGATGGGCACGACCCTCAGCTATCTGGTTCTTCCGGCTATCTTGCTGAAGCTGTCCGGCGCTCGGCTGAGAGACTACGGCTTGCGTTTCCCGGAATCGGGTGACGTCCGCATCTACGGCGTCGTCGTGATGCTCGCGCTGCCTTTGATCGTGCTTGCGGTGCGCCATCCATCCTTCTTCAGCTACTACCCGCTGTACTTTCCGCCGGCCGGTGAGCCGTTGTGGCCGCGGTTCATCGTCTTTGAGTTCCTCTATATTCTTCAGTTCGTCGCCGTCGAGTTCCTGTTCCGCGGGGTGCTGATCCACGGCACGAAGCATCGCATCGGTGCGTTCTCCATCCTCCTGCCTCTCATTCCTTATGTGATGATCCATTTCGAAAAGCCGGTGATGGAGGCCATAGGCGCTGTATTTGCGGGCTTGTTCCTGGGCTTCATGAGCCTGAAGTCAGGTTCGATCATCTACGGCATTGTGCTTCATATCGTGGTCGCGGTGACCATGGACATGGCTGCGCTGGCGCTTCAGGGGCGGCTGTTCTGAGCTCCCAACCCTTGTGGCGGAAAAAGCAATGATATTTCGCTAAAAAAGCGTGTTCTTATCGACGACGGGATTGACTCTTTTCGTCCGATGCTTGCCAGTGCAGGTACAGGGGCGAATTGATGCAGCGAGTTACAGCATTGCATAACAGGGGGTCATGGTGAGTAAGGTTTTCAACGCGTCGAGGCTTGGAGTTGTAGTTGTGAGTGGCGTGATCGCTACTTTGCCGCTAGCAACGGGCTGCGGTCCCGCACCGAGAACTGGGGGGCACGCCCTCAACGAAACGAACAGTCGTATTGCTTATGTCGTCACCGAGGATGAGGGCGGCGCCGAGGGCGACATGAACGATCGTGCCGTCGTGGTGGGTTCGGCAAGCGCAACGATTTCGGCGGACGGAACCGTCGCCAATTTCACCACGAACACCAATGACATCCACGACCAGGAAAACGTGGCACGCAATAGCGGCGCTTTCGGAGAGCTGTATGGCGACAGCCAGCTGATCGGCGGACTGGTCAGCCACAATGTCATCCAGGTCGAGCGCATCAACGACATCGACCAGGACGGCACGCCGGACGACACCTTCCTCACCTTCCATCACAACAATCCCAACTCGCCCGGTCGTACGGAATTCGCACGCGGCTATCACGGCACGCGGACCGACGTATCGGTGATCGACCGGCTCAGGGGCCGCAGCAGCCATACGGCGACCTATCGCGGGGTCGGTCAGGTCGACGGCGGACAGGGCGCCGCGCAGCTCGCGCTGGACGGTGATCTCGAGATGACCGTCAGGTTCACGGGAGAGACGGCGGGAATCGACGGCTCAATCAACGTGAACACGCCCACAGGCCCCACGAATCCGAGCGGCTTCGATCAGGTGCTGTTCAGCGGCGAAATCCTCGGCGGCACCGCCGACTACGACATCACCGATATCCGCATCACGCGCGCAGGCGTCGACCAGGTGGAGTTCACCAGGCAGGCTGGCGTCGGCTCGTTCTTCGGCCAGCATGCCGGGGGTACGATCGGCGTGTTCGCGGGATCCGGGCAGACCACCGGCGCCCATCCGTCACAGGTCAACATCCTCGGGTCGTTCCACGGCTCCACCACGGACAACAATCCGCGATAAAGCCTCGCGAGAGGGCGTGGCCGCTTCCGCCATGCCTGTCGCCGGTGGGAATCGTCGAGGCGTATAGGAGTCGAAGGTGGTCCGCCTGAAGCGTTTGGGGCGTTGTGCCATGCTCGCCTTGGCGGCGATTGCGGTGCATTTCGCCCCGTTCGCCGTCCCTGCTTGGGCTCAATCGCCCTCCGCCGCGCAGAGCGTTACGATACGCAACAGTGACGAACTCGTAATCGTGGTTCGTCGGCTGATCGCTGCCGGGCAGCATGATGCTGCTCGGCAGATCATCAAGGCCTGGCGTCCCGGCGACGCCACCTATCGATACCGCGTCCGCTACGTCGAGGGCCTGATCCAGAAGGCGCATGGCGATTATTCCGCCGCGATCGCCACGTTTCGCGGCATCCTTGCCGAGCGTCCGGGCTTCACCGCTGTCAGGCTCGACCTGACCGAGACGCTGTTCCTCGCCGAGGACGACGATGCGGCGAAACACCAGGCGGAACTCCTGATCGCCGCGGGTCTCGACGAGCAGATCGGCGGCGGCCTGCGCTCGATCGTGGGAGCCATCGATGACAGGCGCCCGATCCGGTTCCGCGGCTTTGCCTCCGTGCTGCCGAGCACCAATCTCAATTCCGGCACCGACCGCAGGTGCATCACGATACCCGGTCTGCCGGGTTGCGCCATCATCGATGACGCATCTCGCAGGAAATCCGGCATCGGCGTCTTGCTTGGGGGAGAAGTCCTCTTTCGCCAGCAATTCACCAGGGACGTCGCGCTGATCGGCTCCCTGGGTGCGACGGGACGGTTCTATCCGTCGATCGAGCGCGGCGATCTGGCCCTGTCGGGATCGGCCGGGTTTGAAAAGCGGTGGGCGCGCGGTCAGGCAGCCGTGTCGCTCGTTGCCGAGCATGACTATGTCGACATGCGAGCGGCCTTCACCGGCCTTGGCGTACGGGTCGAAGGCAGCCGGTATGTGGGGAGGACGAGCCGCGTCTATGGCAGCGTCACGGTCGGCTTGCGGGACTACGCCTCCGGTTCCCGGCAGGACGGCTGGCGCGTGGCGTTCTCCGGCTTCTACGACTACATGATGGAGCCGGCCCGGTTCGTCCGCGTGCTGGGCGGGCTGACGGTCGAGCGGACCAACAGTCCCGTCTTTTCCTACACCGAATGGTCCGCGGGCCTCGGATACCATACCGAGCTGCCGATGGGACTTACCGTCTATACCCAGGGCCTTTACGCCCAGCGCGACTATGACGCCCCCTATGTGGCCTTCGGGGTTCGCCACGACACCCGCATCGAAGCGCAGGCGCTCGTGACCAAGAGAGACTGGAACATCGCGGGCTTTGCGCCGCAATTGTCCTACTCCTTTGTGGACAACCAGTCGAACGTCCCGTTCTACGACTATACGAGCCACGCGCTCGATCTTCGCCTCGTCAAGCAGTTCTAGGCGCGGGCGAGAGATGGCCGATCCCAGACGAANAGCAACCAGATTCCGCGTCCCGAATTCGCCGATCANGANGATTCGCGGCNCCAGGGCAGCCGCATGATCCCCTATATCGAGATCCCGTCGTTAGAAGTCGCCGGTANCACGCTCTCTCCGTTNGGAATCCTGTGCGCGATAGGCTGCATCGTTGGCTGGCTCGTTGCCAGGCGCGAGGCGGTGTCGAAAGGACTTGATCCCGCCGTCATCGACAACTGCCTGTTCTGGACGGTCGTGCCCGGCTTTTTCACGTCACGCCTGTTCGACCTCGTCTTCTACAATCCCGAGCTTTTCCTGAAGGAGCCGTGGTCTGTCTTCCTGTTCTGGAAGACCATGTCCTCCTTCGGCGGGTTCTTCGGCGGAGCCGCGGGGGTGATCGGCTATCTGCGCTATACCGGCCGTCCTGTCCTGCGCTATCTCGATTGCCTGATCGTGGGCCTGGTGGTCGGCTTTCCGTTCGGTCGGCTCGGCTGCGCTATCGTTCACGACCACCCCGGCAGCTACACGAGCTTCCCGCTCGGCGTCGTCTATCCGGATGGCACCCGGCACGATCTGGGATTGTACGAATGCCTATTCACGACCCTCATCATGCTCGTGGTGATGAGAGTGCGCCGGGATAGTCTTCCGCCGGGCGAGCTGCTCGGCTGGATCTGCGTGGCCTATGCGCCGGTCCGGTTCCTGATGGATTTCCTGCGCGTCGCCGACCGCCAGTACATGGGCCTGACGCCAGGCCAGTATTTTGCAGTCCTGCTGTTGTCTCTCGGCCTGTTTCTCGTCGTTCGCGCGCGTCACTCGAGCGCGGTAGTCGCCGGCCGGAACGTCGGACGGGCCGCCGACGGATAGAGACCGGACCTTACCGAAGGGAAGTCTGCGATGTATCACGCCTCGCCAGGGACGAGGATGATGTGGGCGTCGGCGGATTTCCAGCGGATGTCGCGCAGCGCCCGGTATTCCTCGGAATTGTACCAGGCGAGCGCCTGTTCCTTGCTCGGGAACTTCACCACGACGACGCGCTCGCAGGACGCCTCGCCCTCGATCGCGGTGATGTCGCCGGTGCGCACGAGATATTCTCCGCCATAGGCGAACACGCTTGCCGGCGCATCCGCCATGTAGCCGGTCATCGCCGGCTGGTCGCTGATCGAGACGCGGGATATGATATAGGCTGTCATCTTCTCCTCCTTGCCGGCCTGGCCTGCGTGTCAGGCCTCGACGATCTTTCCGGAATTCATGCGGTCCTCCGGATCGAGCGCCCGCTTCAGCCGCCGCATCAGGTCGATCTCGGCTTCGGGCTTCACCCGCACCGCGGGCGCGGCACCGTGGTGGCGCTTCGGGAGATCGATGAGATAGGGGGAAATCTCGGCGGGGTCGGTCAGGACCCCGCCGGGGCCGAGCCGTCGAATGAGGGCTGCAACGGGGTCAGCGCTCGCCACGGCAGGCTTTCAGGGCGGCGAGCACGGCGTCCGTGTCCTCGCCGGTGCCGATGGTGATGCGGATTGCCGGAACGTTTCCCGGCATCGCGAAGGTCGTGACGAGGATGCCCTTGTCTTCGATGCGGCGGGCGAGGTCGCCATCCTCCGCCGGCACCGGGAAGGCGACGAAGTTTGCGGCGGAGGGCATGGGCTCGAAGCCGAGCGCCGCGAGCCCGTCCGTGAGCCGCCGCCGCTCCGCCGCCGTGCCCGCGACGAGCGCCTCGACATAGGCGAGGTCGGCGAGCACCGCCCTGCCGGCCGCCCAGGCAAGCGCGTTGACGCAGAAGTTCGGCCTCAGTGCGCGGATCCCTGTCGCCAGCGCCGCATCGCTGGTGATCGCGTAGCCGAGCCGCAATCCCGCAAGCCCGAAGGCCTTGGAGAAGGAGCGCGACGAGATCCACCGCCCCCTGCGGGTCTCGAGGATCGGCAGGACGTCGACGCCACCGGCCTCGCGGCCGAACTCGTAATAGGCCTCGTCGAAATGGAGGAGCATCGTGTCCGGCACGCCAGCGACGAGGCGCTCAACCGCCGTCTTGGTCAGAAGTCCGCCGGTCGGGTTGTTCGGCGAGGGCACGCAGACGAGCCGCGTTCCCGGTGTGATCGCGGCGATGATGGCGTCGACGTCCGGGCAGCCGTCGGCACGCACCGGCACGCCGTGGACGGTGATGCCGTGGAAGGCGGCGACCTTCGTGTAGGTCGGGAAGCTCGGGTCGGGCATGACGAGCTCGGCCCCGTGCGCGCCGGCGATCAGCGGCAGCAGGTGCAGGAGTTCGTTCGAGCCGGCCGTGACCGCGAGGCGATCCTCGGGCACGCCGGCATAGGCCGAGAGCGCGGCGAGGAACGCCGCGTCGTCGGCGGCCGGATAGCGGTTGGCGCCGGAGGCGGCCTCGGTGATCGCACCGATCACGCCGGGGGCCGGCGGATAGGGGCTCTCGTTCAGGTGCATGCGGCGCACGGGTTGGGCCTCAGTCGAGGAGGAGGCTGTCGTCGGACAGCTCCTCGCCCTGCGTGCGCTTGAAGAGGTGGAGCAGGTCCTCGACGCTCATCCCCGCACGCTCCTCCCCCGAGGCGTCGAAGATGATCTTGCCGCGATGGAACATCACCGTGCGCTCGCCCGTCGAGAGCGCCTGCGCCATCGAATGCGTCACCATCACGGCGGTGAGCTTCAGCCGGTCGACGATGGTGCGCGTCATCTCCAGGACAAAGTCCGCCGTCTTCGGATCGAGCGCCGCGGTGTGCTCGTCGAGGAGGAGGACGCTCGACGGTCCGGTCGCNGCCATCAGCAGCGANACCGCCTGGCGCTGGCCGCCGGAGAGGAGACCGACCTTGTCGTCNAGGCGATTCTCGAGCCCGAGGCCGAGCACCTTCACCCGTTCCGCCGTCTCNTCGCGCATCNACCGGGCGATGGCGAGGCGGAAGCCGCGCGGCGCGGTGCGGCCATGGGCGAGCGCGAAGTTCTCCATGATCGTCAGGTCCTCGCAGGTGCCCATCTTCGGGTCCTGGAAGACGCGCGAGATGAAACGCGCGCGCTTGTGCACCGGCCAGTCGGTGATGTCCTTGCCATCGAGCGTGACCTTGCCGCTCTCGACCGGGGCGAGCCCTGCCATGACGTTGAGCGAGGTCGACTTGCCGGCGCCGTTGGAGCCGATCACCGTCAGGAACTGCCCCTTCGGAACGGTCAGGTTGATGCCGCGCAACGCCTTGGTCTCGAGCGGCGTGCCCGGATTGAAGGTGACGTGGACGTCCTTGAGCTCGATCATTTCCGGTCCCCCGCCTTGAAGAGTTTCCTGAAGCCCTTGCCGGAATGCTGGGCGATCAGCGCCAGTGCCACCAGGCCGGCGGTGACCATCTGCACGTCGGAGGCGCGCAGGCCGAGGAAATCGGCGTTGAGCGCCAGCGCCACGGCGAGGCGGTAGAGGATCGCGCCGATGATGCAGGCGATGAGCGCCTGCAGGATGGTCCGCGAGGGAAGCAGGCTGGTGCCGACGATCACCGAGGCAAGGCCGACGATGATGACGCCGATGCCCATATAGGCATCTGCCGCGCCGAAGATCTGCGCGAAGAGCGCGCCGGCGAGCGCGGTCATCGCGTTGGCGAGGCCGACGCCGTAGAGCTTCATGCGCCCGACATTGATGCCGTTGGCGGCAGCCATGGCCGGGTTGGCGCCGGCGGCGCGCATCGACATGCCCCAGCCGGTGTGGAGGAAGAGGTTGACGAGGGCGAGCACGACGAGCGTCACGAGCCCGAGGAAAACCGGGCTGACGATATAGCTCGCGACCCCGAAGCCCTTGAACGCGTCGAAGACGGTCTCGACGCCAAGGAGCGGCTTGTTCGGCCCGCTCATGATGCGCAGGTTGATCGAATAGAGCGAGATCGCGATCAGGATGCCGGCGAGGATGTGCAGGATCTTGAAGCGGACGTTGAGGTAGGCGGTGCACCAGCCGGCGACGAAGCCTGCAACGGCGCCCACGCCCGTGGCAATCCATGGGTTCCAGCCGAGCGTGACGATCAGCGCGGCGCAGACGGCGGCGCCGAGCGGAAAGCTGCCCTCCACCGTCAGGTCGGGAAAATCGAGGATGCGGAAGGTGAGGTAGGCACCAAGGGCAACGAGACCGAAGACGAAGCCGGTCTCGAGCGTGCCGAGGAGTTCGTATAGGGACATGGGCGATCTGCTCTGACGTCTGTTCGGCGGACCGGTTTGCGGCCGGCGTGAAGGAGGCATGCCGGCCGGGCTGGCGCCGGCCGGCATCTTGCGAGATTACTCGATCACCTCGGTTGCGCGCGCGAGCACGGCGTCGGGGATCGCAACGCCCATGGCTTCGGCCGACTTCTTGTTGATGGCGACCTTGAAGTTGGTCAGCACCTCGTAGGCGATGACCGCGTCGATATCGCCGGGCTTCTCGCCCTTGAGCACGCGGGCGGCCATCTTGCCGGTGATGCGGCCGAGCTCGACATAGTCGAGGCCGACCGAGGCGACGGCGCCGCGGGCGACCGCGCCGGTCTCGCCTGCGAAGATCGGCAGGTCGACGTCGTCGCCGACCTTGACGATGGCCTCGAGCGCGGCGACCACCGTCGTGTCGTTCGGCACGTAGACGGCTTCCACCTTGCCGATCAGCTTCTTGACCGCCAGCACCACCTCGTTGGTGGTCGGGGCCGGCGATTCCACGATCGCAATGCCGCGCGGCTCGGTCACCTTCTTGAGCTCGTCGAGCGTGGCGAGCGCGTTGTCGAGGCCGGGATTGTAGATGAAGCCGATCGATTTCAGGTTCGGCACCAGCTCCTGGATGAGGTCGACCTGCTGCGTGATCGGAGCGGCGTCGGACACGCCGGTGACGTTGCCTCCCGGCTTCTCGAGCTGCGGAATCAGTTTTGCCTTGAGTGGATCGGTGACGGTGGCGAAGACGATCGGAATGGTGTCGGTCGCCGCGATCACGGCCTGCGAGGTCGGGGTGGTGATCGGGATGATCACGTCCGGATTGTCGCCGACGAACTTCTTGGCGATCTGCTGCTGCGTCGGCATGTTGCCGTTGGCGTTCTGGTAGTCGACGGTGATCGTCTTGCCTTCCTCGAAGCCTTCCTCGGCGAGGCCCTTCAGGATGCCGTCCTTGGTCTCGACCAGTGCCGGGACCTCGACGATCGTCGAAATGGCGACTTTCTTCATGTCGTCGGCGAGCGCGCTCGTCGCAAGCAGGGTCGCCGCGAAGGCGAGGCCGACTGTTGTGAACTTTTCCATCCTTGGTTCCCTCTCTCGTGTTGGGCCGTCGTCGGTTCGGCGCTCCCCTCGTGGGAAATTGGCCTTGACGAATTCGGCGGCTTGCCGGATAAGTGTCCTATATTGTAGGAATGCGATGCCACAATATGAGAGTATTATGACGCAGCTTGTCAAGAGCGAACAGGAACAGGACATCCGGGGGGTCGGCCTTCTTCACAAGGCCTTCCAGATCCTGGAGCTATTTTCTCCCGAACAGCCGAGCTGGACGCAGGTCGAGATCGGGCGCGCGGCCGATCTGCCGCGCTCGACCGTCAGCCGCCTCGTGCGGTATCTCTGCTCGCGCGGCTATCTCACGTTCCACGAGCGCAGCGGCCGCTACACGCTCGGCTTTTCCGCCATCGAATTGGGCCGCCGCGCCCAGCTTCAGTTCGACCTCGCCTCGTTTGCCGCCGACATTCTCGAAGACCTGTCGCGGCAGACGCGCGAGACGATCATGCTCACCGGCTTCAATCCGGCGGCCCTGCAGGTCGTCTGCCTCGAGCAGATCGCGAGCCAGCACGGCGGCCTGCGGGTCTACGAAACGATCGGCGCCACCTTCCCCCTCTATGCGGGGGCATCGGCGAAGCCGGTTCTCGCCAGTCTACCAGAAAACGTCGTCGAGCGCGTCCTCCACGCGCCGATGCCGNCNATCAATCCGGCGGTCGTGCCGACGGCNGAGCGGTTNCGCGCCGATCTCGAGGCGATCCGCAAACGCGGCTACGCCGTCTCCCGCGAGGAAACCTATCCGGGCGTCGCCGGCGTCGGCGCCGCAATCCTCGATCCGAACGGCATTCCTCTCGGCTCGATCGCCATCGCCGCGCCGATGCAGCGCATGTCGGAGGAAATGATCGCGCAGATGGGTGCAATGGTCGCCGCCGCCGTGCGGGGGCTAACCGCCCGCATCGCCGGCGATCAGGACCAGGACGCGAAGGGAGCAAAATGATGGTGCGCAGATGGATTTCCGCCGAGCCCGGGCTTGCCAATCTCTCCCTTGCCGAGTTCACTCCGCCCGCGCCCGGAAGCGGCGAGCTGACGGTGGAGG
>Ga0065721_10051300_pt1 | contig 15385 bp, 10 predicted proteins | sample Mesricmetagenome_FD_59108 | JGI IMG/M metagenome (GOLD analysis project Ga0065721, IMG submission 59108) | Mesophilic microbial community from rice straw/compost enrichment Sample: eDNA_1 v2 (version 2) | ecosystem: Engineered > Solid waste > Grass > Composting > Bioreactor | place: USA: Davis... | reverse complement strand
CCGCCCGCCCGCAGGAGCTGGTGGCGGCCGCGCTCGACCTCTTCGTCGAGCGCGGCTACGCGGCCACGCGGCTGGAGGACGTCGCCGCGGCGGCCGGCGTGTCGAAGGGCACGGTCTATCTGTACTTCGCCAACAAGAAGGAACTGTTCAAGACCGTGGTGCGCGAGAACCTGGTGCCGGCGCTGGTGCGCGGCACCGATCTGGTCGACAGCTACGAGGGTTCGACCCCTGAGCTGCTGCGCGAACTGCTGCGCGGCTGGTGGGGCCTGATCGGCGCGACGCCGGTGGCGGGCCTGACCAAGCTGATCATGGCCGAATCGGCCAACTTCCCCGATATCGCGCGCTTCTACCACGAGGAAGTGATGGTGCCCGGCGACGAGCTGTTCGCGCGCGTGCTGGCGCGCGGCGTCGCACGGGGCGAGTTCCGCGCGCTGCCGGCCAATCCGACCACCACGCTGATCTGCGCCCCGCTGGTCTTCCTGATGCTGTGGCAGCGTGCGTTCCGCATCGGCTCTGACGTCGACATCGACCCCGAGGCGTTTCTCGACAACCTGCTGCAGGTGCTGCTGTTCGGCCTGACCGCCGGGGCCGCGCGCGATACCCCGCTGCCGCCGCAGGCCGGTCCCTACGTCTGGGAACAGATCCGCGACGAGATGCAGCAGCAAGCCCGCTTGCAGGGCGACGCGCCCGCCGACGGCACGACGCCCATCACGGTACATGGCGCCGGACGTACCGCCGGTCACAGCACCGTACGAAGCAAAGTCAGCACCAAAGCCGGCACCAAAGCCAGCGCCAAGGTACGCACCCACCCCCGGCCCACCGCACGCGCAAACGGCCGCCCTGCTCCGGCGGCCACTCCCGAACCGAAACCGAAGCGCCGCCGCACCGGCCGCGCCCCTGACGATGAAGATCTCGCGTAACAAGCTGCTGCTCGTGGTGCTGGGCCTGGCCGTACTGGCCGGCGCCGGCGCGATGGTGCGCAAGGCCAGCGGCAGCAAGGAGCCCGCCGCGGTGGCCGCTGCCCCGGCGGCCAACGTCATCGAGCTGCTGCAGACCGATGTGGTCGCCGCCGCGGCGCACGACCTGCGCGTAACCCTGCCCTTGTCCGGCAGCCTGCGCGCGCTGAACCAGGCCGCCGTCAAGGCCAAGGTTTCGGGCGAGGTGCGCGACGTGCTGGTGCGCGAGGGCGAACCGGTGCGCGCCGGCCAGGTGATCGTGCGCATCGATCCGACCGAATACCAGGCCAAGGTCACGCAGGCCCGCGGGCAGATGCTGGCGCAGCGCGGCCAGTACGAGAACGCGCGCCAGACCTGGGAGCGCAATCGCGACCTGGTTGGCCGCGGCTTCATCTCGAAGACCGCCTTCGACAAGTTCCAGTCCGAGCTCGACGTGGCCAAGGCCAACCTCGATGCGGCCGAGGGCGGGCTGGCGGTCGCGCAGAAGGCGCTGGCCGACACCGTGGTCAAGTCGCCGCTGGACGGCATGGTCGCTGTGCGCTCGGTGCAGCCCGGCGAGAAGGTTTCACCCGACACCGCGCTGCTGGAGGTGGTGGACCTGCGCATCCTCGAGCTGGAGGCGCCGGTGCCGATGGCCGATGTTGGCCGCGTGGCGATCGGCCAGCCGGTGCAGCTCGACGTCGAGGGCGCGGGCCAATTCGAGGGCAAGCTGGTGCGGATCAATCCCGCCGTCACGCAGGGCACGCGCAGCATCATGGTCTATGTCCGCGTCGACAACCCCGAGCACCGGCTGCGCGCCGGCATGTTCGCGCAAGGCGGACTGGTGCTGGGACAGCGCGCCGGCGTGGTGTCGGTGCCGATCACCGCGGTGCGCACCGAAGGCGAGCGCGCCTTCGTCTATGTGATCGAGAACGGCATGCTGGCCGAGCGGCCGGTGGAGCTCGGCATTCGCGACGACAGCGCCGGGCTGGTCGAGATCGCCGGGGGCCTTGCCAGCGGCGCGCAGGTCGTGCGCAGCAATCTCGGCACCTTGCGGGTCGGCAGTCAGGTTCGCCTGGTCAAGGCCTGAACGAGCGGAGCGCCCGATATGTGGTTCACGCGTCTGTCGATCCGCAACCCGGTGATGGCCACCATGATGATGATGGCCTTCATCGTGATCGGGCTGTTCTCGTACCAGCGGCTGCCGGTCGACCAGTTTCCCGACATCACGTTCCCCATCGTCGTGGTGCAGACCGAGTACCCGGGCGCGCCGCCCGAGTCGGTCGAGTCCGATGTCACGCGCAAGGTCGAGGAGATCGTCAATACGATCTCCGGCATCGACGAGATCTTCTCGCACTCGTACCAGGGCACCTCGGTGGTCGTGATCAAGTTCGACCTGAGCGTCGACGTGGCCCAGGCCGCGCAGGACGTGCGCGACAAGATCGCGCTGATCCGGCCGCAATTCCGCGACGAGGTCGAGGAACCGCGCGTGCTGCGCTACGACCCCTCCGACGCGCCGATCTTCCATCTGTCGGTATCGAACGCCCCCGGCTCCGCGCGCAGCCAGCGCGAGCTGACCACCATCGCCGACCAGATCGTGCGCAAGCGGCTGGAGACGGTGCGCGGCGTCGGCGCGATCAGCATCGTCGGCGGCACCAAGCGCGAGATCGAGATCCGCATCCGGCCGGCCCAGCTCGAGGCGCTGGGCATCGGCGTCGACCAGGTGATGACCGCGATCCGCAACGAGAACCAGGAACTGCCGGCGGGCGAGCTGCGTTCCTCGGCGACCGAGACCGTGGTGCAGATCAAGGGCCGCGTGGTCGATCCGGCCGCCTTCAGGCAGATCATCGTCGCGCGGCGCGGCAATCAGCCGGTCACGCTCGAGCAGGTGGCCGAGGTGCGCGACGGCGAGCAGGAGCAGGAGAGCCTGGCCCTGCTCGGCGGCAAGCGCGCGCTGTTCCTGTCGGTGGTCAAGGCGCAGGGGCAGAACACCGTCGATACGGTGGACGGCCTGGTCCGCATGACCGACGAGGTGCGCAAGCTGGTGCCGGCCGGCGTGCAGCTGACCGTGATCAACGACAGCGCGCGCGGCATCCGGCGCAGCGTCGACGAGGTCCGCTCGACGCTGCTCGAAGGCGCCTTCCTGACGGTGGCGATCGTCTTCCTGTTCCTCGGCTCGTGGCGCAGCACGGTGATCACCGGCCTGACGCTGCCGATCGCGCTGATCGGCACCTTCGGCGTGATGTACCTGTTCGGCTTCACGCTGAACGTGATCACGCTGATGGCGCTGTCGCTGTGCGTCGGCCTGCTGATCGACGACGCGATCGTCGTGCGCGAGAACATCGTGCGGCACAACCTGATGGGCAAGAACCACCGCGCGGCGGCGCTGGACGGCACCGAGGAAATCGGCCTGGCGGTGCTGGCAACGACGTTCTCGATCGTCGCGGTGTTCCTGCCGGTCGGCTTCATGGGCGGCATCATCGGCCGCTTCTTCCATCAGTTCGGCATCACCGTGGTGGCCGCGGTGATGATCTCGATGTTCGTGTCGTTCACGCTGGACCCGATGCTGTCGTCGGTCTGGCACGATCCGGACCTGCACGGCACCGGCAACAAGCGCAGCTGGTACGGGCGCAGCATCGGCCGGCTGCTGGACTGGTTCTCGGCGCGGATGGACGCGCTCGGCCACGGCTATGGCGCGATGCTCGGCTGGGCGCTGAAACACCGGCTGGCCACCGCGCTGATCGCCGTGGTGACCTTCTTCGGCAGCTTCGCGCTGGTGCCGCTGATCGGCACCGAGTTCGTGCCCAACGCGGACCTGGGCGAGACGCAGATCGGCTTCACCACGCCGGTCGGCACGGCGCTCGAGGTCACCGAGGCCAAGGTGCGGCAGGTCGAGGCCGCGCTGCGCGAATTCCCGGAAGTGGCCTACACCTACGCCACCATCAACGCCGGCAATACCTCGGGCCGCAACAACGCGCTGGTGTCGGTGCGGCTGGTCGACCGCAAGCAGCGCGAGCGAACCACCACGCAGCTCAATCCGCTGATCCGCGAGCGGATGAACCGCATCGCCGGCATCACGCTGACGATGGTCGGCATGCCCGATGGCGCCGGCGGGCAGAAGGCGATCCAGGTGTCGCTGCAGGGCGATGACCTGGGCGAACTGAAGCGGCTGTCGGAGGAAGCGTCGCGCCGGATGCGGGCGATTCCCGGCCTGGTCGATCTCGATTCGAGCATGAAGGACGATCGCCCCACGGTGGAAGTGCGCATCCGCCGCGAGCTGGCCTCCGACCTGGGCATCGGCATCACGCAGATCGGCAACGCGCTGCGGCCGCTGCTGGCGGGCGACGCCATCAGCAGCTGGCGCGCGCCGGACGACGAGAACTACGACGTGCGCGTGCGGCTGCCGAAGGACGCGCGCACCGGTATGGCGGACCTGTCCGCGCTGATGATCGCCAGCACGCAGACCAACCCCGACGGTTCGCCCCGGATGGTGCCGCTGCGCCAGATCGCCGAGCTGGTGCCCACCACCGGCGCGAACCAGATCAGCCGCCGCGACCTGAACCGCGAGGTCGAGCTGACCGCCAATACCGCGGGCCGCTCGCAGGGCGAGGTCGCGCGCGACATCAAGCAGGCGCTCGACGGCATGACTTGGCCGGTCGGCTACAAGTACCGCTTCGGCGGCTCGACCAAGTCGATGAACGAATCGTTCGGCTACGCGGTGTCGGCGCTCGCGCTGGCGGTGATCTTCATCTACATGATCCTGGCCTCGCAGTTCGCGAGCTTCTTCCAGCCGATCGCCATCATGACCTCGCTGCCGCTGACGCTGATCGGCGTGTTCGCGGCGCTGCTGCTGTTCGGCTCGACGCTGAACATGTTCTCGATCATCGGCTTCATCATGCTGATGGGGCTGGTGACCAAGAACGCGATCCTGCTGGTCGACTTCGCCAACCAGGCGCGGCGCGGCGAGCACGGCAAGGCCCCGCTGTCGCGCGAGGCCGCGCTGGTCGAGGCGGCGCGCGTACGGCTGCGCCCGATCCTGATGACCACGCTGGCGATGATCTTCGGCATGGTCCCGCTGGCCTTCAGCCTGGGCGAGGGCGCCGAACAGCGCGCGCCGATGGGGCAGACCGTGATCGGCGGCATCATCACCTCGTCGATCCTGACGCTGGTGGTGGTGCCGGTGATCTACACCTACCTGGACGATCTTGGCGGCTGGCTGGCACGGCGCTGGCGGGGCAAGGCCGCGGCGGAGGGGACGCAGGGCGGGGCCGAGGCAGTGGCCCCGGCGGGCCCCCAGCAGGACCACGAGCGAGGCCACGGCCAAGGCCACGTCCAAGGCCACGAGCCCGCCAACCCCGCCCGGCCTGCCCCCGGCCGGCCGGCGAGCGCGGAATGACGCGCGGAATGACGGCCCGACCTGTCGGCGACAGACGCCCGGCCCCCCGCTCCGGTCGGATGCCCCGGCGTCACGCCGGGGAGTTAAAATGTCGGGTTTGACGGAATTCCCGGCCCCTGGCACCGCGCGGCCGGAACACGAAACAGATAGCGGTTGGCATAGCAAGGAAGGCAAGATGGACCTCGAAAAAGCCCGATTCAACATGATCGAACAGCAGATCCGGCCCTGGGACGTGCTGGATCAGGAAATCCTCGACCTGCTGGCCGTGGTCAAGCGCGAGCAGTTCGTGCCCACGGCGTACCAGGCGCTGGCCTTCGTCGATACGGAAATCCCGCTGCCGGGCGGCCAGAACATGCTGGCCCCGCGCGTCGAGGCCCGCGTGCTGCAGGAGCTGGGCGTGCGCAAGCACGAGAACGTGCTGGAGATCGGCGCAGGTTCCGGCTACATGGCGGCGCTGCTGGCCCATCGCGCCCGCCATGTGCTGACGGTCGACATCCGCCCCGAGCTGGCCGCGCTGGCCCGCGACAACCTGGCCAAGGCCGGCATCGTCAATGTCGAGGTCGCCGAGGGCAACGCCGCCGAAGGCTGGCCCGCCGGCGCCCCCTACGACGTGATCTGCATCTCCGGCTCGCTGCCGGTGGTGCCCGAAGCGATCCTGTCGCAGATCAAGGTCGGCGGCCGCATCGCCGCCTTCGTCGGCACGCTGCCGGTGATGGAGGCGCAGCTGATCACGCGCGTGTCCGACACCGAATACCAGACCGTCAATCTGTTCGAGACCGCGGTCGCCCCGCTGACCGGCGCCAAGGCGCCGTCGCGCTTCCAGTTCTGAGCCGGAAACCACCATGCAGCAGATTACCGCCACCGAGTTGTCCCAATGGCTGGGCGACGCCAGCCGCGCCAAGCCGGTGCTGCTGGACGTGCGCGAGGACTGGGAAGTCCAGACCTGCGCGCTGCCCGGCATCACGCATATCCCGATGGGACAGATCGTCGCGCGCGCGGCGGAGCTGGACCCGGACACCGAGGTCGTCTGCGTCTGCCATCACGGCGGCCGCAGCATGCAGGTGGCCAACTTCCTGGAGCGGCAGCACGGCTTCGGCAAGGTCTACAACCTGAGCGGCGGCGTGCATGCGTGGGCCGAGCAGGTCGATCCCGCGATGCCGAAGTACTGAGCGGACGCTAACCGTCGGCCGCGCCGCGTCCGACAACCTGGAGACGTCATGAGGTTTGCGCTGTGTCCCGCGCGGAGTGCCGCGCATGCTGTTGCGTCGAATGTTGCGTCGAATGGTGTGCCGATCGGTGTGTCGGATGCTCTGAGCGAGGGTCGGCGCGGCCGCCTTCCGCACGCGCCTTCGCGCGCCGCCTCCGGCGTGGCGCTGGCGCTGTGCCTGGCCGCCCTGCTGCCGCTTCCGGCCAGCGCGGCCGACCTGCTGCAGGTCTATCGCGAAGCGCAGTCCAACGACGCCCAGTTCGCCAGCGCGCGCGCCCAGCTTGCCGCCTCGCAGGAACGCCTGCCGCAGGGCCGCGCCGGCCTGCTGCCCCAGATCAACGGCGTGGCCGGTGTCACCCGTACCAAGATCGACCAGAGCGCGCCGATCGACGCCAACCGCTTCCTGAACAACAAGAACTGGGCGCTGCAGCTGACCCAGCCGCTGTTCCGCTGGGATCGCTGGGAAACCTACAAGCAGGGCGAACTGGCCGCGCTGGCGGGGGAAGTCACCTTCAGCCAGGCGCAGCTGGACCTGATCACGCGCACTGCGCAGGCATATTTCGACGTGCTGGCGGCGCAGGACAACCTGTATCTGGCCGGCGCGCAGAAGCGCGCGATCGCCGAGCAGCTCGAACAGGCCAAGCGCAATTTCGAGGTCGGCACCGCCACCATCACCGATACCAACGACGCGCAGGCCCGCTACGACCTCGCGGTCTCGACCGAGATCGCCGCGCAGAACGAGCTCGAAGTCCGGCGCGCGACGCTGCAGCAGATCACCGGCAGGCCGGTCGACGAACTGATGGGGCTGCGCCCCGCCGCCGATATCCCGGGTCCGCAGCCGGCCGACGTCAACCTCTGGGCCCAGCAGGCCGAACAGACCAACCCGCAGGTCAGCCTCGCCCGCTACAACCTGGAAACGGCGCAGCGCGAATACAACAAGGCGCGCGCCGGCCACCTGCCGTCGGTCGACCTGGTCGCCTCCTACGGCTATCAGGACTCGTCGGGCCTGATCCAGCAGCAGGTCAACGTCGCCAGCCGCTACAACAGCGCGCAGATCGGCGTGCAGCTGACCATTCCGATCTACGCCGGCGGCCAGATCCAGTCCCGTGCGCGCGAAACGCTGGCGCTGGCCGACCGCGCCGCCAGCGATCTCGAATTCGCGCGCCGCACCGCCGCGCAGAACGCGCGGCAGACCTTCTCCGGCGTGTCCAACGGACTGGCCCAGGTGCGCGCGCTGGAAGCGGCCGAACGCTCGGCGCAGACTGCGGTCGAGTCGAACCGGCTCGGCTACGAGGTGGGCGTACGCATCAACATCGACGTGCTGAACGCCGAGGCGCAGCTGTTCTCGACCCGCCGCGATCTCGCCCGCGCCCGCTACGACACCATCATGAACGGCCTGCGCCTGAAGGCCGCCACCGGCTCTCTCAGCGAAGACGACCTGGTGCAGATCAATACGCTGCTGACGCTGCCGCCGGGCTCGATGTACAAGCTGCCCGAGCCGCCGAAGGCCGCCGCGCCGGGCGCGAAGCCGGCGCGGACAGCAAAGCGCGGCTAGCGCAAATCGATCCACGGCCATCGGTGCAATGCCGATGGCCGAATTCCTTCCGTTCGCGCCGCATCGGCAAAGGGGCGATCCCCTCCCTCTCGCGATTCAATCCGCCATGGGCGTGCGCGCCGCCGGGGAGAGGGGGTTCTCCCCATCGGTAAATCCTGCTTGCCTTCAATTCACCCGCGTACGCCGCTGTACCTCCAGCAGCTCCCAGCGGATCGCGGACGCATCGGCCGGGGGATTGGGCACGCGGTACTCGCGCACGCGCAGCGTGTAGGCGATGCCGGGCTCGAAATCGAGCCCTTCGATCGGCCCGTACCACAGCTGCCAGGGGGCGTTGGGATCGTCGCGGACGCGATAGCAGGTCTGCTTGCCGACGCCGGTGCATTCGACGCGCTGCGAATCCACATAGACGGTCTTCTCGACGCCCGACGCGGCGGCCTGGCCCTGGCCCGTCTGCCCCGACTGGCCTTGCTGGCCCTGCCCTTGCTGCCCATCGAGCCGATCGCCGCGGCGGCCCACGCCCTCGCGTTCGACGAAATGCAGCAGATCGCCATCGGCGGTCTTCCAGATGATCTGGCGGCCAGTGGAGCCCGCCGACGGCTGCGTGCCGACCGTCGTAAACGGCGACTGCATCGCCTTCAGCAGGCTGTTCTCCACCTCCATCAACGGCGGCGGACAGGCGCGGCGCGTGCTGGCGACGCGATCGAAGCGCATGCCGCTGTCGGTCTTGCCATAGCTGCCCGTCATGCGATTGCAGCCGGTGTTGCCGGTGACCGTGCCCTGCGCCGCGTCGATGCCGGCGTTGAACTCGAACAGCACCGGCTCGCCGTTATCGCCATGCGGGATCTGTTTCAGCGAGCCGTCCGGCATCTGCCAGCGCACCAGCTCCCAGCGGCTGGGGCCGCCGGGCCGGGTCTCGCTCAGGGTCGGCGTCGCCGACGGCGAATCGGGCGCCGGCGCGGTGACGCAGCCGGACATCGCGGCACCAAGCAGCGCTGCGGCCGCGGCTGCGGTACCCATGCGGAAGGACAAGGACATCGGTTCGCTCCTCGAGTTGGCGGGATGCATCGACGACGATGATGCGTCCCGAAGCAAAGAGAGTGCCGGACGCACCCACAAGGTGACGCCACGGAGGACGCCACGGAGGACGCCACAGGGGACGCCACAGGGGGACGCCACAGGGGGACGCCCGGCAAGTGTACGCAATCGATTTGACGCAGCCGGGATCAGCGAGTGCCCGGGCTGTCCGCCGGGGCCGGCCCATCGGCGGCGTCGCCGGCCTTGCCCGGGGCGGCCGGCGCAGGCAGCGCGGGCACCAGCGCCTCGACCGTGCGCGCGGTGGCGCCGCGATGCTCGCCGGCGAAGGCGCGGGCCTGCGTCTGCATGCGGGCGAGCCGTTCGCGATCGGACAGCAGCACCGCGGCGGTATGCATCAGCTGCTCGGCGCTGTCGACGCGCAGGCAGGCGCCCGCGGCAATCGCATCGTCGGTGGCCTGGGCAAAGTTGAAGGTATGCGGGCCGATCAGCACCGGCGTGCCGACGGCGCAGGCCTCGATCAGGTTCTGGCCGCCCAGCGGCAGCAGGCTGCCGCCGATAAAGGCGACATCCGATGCCGCAAAATACATGGCCATTTCGCCCATCGAATCGCCCAGCAACACGTCGGCCTCGATGGGCTGATCGAGCCCGTCCTCGCCCAGCCCACTGCGGCGCTGCAATGTGAAGCCGGTCTGCGTGACCATCGCCGCCACCGCATCGAAGCGTTGCGGATGGCGCGGCACCAGCAGCAGCGCCGGCGGACGCGCCGTGTCCGAACCCTGGTCCCACACCTCGCCGCACAGCTTGCGCCAGCGCGACAGCGCGTCGAGCAGCATCGCCTCCTCGCCCTCGCGCGTGCTCGCCGCCGCCAGCACCGGCCGCGTGCCGAAGGCCCGGCGCAGCCGTCGTCCGCGTTCGATCTGCTCGTCCGATGGCTGCATGTCGAACTTCAGGTTGCCGGTCACGCGCACCGCCGCGACGCCCAGCGCGCGAAAGCGCTCGGCATCGGCCTGGGTCTGCGCCAGTACCTCGGTGAAGTCCGCATACATCGCCGCCGCGGCGCGCCCGAAGCGGGCGGTACGGCGAAAGCTGCGCGGCGACAGCCGGGCATTGACCAGATACAGCGGCACGCCGGCCAGGCGCGCGCCGCGCACCAGGTTAGGCCAGACCTCGGTCTCCATCAGCATGCCGGCCTCCGGCCGGAAATGCGCCAGGAAACGCCGCACCAGCGCCGGCACGTCGTACGGCAGGTAGCACTGCACCAGCCGCAGCTCCTTGCCGAACAGTTCGGCGCCGGTCTGCCGGCCGGTCGGGGTCATATGGGTCAGCACGATGCGATGGCCGGGATAGGCGGCCAGCAGCCGCGCGATCAGCGGCTGCGCGGCGCGCGTTTCGCCAACGGAGACCGCATGGACCCAGATCCAGGGGCCTTGCCTCGGCAGCGCGTCGTAGCGTCCGAGCCGTTCGCCGACATGCCGGAGATAGCCGGGCTCCTTGCGCGCGCGCCATGCCAGCCGCGCCAGCGCGGCCGGCAGGATCAAACCCCAGGCCAGGTTGTACAAAACACGCAACAGCATCAGCCTTCCCGTCCGAGCCCACGCACGCGGCGCGCCGCCGCGTGGACTTCCTCGACAGTCGGCGCCTCGCCGTCGTCGCCGACATTGGCGATGCGCGGCGACCAATAGCCCTCGGTCTTCCAGCGCCAGGTCGCGGTATAGATTTCAACGGTCGGCCGGCACAGCGCCGCGGCGATATGCACGAGCCCCGTGTCGACGCCGACCACCAGTTCGGCGCGATTGATCAGGCCGAAGCCCTGCATCACCGTGAAGCGCGGCAGCACGCGCGAGCCCGGCACGCCCGCGGCGATGCGCTCGGCGGCATGCCGCTCGGCCTCGTTGCCCCAGGGCAGCATCACCGCCAGCCCCTCGGCGAACAGGCGCCGGCCCAGCTCATGCCAGTGCTCCAGCGGCCAGCGCTTCTTCGCGCCGGCGGTCGCATGGAAGCAGACCGCGTAGCGGGTCGGCAGATCGGACCACAGCGGGTCGTTGGCATGCAGCACGCGCGCCTCGTCGCCGAAGAAACGCGGCGGCTCGGCCGGGGCGACGCCGGTCAGCGCGGCACCGAGCAGGCGCGAGCGACGAACGGAATGGGTCTGCAGCGGGACCTGGATCGGATCGGTGTAGAACAGCCGCGCCGCCGGCTCGTACCCCGAGCCCTGCGTCGCATTGGCGAGTCCGATCACCGGCGCGCCCGCATGGCGGCGCGCGATGCGCGAGACCACCGCGGTCTTCAGCAGCCCCTGCGTCTCGATCACCGCGTCGTAGGCGTCCTCGCGCAGCGCGCGGCGGAACGCGCCCAGCTCGGTCCACACCGCGCCCGAGAACAGGCCCTTGCGCCAGCGCCGCAGCGCGAACGGAATCACGCGCCGCACCTGCGGCAGCAGGCGCACCAGTTCGACATAGCCCTCCTCGACCACCCAGTCGATCTCGCAACCGGGCCAGCGCGCGCGCAGATCGTGGATCAGCGGCATGTTGTGCACGACGTCGCCGAGGGAGGACACCTTGACCACCAGGATGCGCGGCCGCTCCGGCATGCGCACGCCCAGCGGGCGCGGCATGCCGGCGGTCTCGATCGCCTCGGGGGCGGCGCTGTCCTGCAACGGTACTGCCGGATCGACCGGCATCCGCTCAGAACGGCAGCTGGGCATCCGGCTTCTCGGCCAGGATCACGCGCTTGAACTCCGCCTGGATGCGGGCCAGCGCGGCGTCGTTATCGGCCTCGAAGCGCATCACCACCACGGGCGTGGTGTTCGACGGGCGGGCCAGCCCGAAACCGTCGGGGTATTCGACGCGCACGCCGTCGATCGTGATGACCTCGCGCGCGCCCTCGAACTTCGCATTGGCGCGGATCTTGTCGAGCAGCGTGAAGGGCTCGCCCTCGGCGCACTTGAGCTGCAGCTCGGGCGTGCAGATCGAATTGGGCAGCGCGTTCAGCACCGCGCTCGGATCGTCGTGCCGCGACAGGATCTCCAGCAGGCGCGCGCCGGTATAGAGGCCGTCGTCGAAGCCGTACCAGCGATCCTTGAAGAACACGTGGCCGCTCATCTCGCCGGCGATCGGCGCGCCGGTTTCCTTCAGCTTGGCCTTGACCAGCGAATGGCCGGTCTTCCACATCAGCGGCTCGCCGCCATGCTCGCGGATCCACGGGGCCAGCTTGCCGGTGCACTTGACGTCGTAGATGATCTGCTGGCCCGGATGGCGCGACAGGATCTCCTGCGCGAACAGCATCAGCTGGCGGTCGGGGAAGATGACCTGGCCGTCCTTGGTGACCACGCCGAGCCGGTCACCGTCGCCATCGAAGGCCAGGCCCAGCTCGTTGTCGGTCTCGCGCAGGCAGCGCATCAGGTCCTGCAGGTTTTCCAGATGGGCCGGGTCCGGATGGTGGTTGGGGAAGGTGCCATCGACGTCGCAGAACAGCTCGGTCACTTCGCAACCGAGCGCGCGGAACAGATCGCCGACGAAGGCGCCGGCCACGCCGTTGCCCGCATCGAGCGCGATCTTCATCGGCCGCGCCAGCTTGACGCCCAGCTCCTCGTCCCGGGCGATCCGGTCCAGATACTGCTGGCGAATGTCGACCTGCTCATAAGCGCCCGCGCCGCTGGCAAAGCGTTCGTCGACGATGCGCTGGCGCAGGCCCTGGATCTGCTCGCCGTAGATCGCCTTGCCGGCCAGCACCATCTTGAAGCCGTTGTAATCCGGCGGGTTATGGCTGCCGGTGACCATGATGCCCGAGGTCGCGCGGCGGCCGGCGAGCTCGATATGGGTCCCGAAGTACACCATCGGCGTGGCGACCATGCCCAGGTCGATCACGTCCATGCCGGCGGCGCGCAGGCCCTCGACCAGCGCCGACAGCAGATCCGGTCCGGACAGGCGCCCGTCGCGGCCGACGACTACCGCGGTCTCGCCGGCCTCGGCGGCAGCGGAACCGAAGGACAGGCCAATGGCACGGGCGACGTCGCGAGTCAGGGTCTTGCCGACGATGCCGCGGATGTCGTAAGCCTTGAAGATGGAGGAGTCGATTTGCATGCAGCTTCCTGGAAGTGAAGGGAGCGGACGCCCCGCCGCAGGCATGGAACCATGGGACTTCGTGATCCCGTCATGTGCCCGAAACGGCGCGCCAAAACCTGTATTTTGCCGGATTGCGATCAGGCACGGCAGTTATAATCGGTTCGGCCGGGCAGTTCGGTGTCCTGACACACGCCATTGCACGCACGAGTTGCTGCGCGCCCGCCGCCATTCCCGCCGCCATTCCGATATCGCGCCCTCCTGCCACCGTGCCCCTGTCGCCGCGCTCGTTTCCCCATTCTCCGGCGCGCCGGCCCCAGCGCCGGTCCCCGCGTGAGGCCCTGCGTTGGCCCCTGCGTTGGCCCCTGCATTGGTCCCTGCGTCGGTCCGAACCCCAGCCCCCGTCCCCCTCCGCCTCGCCGGCGGATCCGGTGCAGGCGGCGCGGCCCCGCATCGCCTACCTGATCACCAATTCGGAGATCGGCGGCGCGCAGGCCCATGTGGCCACGCTGCTGGAGGCACTGGGCGAGCGCGTGGAAGCGATCGTGCTGGCCGGCGGCGACGGTCCGCTGCTGCCGGCCGCCGGGGCATTGGGCGCGCGCACGGTCCGGCTCTCCCGGCTCGACAACGCGTTGTCGCCGCTGCGCGCGATCGCGGCCTTGCGCGAGCTGATGAAGGCGCTGCGGCAGGCCGATCCGGACCTGATCCACGCGCACAGCGCCAAGGCCGGCGCCCTGGGCCGCATCGCCGGCTGGCTGCTCGGCATCCCGGTGGTCTATACCGTGCACGGCTTCGGCTTCAAGCCGGCCGCGCCGCGCCGGCAACGGCTCGCCGCCCGCGTCGCGGAATGGTTGCTGGCCCCGCTGACCGCACGGCTGATCTGCGTGGCCGAGGCCGAGCGCGAACTGGCACGCAGCCTGCCGCTGCCCGCGCGGCGGATCGCGGTGATCCACAACGGCATTGGCGATGTCCCCGAGCGGGCCGAGCCTGGCGCGCCGATGCATCGCATCGTGATGGTTGCGCGCTTTGCCGCCCCGAAACGGCCCGATCTGCTGATCCGCGCCTTCGCCAAACTCGCCGAGATTGCCGAGCCCGCCGAACGCGCCGAACCTGGCGATGGCGCGCTGGCCCGCTGCGAGCTGGTGATCGCCGGCGATGGCCCGCAACTGCCGGCCATGCGCGCGCTCGCGCAACGCCTCGCTCCCGGCCGCGTGGTGTTCACCGGCAACGTCGCCGCGGTGCCCGCGCTGCTGGCATCGGCGCAGGCCTTCGTGCTGGCCTCCGACCACGAAGGCTTTCCGCTGTCCATTCTCGAGGCGATGCGCGCCGGCCTGCCGGTCGTCGCCAGCGATCTGCCCGGCATTCGCGAACAACTCGACGAGGGCCGTTGCGGGCTGCTGTGCGCGCCGGGCAGCGTGCCGGCGCTGGCCGATGCGCTGGCGCGCCTGGCCGGCGATGCCACGCTGCGGACGTCGCTCGGCACGGCCGCACGCGAACGCTGGGCGCTGCAATATGGCGTGACGGCGATGGCCGATGCGACCTGGGCGATCTACCGCGAGCAGCTGCCCGCCACCGCGCCGGCCAACGCCCCGCTCGCGCGGGACCGGGCCTGAGGGGATGCGCATGAACAAGGCATCGGGCACCGCCCGCCCCGCCCTGGCCATCCGCGCCCGCGGCTCCGAAACGATGCGCCGCGCCAGCCGTATGCTCGGCTGGGCCCTGCTCGGCCTGCTGCCGTTCGCGCTGAACATGGGACTGGCCGAGGCCGCCCATCAGGCCGGCTATGTGACCCACGTGTTCCCGCGCACGCTGCTGTGGTCGATCGCGCCGTATCTGCTCGCCTTCGTGCTGCTGCACCGCTCGCTGCATCTGCCGGCGATGGAGGGCAACAGCCTGGTGGGCCTGGCGGCGACCCTGCCCTTCGTCGCGCTGCTGTTCGCCTTCGCCGCCTTCCAGATTCCCTACTCGCGCGGCGCGCTGCTGCTGGGCTATCTGACCACGCTGGCGTGGATCTGGGCCGGCTACCGGCGCTATGTGCAGAACTACGTGCCGGTGTTCGGCTACACCGATCCCGCCGCGCTGGCGCAACTGCAGCAGTTGCTGGCGATGCCGGGCGCGCTGCCGCCGGGACGCACCCGCTTCGAGCCGATCGGCTCGATCGAGGAAGCGGTGCACTGCGACGGCCTGATGCTCGAT
>Ga0065721_10006330_pt1 | contig 15388 bp, 15 predicted proteins | sample Mesricmetagenome_FD_59108 | JGI IMG/M metagenome (GOLD analysis project Ga0065721, IMG submission 59108) | Mesophilic microbial community from rice straw/compost enrichment Sample: eDNA_1 v2 (version 2) | ecosystem: Engineered > Solid waste > Grass > Composting > Bioreactor | place: USA: Davis... | reverse complement strand
CGCTCCTCTACACCTACTCGCTCATCATCGCGCTCATCTGTGGCACGGCCGGATTGCCGCACATCCTCGTGCGCTTCTACACCAACCCCGACGGCGGCGCGGCCAAGCGCACCACCATGTGGGTGATGATTCTCATCGGCATCTTCTACGTCTTCCCGCCCGTGTTCGGCGTGATGGGGCGCAACCTGTTCCCCGAGCTTTACAACGGCATCGGCGCGAAAGGCACGGACAAGATCGTCCTCGAACTCCCGCGCCTACTGAATGAGAAATACGCGCCGCTCGGCTCAATCCTCTCCGGCATCACCTGCGCCGGTGCGTTCGCGGCGTTCATGAGCACGTTCAGCGGCTTGCTGGTCTCCATGACCGGCGCGCTCGCGCACGATGTCTATGGTCGCATCTTAAAACCGAAGTCCACGCCGGAGCAGCGCATGCGCATGTTCAAATTCGCCGCCGTGCTCATCGGTTTTGTTTCCATATTGCTCGGCAGTCTGGTCGAGCCGCTCGAAATCAATTTCATGGTCGGACAGGCGTTCGCCATCGCGGCAGCGAGTTATTTCCCGCTGTTGTTCATGAGCGTCTGGTGGCGCGGCATGACGATGCGCGGCGCGGCGGTCGGCATGTTGACCGGCGGTCTGTGCGCATTGATTGCTGCGACGTTGACCAACGTGAGCAATCTCGCGCTCGACAAAGGGCCGATGGGCAAAATCTTCTCCGGGTTCGCCGGCATGAACGATTTCTGGGCGCAGCATCCGCTCCTGCGCATTCTCTGCGAGCAACCGGCCATCTGGACCGTACCGCTGGCGATCACGTTGATGATCGTGGTGAGCAAGGCGACGCGCAAAGACGTGCCGTCTGACATCCGGATGAAAATGCTGGTGCTGCATGCGCCGGAAAAGCTTGGCTTAAAACAGGAATACATCCAGGAGCATCCGGGTGGCGGGCATTGAAGCACCAAATATAAATACTAACCGGGGCGGGAAGTTGAAGCCTCAACTCATAAACTCAAAAATGGGATTCGGATTGGGGCCGTCTCTGAGTTTCGGCTTCAAGTTTTTGCGTGGAGTTGATGTTTGAAGTTTCTCTGTTGCCCGGAGGTCGGAAATTGATGCTTCCGTCCGCGATTTGAATAGCTTTGAATCAGCAATAGTCGGACGAGATAACACGGGAACTATGAAAACCATCAAACCTCTACTGCTTGGCATCAGTTGCGTTACCATTCTCACCACTCTCACCGGTTGCGTTATAGCCATCGGCACGGAAAGACATTCTCATTCTAAATCGCCAGAAATCGCCGTGACCGATTCAGCGGACGCAGCGACGATTGCCGAGATTGACGCGGCGGGGCGACTCAGTTTTGACAGTGGTCGCGTCACCGCGCTATCGCAGATTGCCGAACGCGATTCGCTCAGCAAATCCGTCCAGGTGCATCTGGTCAATACCACCTATCGCCGGCTCAGCTTTGATAACAGTAAAGTCGAAGTCCTGAGCAAAATTATCGCGCGTTCAGATTTCTGCGATGCGACGCGTCACGCGATTGTTTCGCAATTGAACAAGTTGAGTTTCGATAACCATCGCCAACAGATTCTTCAGCAAATCAGCGCACGATTGAAAAAGAGTTCAACCGAAACAGAAGCGGCTCACTGAAATTACCAACGGGATTTCTGGCAGCGTAATTGACGACGCTGCCAATCCCGGGCAAGCTCGCAAGCATTGCAATCATGAAAACCAAATTCATTTCTCATCTCGCGCTTTCATGCGCTCTCCTGGTCACTATTGCTGCTCCGGCTCAAGACGCGACACCCGCGACTGACGCCGCGCCGACGTTGCATTCCGCACTCGCGCCCGTGCCGCGCACCGGTGGCGCAACGAATCGCCAGGCGGAAGTTTTGCGGCGCGCAAAAGAAAATTCCGGTCCGTGCGATATCGTGTTCATCGGCGATTCGATTACTCAAGGCTGGGAAGGCGCGGGCAAAGCGGTTTGGGAGAAATATTACGGCAAGCGCAAATGCCTGAACTTCGGCGTGGGCGGCGATCGCACGCAGCATGTGTTGTGGCGCTTTGAAAACGGCCAACTCGACGGCATCCAACCCAAAGCCGCCGTGGTTATGATTGGAACGAACAATTCCAATCGCGACGACAACACGGAACGGGAAATTCTCGAAGGCGTTCAGGCGATCGTAAAACAGATCCGCAAGCGCCTGCCGGGCACCAAAGTTCTCGTCTGCGCCATCTTCCCGCGCGGACAGACGTTCAGCACGCAACGCGGCAAAATTCTCCAGGTGAATCAGGCGTTGTCCAAACTCGCGGATGGAAAGATGATTCACTACGTGGATTTCGGCGCGGATTTCATCGAAGCCGACGGCTCGATTTCCAAAGCGATTATGCCCGATTACCTGCATCTCTCGCCGGAAGGTTACGAGCTCTGGGCCGAGGCGATTGAGCCGAAGCTGAAAGAATTCGGTCTGTAATCAGCAACAAGGATCGCCGCAACACCGGTCGTTTTGAATCGGCAACCAAACGACCGGTTATTGCATAAACTTTGTGGAGTTCGATCTGATCATTCGCGGCGGGTCGGTCGTGACCGCCGCCGGCGTTCAGCGTTTCGATATTGGAATCGCTGCGGGTCGAATTGCCGCTCTCGCAGCCGAACTTTCCGGCAGCGCTCGCGAATCTCTCGATGCGACGGGCCTGCATATTTTCCCCGGCGTTATTGATTCGCACGTTCACTTCAACGATCCGGGTCGCGCTGATTGGGAAGGCATTGAAACCGGTTCACGCGCGTTAGCTGTTGGCGGCGGAACGATGTTCTTCGACATGCCGTTGAACGCGCATCCGCCGACGTGCGACGCTGCGAGTTTCGACGCCAAAGTGGACGCCGCGCAGGGAAAATCTTTTGCCGACTTCGCGTTGTGGGGCGGACTTGTCCCGGGAAATCTTCATTGTCTCGAACCACTCGCCGAACGCGGTGTTGTCGGCTTCAAAGCGTTTCTATCGAACAGCGGCATTGAAGACTTCGCGTGCGTGGATGAGCAAACATTGCGCGAAGGCATGAAACGCGCCGCGCAGTTGAAGAAAATTGTCGCGGTTCACGCCGAGAGCGAAGTCATTACGCGCGAACTCACCGAGCGCGCGATTGCAAAGAATCAAACTTCGATCCGCGCGTATCTGGACTCGCGCCCCATCTACGCTGAACTTGATGCCATTCATCGCGCTATTCAACTCGCCGGTGAAACCAGGTGCGCGCTACACATCGTGCACGTGAGTTCCGGCGCCGGCGTGGCGTTGGTGGCCAGCGCGCAAAAGCAAGGCGTGGATGTCACATGTGAAACCTGTCCGCATTATCTCGTGCTGACGGAAGATGACGTGGAGCGACTCGGCGCCGTCGCCAAGTGCGCCCCGCCGTTACGCACGACTTCCGCGCAAAATGTGTTATGGCGCTATCTCGAAAACGGATTCGTCAGCACGATTGGCTCGGACCATTCCCCTGCTCCGCCGGAAATGAAGCGCGACAAAAACTTTTTCAAAGTCTGGGGCGGAATCTCCGGCGCGCAACACAGCTTGTCGTTGCTACTCAGCAGCACTGGTAACGCATCTCAAGCAGATAACAACGCGAGTTCTCGCGCGTCGTCTTCGATCGAAAATAAAGAAAAACCGGCCTCAGCATTATCACGCATCGCAAAGCTGACATCATTCAATGTCGCAAAACGTTTTGGTTTGCCGGAGACGAAAGGCCGAATCGCCATCGGAGCGGATGCTGACCTGGCGTTGGTGGATTTGAACGAGACGTTCACGGTCCGGACGGAAGACCTTCAATATCGCCATCGGCAAAGTCCGTACGTGGGCCGCGCGTTGACAGGTCGAATCGTTCGCACCATCCTGCGCGGCACAACGGTTCAGCGCGGCGGGAAAATTGTTTCGCCCCCGATGGGACAATTCATCAAAGCCGCGGCCGCTGGAATTGATCCTGACTCGAACTGACTCATGAATGATTTGTTTGGATTCACTCGCACCGTCGTCAAATCGCGTTACGCATTGATCACTCCGGACAGTTTCGTGCCGAGCCAACTGCCCGGATGGAAGCAGGCGACGTGTGTGGTGAATATCTCCCCTGCTTTGATCGGACCGCGTTTCACACAATTACATATCACGCTCGACAAAGACGGCACCGGCGAAGGAAACACCGGCGTTAATCAGTATTTCATCTACGTCATCGAAGGCGCGGGCACGATTGATCTCGCGGCCAAACGGCATCGCCTTACGGCGGGAAGTTATATTTATCTGCCGCCAGGCTCGGACATGATTGTGAAAAACGGCCACGCCGCGCCGATGAAATTATTGGTCTTTCAAAAGCGCTACATCCCGCTCAAGAACGCTGCTCCGCCGACAACGATTGTAGCGCACGAACGTGAAGTAAAAGGCCAGCCGTTCCTCGGAAACGAAGATGCCCACTTACAAATGTTGCTGCCGGAGAACGAGTCGTTCGACCTCGCGGTAAATATTTTCACCTATCAGCCCGGCGCCACATTGCCGTTTGTCGAAACGCACATCATGGAGCACGGTATGTTGATGCTCAAAGGCCAAGGCATTTATCGGCTCGATCAGGATTATCATCCGGTGCAGGCTGGCGATGTAATCTGGCTGGGAGCTTATTGTCCGCAATGGTTTGTGGCGATGGGCAAAACGCCCGCGAGTTATATTTACTACAAAGACGTTAACCGCGATCCCATGTGAGGCGACTATGAAACCACCAACGCCCCGGAATGAAGCGAAACGGCTGAAAGTTCTTTGGCAATACGACGTGCTGGACACCGTCCCGGAAGAGGTCTTCGACGATCTCACCGAACTCGCGGCGTATATCTGTGAAGCGCCCATCGCGCTCATCTCGTTGGTAGATGAAAATCGGCAATGGTTCAAATCACGCATTGGTTTCAGCGTACGCGAAACCAGTCGCGACATTTCTTTTTGCGCTCACGCGATCATGAAGAACGGATTGTTCATTGTCGCCGACGCCACGAAAGATCCGCGCTTTCGCAATAATCCGTTAGTGACGGGAAAAGAGAAAATTCGCTTCTACGCCGGTGTCCCACTGAAGTCACCCGATGGTTATGCGCTGGGAACATTGTGCATTCTCGATAAAGTTCCGCGCCAGTTGCGTCCCGAACAGAAGCGCGCCTTGATGATTCTGGCGCGTCACGTGGAAACGCAATTGGAACTCCGCCGTCACGCCAAAGAACTCGCCGCAGCACGAAAGCACGGCGACCGCCAGACCGCTGAACTGGCCCGCGCGCAAGTGGAATTAATCAAGTGCCGCGATGCGCTCGCTCGCGCCCAGGCGCGCAATAAAGCGGCAAAGAAGCGAACCAGCAAAAAGTAAGCGCTCACCTTATTGCGCGTTCACATTGCAAATTGACGTTGCCCCGCAGTCAATCCGGCTGGCAAGTTGTCCGGCAGCGAACATGAGTTCCACACTGAAACTTCCGTCTGGCGTCGAACTGAAAGGCACATTACCCGCCGCTGCCGCCGGCATTCTCACCACTGAGGCGTTGGAATTCATCGTCCGCCTCGCCCGAGAATTCCAACCACGCCGCGATCAATTGCTCGCGCGTCGAGCCGAGCGACAGATCGCAATTGACGGAGGTTCGTTCCCTGATTTTCTCACGAGCACTGAAGCAATTCGCCGGGATCCCAAATGGCGTGTCGCTTCCATTCCCAAGGACCTGCAGGATCGCCGCACCGAAATCACTGGGCCGGTGGATCGAAAGATGGTGATCAATGCGCTGAACTCCGGCGCTAAAGTTTTCATGGCGGACTTTGAAGACGCCTCGGCGCCGACCTGGAAAAACATGGTCGAAGGTCAGGCGAATCTTTACGACGCCGTGCGGCGCACGATTTCTTTCGCGACTTCGGAAAAACAATATCAGCTCAACGAAGAAACCGCGACGCTCATGGTGCGCCCACGCGGCTGGCATTTGCCTGAGAAACATCTGCTCATCGACAGCAAACCCATTTCCGCGAGCCTATTCGATTTCGGATTGTTTTTCTTTCACAATGCGCGTGAATTGCTCGCTCGCGGCAGCGGACCGTATTTTTATCTGCCGAAACTTGAGAGCCACCTCGAAGCGCGATTGTGGAACGACGTTTGCAATTTCGCGCAGGACGAACTCAAAATTCCACGTGGCACGATTCGCGCCACAGTGCTGATTGAAACGATCCTCGCTTCGTTTGAAGCGGAAGAAATTCTGTACGAATTGCGCGATCACTCCGCCGGACTGAACTGCGGTCGCTGGGATTACATTTTCAGCATCATCAAGAAATTCCGCGCGCACCGACAGTTTCTCTTTCCTGATCGTTCGCAGGTCACCATGACCAGTCCGATGATGCGGGCGTATTGCCTGAACGTTATCAAGATCTGTCACAAACGCGGCGCTCATGCGATCGGCGGGATGGCCGCGCAAATTCCCATCAAAAACGATCCCGAAGCCAACGAAGCGGCGCTCGCAAAAGTTTTTGCGGACAAAGAACGCGAAGCCAGCGATGGTCACGACGGCACGTGGGTGGCCCACCCGGGTTTAGTGCCGGAGGCCTTGCGCGCTTTCAATCATCACATGCCTGAGGCGAACCAGATTCACGTCCAACGCGATGACGTGCGTGTGACGGCGGAAGAATTATTGAGCGTGCCGACCGGAACCATCTCGACCGAAGGCTTTCGCAGCAACATCCGGATTGGCGTGCAGTATCTCGCGGCGTGGTTGAGTGGAAATGGTTGTGTGCCGCTTTACAATCTGATGGAAGACGCCGCCACGGCGGAAATCTCGCGTGCGCAAATCTGGCAATGGCTGCATTACGCGCCTATGATCGAAGAAGGCCCATTACGCGGTCGCGAGATAACAACCCGGCTCTACGACGAAATTATCGCCAAGGAACTCCATCGCCTTGAAAGCGATCTGGGCCACGCACATTACAGCACCGGAAATTATGACAAAGCCGCGAAGCTGTTCACCGACATGTCGCGCAGCCGTAATTTTGCCGAGTTCCTCACGCTCCCTGCATACGACTTGATCAATTGATCGGATTCATCCGGAATCCCGAATCCTGGAAAACAAAAACGGCCGACTTCACAGTCGGCCGTTCTCTCCAACACTCACCAAGCTCAAGCTATTTATTGCGGCGACGCAACCCGATCAATGTGACGAGACCAACGCCGAACAACGCAGCGGTTCCCGGCTCCGGCACTACTTCCAATCGGATATTATCCACAGCGAAACCACCGCCACCAGAACTGACCGCAGACGGACCACCAAAACGAAGGTCACTGAAGGCCAAAACATTATCAGTTCCCGTCCATGTCTGACTGCCGTCAAAACTTCCATCAGCCCCAAGGTCCCATTTCACGGTCGCTGACTTGGAGGTAAAAGTTGTTTCCACATGAATCCACTGGGCATTATCAGTCCCTGTTCCCAGCGATGTGTACGATACGAGTTCAATCCAGGAGCCACTAACCCCGCCGATTCCCAGCAACCGGACTGAAAGACCGTTGGCACCTCCTTGATTGTAAAAACCAATTTCAAACAGCGGATTGGCGCCTGTTCGCAACCCGAGCGAATTGCGCTGGTTGTTAGCGCCCGAGTACCAAAGATCACCAGATAAAACCAGTGGGGCTGCGTCAGTCGGAGTAATGGAAAACGTTGAACCGGTCCAGATATGTGCGCTTGCTGATCCATCGTGCGCGCCCGCCGGTGCGGCATTACCTTTCTCCGTATCCAAAGACAAACCTAAGGGCGTATTCCATTTAGTTAAGAGCGCAGCCGTATCAGGATAATCGAACGTTTCGTTGACGTAAACCTGCGCAGGGGCCAATGCAGGAACTGCAACGGCGCATGCTGTGAGCAGGGAACAAACTTTTTTATTCATATTGATGCTAGTTTTGGGTTCTTCCGGTTGATTTGGTTATACGTGCAAAATGATTTAATTAAACCTGCATGAAGATGTTTCAATTCAAGCACATCAGTAAAATTCCCGACCCACTCCCGGGAAAGATTGATTGTCCGCGAGCGGCTCGCTACATCATTGGGCGACATGACGGCTCGCGTTTCGAAGCATCAATCTGCTCGTGATGATTTTCATCACGGAGCACCGCCCGCCATCGTCATCAGCGTTAGCGCGAAAGATTCAGCACCAACAAATGCGCAGACCGGATTCGATGTTCTGCGTGACGCACTGCAAACGTTGCAACCCGGCGGATTGCTGTTTCTTTACGGCGAACCACAAACACTCTCGCTCTGGGGAGAACAACTTCTCACCAATCCGATTTTCGCTCCTCAATTGCAGTTCAAATATTGGATCGCGATCGAACTCGCTGCCGCGCCATGCGATTCATTTTTGCCTCAAGCCCATCGCGGCTTGATGCTGTTTCTGCGGCTCAATCCGGACCGCAAAACACCCCCACCGTTCCAGCTTCACACGAACGCGCTTCGTATCCCCCACCGTCACTGCACCGCGTGTGGGAAAAACGTCAAAGACTGGGGCGGTAAAAAACATCTGATGAATCCGGCAGGCGCAGCGCCTTCCGATGTCTGGCGCGATCTACCGCGACGCGAATTGCACGATGAAGTCATTCCGTCGGACGTTCTGGAACGCGTGGCAATTCTCGTCGGCACCACACCGGATCAGATTCCGCATTTCACAATTGAATCAGCAACCAATTCGACAACAGAACTCATCTCCAGTCACGCGCACGTGAAAGCGAAGTCAAACGACGATTTCGCCCGGCTCGCGCAGGTTGAACTGGATCAGATTTATGCCGGCGATTGTATCTCGTTTTTGCATCGCGTCGAAGTGTTGCATCCTGACGGATTCTTCGATCTCGCTTTTGCTGATCCGCCCTACAATCTCGCGAAAAAATATCATCATTGGAACGACGCCCTGGCGGACCAACATTATCTCGATTGGTGCAACGCCTGGCTCGACGGAATGGCCGCCACACTCAAACCCGGCGGCAGCCTGTTTGTTCTGAATCTGCCGAAGTGGTCCATTCATCATGCGGCGTTCCTGAGTCGGCGACTGGATTTCCGTCACTGGATTGCCTGGGATGCCTTGTCCGATCCGCGGGGCAAACTGATGCCGGCGCATTACGGTTTGTTGTGGTTCACCAAACCGGGCGGAAAACCGGTTTGTAATTACACGCCTCTCAGCACAAAGCCATACGATGGTTTTGTCAGTCCGCCGGATTCACCGCAATACTGTCTGCGCGCGCGCTGCATTCATGATCGCAAAGCCCGTGGCGACGACGCGAAAGTAGAATTGACCGATGTGTGGTTCGACATTCATCGCATCAAACACAAGCGCGACCGCGACGCGCATCCGTGTCAATTGCCGGAGAAATTGATGGAACGCATCATCAAACTCGCATCGCGTCCCAGCGACGTGGTGTTCGATCCGTTTTGCGGCGCAGGAACGACGGCGATTGCGGCAATGAAACTCGACCGCCGTTTCGTGATGACCGATGTGGACCCAAAATACGTCCGCATCACGCGAGAGAAAATCGCCGCCATGCGTGAACATGCCGATCTGTTCGGTGAATTCGTCGTGCCACGCGAATCCACCACGCGCAAACGCAGCGACATCACGAAGCGAGAAATCGAAAGCTACTTACAGGAACTTGCCCGCACTCTTGGCCGCATTCCCATGGAAGCCGATGTGTTGGCAGATCGACCGGGAATCCTCGACGAGATTGATCATCTTTATCCGTATCGCAGTGCGGCGTTCAAGCGCGCTAAAATCGGACTTTGATTCAATTCACTTTCCCGGCAGCAACAAATCCAACGCGATCGCGCCAATCGACAGCACGAAGATTGCGAGATAATTCCAATCCTCCTGCGATGCGCGCACCGATTTCAAAAGATAAAGCGCTGCCTCGCGGTCATCCGCTGAAAGCTCCCGACCTGCGCGAATTTTTTCAATGACATCCGTGCGCGCAATGGTGCGTTTGCGGCGTTGCGAGATGTAATAGCGATAGATGAAAAACAGCATGTAGCCCACGACGCCGAAGTACCAGACCGGACGCACCCACTCTGGCTCATACTTTTGCAACAGCACAATCGCCCGAAACGCAACGGACGAAAGTAAACCCAGCAGGAAGAAACCAACGATGACCGGTTTGGGAATTATCTTTGGCGCAACGGACATAATGCGCCCATTGGTAGAGGTCGGCGTGTCGCACGGCAAGCGACAACTGGCGAAAACGCAGCAGCCTGCGGTCAGCGTTGGGCTTCGCGCGCCTGAATCTGCAGGATTTCCGGCGGGATATTGGCGCGATGATAAAAGCCCACCAACATTCCGACGAACAGCACCGCCGCCGCAACAGTGATGACCGCCATTCGAATTCGCAACGCCCGAGGATTGTGAATCAATTCCGGAAAGAATCCTCGTCCCAGCTCGTAAAGAAGTCCGCGCTGGCACGGGATCGGAATTCGACGCCGCTTTCTTCGCATTTCGATGGCGGTTCAGTCCCGCCATCGCCTTATCGGCAGAATTCCCTTAGGACTTTAGCGAAATTTTTGCCCTTCGCGCGAAAACGTAAGTTATTGCCGCTGAGCAGCCGCTTGAATGGACTCCGCCAACTCCTCCGCCGTCCATTGATTACCGACGAAAATCTGAAAAATCCGCCCCTGCGGATCCACGACGATTGTTCGCAGATTATGCGAAATACTGCCGCCCGCCTCGCGCGCCAGCATCAAATCCACCTGCGGCGCCAGCGTGGCCAATACTTCCTGAGAAGCAACCGCGAACAACCATCGGTCTGCATTTTCGCCACGATAAGACAATGCGTAACGGCGCAGTCGTTCCGGCGTGTCGTAATCCGGGTCGAAGGAAATGCACAGCAACTGCCAGTTGGTCGGCGCGTTTGTTTGCGCCAGCAATAAATCTCGCGCCCCGCCCAGATTTTGATTCATGCGCGGACAAAAATCGGGCAGCGGACAACGCGTAAAAATGAAAGTAAACGCGAGCGCCTTGCCGCGATAATCAGAAAACTTCACCATGCGCCCGGTCTCTGCCAACAACTCGTAATCCGGCATCGCATCGCCTTCATCCAACATCGAAACCAGTTTCGGCGCCGGTGGCGCAGTCGCTTCTTCAACCATCTTGCCGACGCGTTTAATGTTCTGAATCCAGTGCGTGTCTGCGGTGGCGACCAGTTGAAATTCGATTTCGTCGTTGCGCTCCAATCCAACCACTTCATTCGGATCGCGCACGTTCAACTCCATCGTCATCTTCGGCATGTAATTCGGAATCTCTTCATGCCGCACCACCAGCGTGCGTCCGCCTTCCGGCACCGATCGCACCACGCCGCGCGTGTTGAAGATCCGCTCCGCGACATCCGTGTCCGCAACGGTGCGCTGCGACTTAGCTTCCGGCTTATCACAACCCGCCAGCAGCAAAGCGACAACACACGCAATGATAAAACTGAAGCAGTTAATTTTCATTTCGACTCCGCGCGAAGTTCATCTATGAACCGCACAATGGCAGCGGGAGTTTCCGAACGCATGCCATCGAAAAATTTTCGCACGCGTCCCGCACGGTCCACCACCGCAATCCGATCCGCATCGATAAATCCACCCGGCATGAGATTATCCCGCGCCAACGGTTCGCGCTTGAGAAAACTGCCCTCAATCAACTCATACAAATCGTTTTTATCTCCCGTCAACATGCTCCACCGCGTCGCATCCGTGCCGAATTTTTTTCCGAACTCCGCCAGCACCGACGGTGTGTCTGTAAGCGGATCCACCGTGAACGAAAGCAATCGCACATCGTCCTGTCCATCGGTGAGCCGTTGCACTTCCGCCATCTGGTGATTCACCTGCAAACAGGAAATCGAGCAGCTCGTGTGAATGAAATTCACCACCGCGAATTTGTTTGCGACAACTTCGTGCGTGACGATTTGCCCCGTTTGATCGGTGAACGCAAACGTGTCCAATTGCCGCACCAACTCCGGCGTCGCAAGTTGCGAAGAACGCTCACCATCCGGTTGCCACAACACCAGCAACGCGATCATCCCCGCCACCAACACCACCACAAATCCGTAAAATAATTTCAGATCGAGCGGTGTTCTGACGGTCGCCGCGTCATCGCCGGTGACAGCTTGTTCTGACGATGCGCTCACGGCTTAACCGGTTTGGCTGCGAAGCCTGCTTCCTTGATCACCGCGATCAATTTGGCTGCGGAGATTTTGTTCGTGTCGTAGGAAACGACCGCGAGCTTATTCGAAAACGTCACCTGCGCGCGAACGACACCGGCAGTTTCTTTCAACTCCGCCGTCAGTCCGTTCGCGCAGCCGTCGCAATGCATTCCGGTAATGGTAAAGGAATTGGTGGCATTGGCAGCGGACACGGGTTTATCCGCAGCGTGCAGTGAAACTGCGAATCCTGCGCCCATCGCGATTGCTAAAAGTATTCGTTTCATTTTTTGTCTGGATCGAGATTGTCAAAATTATCCGGGCTACGCCAGCGTAGTATCGGTTTAGAAAATATCAAACTCCCCTTCCCACTCAAAAACCGCGCAGGCGATAAAACCGACCCGACTCAGGCGGATTCTCATCAATGAACTCATGAAAATAATCATCGCCGACCACCGAGCTGCTGAGCGTTGTCCATTCGGCGTTAGCCGTCAGATTATCACAGCCTTCCACCACCCACGTATTTCCCACCGGCGCAGAAAAAATCACCCGCGCGCCGGATTCCGACAGCGACACACTTTTGATATTTGCACCCGCTTGAAAGTAAATCTGGACAACACTCGAAGCCGGATGAATCGGTCCGCCGTTCAATCCGTTCGTGGACATATCAATCGCGCGAAAACTGACGGTATAGATTCCGGGTTTATTGACCGTAAATCGTCGTCCGTGAATATGCCCGTAAGGATCGCTATCCGGCGAACCATCGTTTTCGCTCACACGCCACGTATTCGTCCCCGTGCTGCCGGAACTCAAACTGAAAGTCGGCGATGTCGCTCCGCTTTCCCAAAAAGCGAACTCGCCGTCTGGCGGACCGTCCACGGCCACTAATTGCGCATGAATCTGCGCGCCCAACGCAGCGGCGAATTCCTCCGGGCCACCGCGCAACTCCGTCGCCGCCAAACCGACGATCGTAAGATTGCCCTGATAATAACCGGCGTACGTTCCGCTGGCGGCCAACGTCAGCGTCTTAACGTAATTCGCGTCGGTTTCAAACAATTCACGATTAGCAAAAATAAGCGGCTCACCCGGCATCGGATTTGCCGCGCCGATGTTGAGATGTCCGTGGTCTTGAGCGATTGCACGGATTGAGACAAGAAAACAAAAACAGAGAAGCGAAATTTTCATTTACGAATAAAAGTTAAAGTCAGGGAATTCCGGCCGGATTCACCAAACGCGAGCCCGGTCGAATCAGTTCAGGTTGCAGAAAGCTCCATTTCAGGAGTTGCGCGTGGCCATCCACGAAAAGGTAATTTGCTCCGGCGGAATGTCGGGTCACGGCGAGTTGCGATCGAAAACTCGTCGGCGTGATTTCGCCATCATTTGCCGGACTGAAATGAAAATGGTCGTTGTTGACGTATTGATCGTGACACTCGCCAAGCCAGAACGTTTCCGAAGTTGCCGGAATTTTTGTTCGTTTCGAAAAATCTCCGCCGCCCGCAGCCGAGCCGGGCAACAGATAATCGTTCAACGCGAAACTATACCGGCGAGTCTGATGACCATCGCGCGGACACCGCCATAAATTCGTGCCCGCGCAGTACGGTTGCAACGTCGCCACCCACGACGCGCCTTGATGCGCCGTCCGCGGCAAAGCGTCGTCATAATCATCCGCATACATCTGTCCTGCCAAACCGATCTGTTTGACGTGATTCAGACACGCGATTCCCCACGCACGTTGTTTCGCACGGCTCAAGGCCGGCAACAATAACGCCGCGAAAATCGCAATGATGGCAATGACCACCAGCAATTCGATTAACGTAAAAGCCTGGTTTTTTCTCAGCGCATTCATGCGCACGTTTTGCGTCTCAGGGACGCCAACGAACAAGGAACACGCCGCAGTCAGGTCACCTCCGACTACGACAAACGAAAACAACAACGAAGATTAGACGGAAATACCGCGAGGCGGCGGCACGGCGGGACGTTGAGTCAATTCGTCAAACGCGGAGAGAAAAACCGGACCAAGATAAAAATCCGACGGCGCAATAAAAACAAACGCCGGACGCTCGGCAATGAATTCCAGTTTTTTAATCTGAAGCGGCAATTCGGATTTCTTTTCCTCTTTTTTGCCGGCGGAAATTTCTTTGCACATCGGGCAAGGATTTTGCCCGTCGAAAGTTTTGGTAATCGCGACCGCAACCGTTTCCGTTCGCAGATTTTTTGCGAGCATATCCGCCCATGCGATAGTCTGCAAAATGGCCCAATGCCCGCCGGTTGCGCCAAGCAGCGCAATAATCAGCAGACAATGACCCAGGCGAACAAACACGAAGCGAGTATAGTCATCCCGCTTGCACCGAAAAGAAAATTCTTGGCGGCGTCGTGTCAAAAATTTCCCAGCGTGAATCTACCGATTACACGGCTTTCAAAATCGAGCAGTCAATCCGGCTCGCACTTGAATTGGTTCAACCGGGTGAAAATGAATTTCCTCCTGCGGTGCTCCTCCCGGCGTGGTTTGCGATTCGTAAAAATACGAAATGTCATGGTCTTTGCGATTCAGCAGATTCAACACTTCCACCGTCACAGTCCAGGTGCGGTTGAATTGATAGCCCATTTGCGCATTGACCAGAATCGTTTCCGGAGAACGCACGCTGTTATCCTCAATCAACGGACGCGGTCCGAAGTAACGCAATCGCACACTGCCAAAGAATCCCCAATCCGCCCGATACGTTGCGCCAGCAGAAACGACGCTTTCAATTGCGCCTGGAATGTGATCGCCCGCCGGATCGTAATTACGAAATTCCGCGTGCGAAAATGATACGTCAAAATCGAGCGTCAGGTGGGGCGTAATGTTGTAGTAATTGGCCCACTCAACGCCGTAACGCCGACTCGGACGACTTGCTTCTGTTGCGCCCGCATCGCCAACGAAGAGCAATTCCGAATCAATATCGAGCCACCAGAACGACAGCGTGCTTTGGAGCCCGTCCACCGCGAGCGTGCGAATGCCCAATTCTGCGCCGTACGTTTGCACCAGCGGATTGGCGCGAGGCACGGGCGTCACGCCGTCGGTTGGGTCAATGCGTGTGGTCGCGCCACGCCCATCGTTGCTGTGAAAACCGAGTCCGCCTTGCACATAAACCTCCGTCTTCGCCCACGGACCGAACACGAGTGAAGCCTTCGGACTGGCAATGCCGTCATAACGCTCGTCGGAATTCGCGGCCAATG
>Ga0065721_10051297_pt1 | contig 15400 bp, 11 predicted proteins | sample Mesricmetagenome_FD_59108 | JGI IMG/M metagenome (GOLD analysis project Ga0065721, IMG submission 59108) | Mesophilic microbial community from rice straw/compost enrichment Sample: eDNA_1 v2 (version 2) | ecosystem: Engineered > Solid waste > Grass > Composting > Bioreactor | place: USA: Davis... | reverse complement strand
TAGGCTCGAGACCAGCGCTCGAGGACGGGATTGGCGGCTCACTCCCCCAGGATTTTGATTGAGCCTTTCGCCGTCGCGCCGAGATCGAATTCCGATCCGCAACATCGCAGTAGGATGCACTGCATGGCGTCCTGGTCAGGTGACCTCGTCTTCGAGCTACGCCGCATTAAGGCAGCACGTCGACGATGATGGCATGCCGAACCGAGCAGGACCCTGGAAGCGAAGCCGTAGGCGATCTTGGCGAGATCTACGCTTCGCCGGAATGACGCTGCTGGTCGCCGCGGCCGCTTTCCATTTGACGCTCAAATGGACAGCTCCCGCGCCCGCCGCATCCGAGAAGCCGGGTTTCTCGCCATCTACCGGCTCCACAGCTCAAGTCGGCCGCGGAGAGCTGGTATGCGAAGTCGCATACATCACTGATGGCGACACGCTGCGCTGCCAGGACGGCACTCGGATCCGGCTCCACGCGGTGGCCGCGCGTGAGAGCGATGGTTCTTGTTCTCCAGGGCACCCATGCCCTGCGGCATCCGCTGCTTCAGCAACGGCCGAGCTGCGGCGATTGGCTGCCTATAAGACGCTGCGATGTGAAGCCACCGGCAGGAGCTACAACAGAGTGACGGCGATTTGTTGGGCTCCGTCGGGTCTCGAGATCAATTGCGCGATGGTGCGAAGCGGTACGGCTTTGATTTGGGAGGAGTTCGATCGCCGGTCTCCGCTTTGTAGGCCGTGACCGCCCTCCGCAACAGAGGCCCCGAGACCGGCCGGAGCGGCTCCCGCTTCGGCGGACTCTCGCGAGAGTGACCAAAAGGGCGGCTCCTTAAGCACGTCAGCGAGGAGCGGGCGCTGAAGCGCGATGTGCGCCAGCTTAGGGCGAGCCTCCTCGGCCTCGGCGCGCGCGAGAAGGCAAAATGCCAGCATCTCGTGCAAGTTGAAACGGATTATGGATCGCGCCGGCGAACTTGCCTATCGCAGTAGGAAATCAGGAGTTTGCACTAGTGGAACTGGCGATCTCGAGACAGGCCGTGGCTGAATGGCGCGATCGGCAGATCCTCTCAGCGGCTGCCCTACTGAACCAGAAGTGCATTGAGGCTCGCGCAGCTTTCGAGCTCGAGGCCGAAGGCGTGACTGCGGCCGAGACAATCTTCAATCACTCTCAGTTCGCGAAGGCGCGCATAGACGCGCTCCTGGGCGCATCCTTGACCGCAAGTCTCCCAGAGTTTCTCGAGCTGGCGGCCCGAGAATTGAGCTCAATCGATCCCCGATTGAAGGAGATCGCCTCCGCTCTGGTTCGTCCGAACGCGGTCGTCCTGCCGGCGGCGTCCGAGCCACCCCCCGCGACACACACTGCAAGTGACGCCTCACAGGACAAGGCAGATCAGGATCAGACGCCCTCCGCCAGAAGTCCTCTGACGGAGATCCCGGCAAGACTGGCTAGACGCGCCGCGCGTATCGCTCAGGGGGCGGGCTCCGCCGCGGACGACGCGCTTCAGGATACGCTCGGCTTGAAGAAGCGGCTCCGCAGCGCCGCCGCGCAACGGGTCGCCCGGGCATGGATGGGCGAAGGCGACGCCACGATCTCGCCGCTGCAGCAGTTGGTCGACCTGATCGACGAGACCAGCCACGCAGCACGGGTGAGCCTGTCGTGATAGGCGCGTTGGTCGGCCAAATCTTCCTACGCGAGGTCCCGGCCCACCTGCTGAAGGGGGTGGTCAGCGGTGAGTATCGGCTGTTCGGTTCGGTCATCCGCAACGCCGCTAACGGGCAGATCGCCGGTTACCTGCAGGAAGCAGCTCCGTTGGCGCCGATGATTATGAAGTCGGCGGCCGGGCCGATCGGCATGGTCGTGGAGGCGGGCCTCGACGGCGCTCAAATTGCGCAAAACGAGGCGATTAGGGCGGGCGTCGCCAGGATCGAGGAGGCCGTCGGTCTCCTGCAGAGCCTCGGCATCGCGAACCTTGCGCTCGGCGCCACGGGCCTGGGCGTGTCAGTTGCCGGGTTTGCTGTGATGTCGGCCAAAATCGACGGCGTTAAGCGCGCGGTGGATGGCCTGGCCGATAGAATCGATTCCGTCAGCGCCAAAATAGATGCTCTGGGCCGAGATGCGGTCGAGCTCGATTTCGCGGAGCTCAAGTCGCTGTCCAAGAGCTTCGATGAGGCGTGGCAGCTCAGCGAACAGGCAGCCGCTAGGAGGTGGCATGACGTGGCTCGGGGGGCGCTCAGCCAGCAATCTCGATTTGAGCTTCGTGCAGACCGCGTCCTGAACGGCAGCCCCCAACACTACCTCGAGGCTGACCCGTTCCTCGACGCAGTCAGCCTGGCGAGCGCGCTGCGCGTTGCGGCGCTTGCGGCCTGTGATGAGTCGATGGCGGCGCGAGAGGCCGCCGCAGACGGCGCGCGCAGCATTGAGCGACTAACCGGACGGCTCGGCCTTGCCGACCTTTCTCGGGAAGCTCTTTCGAGGGCTCACGCTCGACCGGGGACCTTGGAGTGGGTTATCGCGCAAGCGGCCGCAAACCAGGAGATGCGACCTATAGCCCTGAAGATTCGACAGCGAGAGGCCGCGGCGATTACGCGGGCTGCACCCCTGCTCGCCCTGGAGGACCGAGCCATTCGTCCGCGCGAATGGCTCGAAGCGGCGCGTTCTGAATCCAATTCGCCCGTTCTCTTCATGTCGTCAGAGCTTCCAGAAGCCTAAGTCAGTCCCCGGGACGTCCATCGTGCCGAAAGTGCAGTGACGGTGAGACTCTCCGTGGGCGCAGACTCGGGCAACCGTAACTGTTGACGTGACCCCCTGAAACTCCTCCAGGAATAGCTAGAGTCCGCCCCTCGAAAGGACGGACAGAATGAAGCGGTCACGGTTCACGGAAGAGCAGATCATCGGGATCCTGCGGGAGCAGGAGGCCGGTGTAGCGACGGCGGAGGTCTGCCGGCGGCACGGCGTCAGCTCGGCGACCTTCTACAAGTGGAAGGCCAGGTTCGGCGGCATGGACGTGTCGGAGGCCAGGCGGCTGAAGGCGCTGGAGGACGAGAACGCGAAGCTGAAGCGGATGTTGGCGGACGCGATGCTGGACAACGTCGCGCTGAAGGACCTTCTGGGAAAAAAGTGGTGACGCCCGCTGCGCGTCGGGAGGCGGCGGCGCACCTGCGGTCTGCCTACGAGATGAGCGAGCGGCGGGCGTGCCGGGTGCTGGGCGTCGATCGTGCGAGCGTTCGCTACCAGGCCGTCCGGCCGGACGACGGAGTCCTGCGGGATCGACTGAAGGCATTGGCGCAGGAGCGGCGGCGGTTCGGCTATCGACGCCTGCACGTGATGCTTCGACGCGAAGGCCACGCGGTGAACCGCAAGCGGGTCCAGCGGCTCTACCACGAGGAGAAGCTGTCAGTTCGCCGCCGCGGCGGTCGCAAGCGGGCCATGGGCACGCGACGACCGCTGGAAACGCCGCTGGCGGCCAACCAGCGCTGGTCGCTGGACTTCGTCTCCGACCAGCTGACCGACGGCAGACGCTTCCGCATCCTTACGGTGATCGACAACTGCACCCGCGAGTGCCTGGCGCTGGTGGCCGATACGTCGCTGTCAGACGCACGTGTGGCGCGGGAGCTGGACGCCATCATCCAGCAGCGCGGGCGTCCGGACACCATCGTCAGCGATAACGGCACGGAGCTGACCTCAAACGCCATCCTGGCATGGGCCGACGAGGCCAACGTCGGCTGGCACTACATCGCGCCGGGCAAGCCCCAGCAGAACGGCTTCAACGAGAGCTTCAACGGCCGTCTACGCGACGAGCTGCTGAACGAAACTCTGTTCCGGTCGCTGCCACACGCCCGCATCGTGCTGGAATCCTGACGGCGCGACTACAACGAAGCCCGACCGCACTCCAGGCTCGGCTGGCTGACGCCAAAGGCCTATGCCGAAGCGCTTGCTGGACAGATCGGCCGGCCTGCTGCGCTGGTTGATGGCTGCGCAGACCGGCCTCTTGCCAACCCCAACAACCCCAGCTCAGATCAACTACGGACTCTTGTTATGGCTGGATGAGAAACGGGGGTCACGTCACTGTCAGGAACTCGAAGTTCGGCCTCGCCCCAACAGTCTGGAGAGTTTCAGCTGATCAGCACTCCTCCAGTATGGGTCACAGTCAGACCTACCGCGGCGACAGGAGATCCCTGCGGAACCCACTGCGCATTCGCCTGCCAGAGATCATAGATCGCCGGGTGCGAGCCATGTTGAGCTTTCGCGATGTAGTTGCCCGGGAGAAGGGTCGTGGAGCCCCGCCCGTGCTTTAGGGTCACAGGAGCCGGCAGCACGATCTGGAGTTGGTGTAATGTGACCATGGCGAGGAATGTAAACGGCCCGTGGCTCCGCCTCCACCAGTTAATGTTCACCCCGACCGGCGCCTCGGCATCCGTTAAGCGCCACGAGCGGACATCGGCTCCGCGCCTGGAAGTAGACAAAAGAGCTCGAACCACAGGAGCCGTGCGGACGAACAAACAATGAACTGGACGACGCATCTCGCAGCAGTCAAATTCCCCATCTGCCGAATCTCGCATGCTGCTCGGCCCGGAGTGAAGATGACCGCGCGCAACGGACAGATGTCCTTCTATGAGTTCTTCGCTGGTGGAGGCATGGCACGTGCTGGACTTGGCGATGCGTGGACTTGCCTGTTCGCCAACGATTTCGACGCCAAGAAGGGCTTCACGTATCAAGCCAACTGGGGGACCGGTGGTGAGCTGACCATCGGGGATATACGCGACCTTGAAGCGAGCGCCTTGCCAGGCACCCCAAACCTCGTCTGGGGCAGCTTCCCCTGCCAAGATCTCTCATTGGCAGGTGCCGGGGCGGGCCTCGCTGGTGCGCGGTCCGGCACCTTCTATCCCTTCTGGGACCTGATCCGGGGATTAGTGGACGATGGACGAGCACCGGATCTCGTGGCTGTCGAAAACGTGTGCGGCACGCTGACGTCGCACGGCGGCGAGGACTTTCGCGCCATCTGCCGAACCTTCTCAGAGGCCGGGTATCGGTATGGCGCCCTCGTCATCAACGCGGACCTCTTCGTCCCCCAATCTCGCCCCCGCCTGTTCGTCATCGGCGTCCGGGCAGATGTCCCGATCCCACCGGAACTTTTGTCGCCGGAGGCGATCGGCCCGTTCCACACCCGCGCTCTGAGCCGCGCGATCGAAACTCTCTCTCCAGAGGTTCGTGAGAACCTCGTCTGGTGGAATGTCCCCACTCCCGAACGGCGTCAAAGCACGTTTGCGGATCTGATCGAGGACGCCCCCGACAGCGTCGTCTGGCATAATCAGCTTGAGACCAAGAAGCTGCTCGACATGATGTCGCCGGTGAACCTGGCCAAGGTCGAGGCCGCCAAGCGCGCCGGGCGGCGCATGGTGGGCGGTGTCTACCGCCGGACCCGTCCCGACGGCCAAAGGATCAAGGTGCAGCGGGCCGAGGTCCGGTTCGACGATGTGGCGGGATGTCTGCGAACGCCGGCGGGCGGCTCCAGCCGCCAGATCATTCTCGTCGTCGACGGTCCGCGGGTCAGATCGCGGCTCATCTCAGCGAGGGAGACAGCCCGCCTGATGGGCCTTGAGGACAGCTACATTCTCCCGAGCCGCTACAATGAAGCCTATCATTTGACGGGCGATGGCGTTGCAGCTCCCGTCGTCCGGCACCTAGCCCGACACGTTTTCGAGCCCGTGCTGGCGGCCGCTCCGGCTTTGCGTCAGGTCGCCTGAATGGCGGGTCCTCTGCAGTTGGAGGACGGCTCTCACCTGCCTCCCTTTGAAACAGAAGATCTGCGCGCCAACCTGGCTGCGTTCCTCGACTCCGGTTTTGACGATCCATCAGGCCTGAGGGTGCGGGTCGGGAATTATAAGTGGGGCGTCTACGCCTTCTTCGACTACGACGGCGAACCCATCTACGTTGGCCAGACTAATGAGATGCTGCGCACCCGCATTCGGCGGCACCTCACCAATCAACGGACGGACGCCGTGGCGATGTCCGTCCTCGACCCTTTTGAAGTCTATGAGATCGAAGTCTGGCCGCTTCCGGATCTCCAGCAAGTCAGTGGCAAAAACGTTGAGGCCAAACGTCGCCTCGACGCTCTAGAGCGGCTGATCACCGAACAGGCGGTGGAACGGTCGACCTTCAAGGCGATCCTGAACGAGAAGGATCCTCCGCCGGGCGTTCTGGCTGTCGAGGCTCCGCCATCGTTGCGCGGGCGGATCGTCTCGGATCGGGTCTTCGAACTCCGCTCCCATCCAGACTTTCGCATCGCACGGCGCGCTCTCGTGATCTCACGTTTGGCGCAGGTGATCTCCGAGCGGAAAGTCCAAGGGGGCCTCCGGCGAGTTCTCAAGACGCAGGCGCGACGATTGCAGTGGCTTGCGGAGAGGCGCTACGAGGCCCTCGGCGGAGCCGCCTCGGTTGAACATGAAGACGTGCTCGACGGCGGCACCTAGCCTGACACTCCCATACTGAGCCATCCCGGTGCGGAACTGGCTGGGTAATGAAGCACGGCTTCCGGCAGACCTGCCCCAGCAACGGACCTCGGAGCCGCGCCGTATGACGGACGTTCGGCGGCGACGCCAGCTTTCCCTCCCTCGGAGAACGGCGCAACCTGTGCTAGCACGTCCTGGGAGGGCGCGTGCTTACACAGATCAAGAAGATCAAAAGTCTCGGCGTGTTCGACAACTACGCCGCACCGCCGGAGCTGAAAGCCTTCGAGCGGTTCAACGTCATTTACGGCGAGAACGGCTCCGGCAAGACGACCCTCTCACGCCTTCTCGCCTGTCTTCAGGCGGGCGAGCACAAGGATTACCCGAGTCTCGAATTTGCAGTCGATACGCAATCGGGGTCGCTGACCCACGGCCAGCAGTACGTGCGGAACGTCCGCGTCTTCAACAGCGATTTCGTGGAGGCCAACATTGGCCGGTTCGACGGTCCCCTTCGGCACATCCTGATCCTGGGCGAGGAGAACAAGGCCGTTGCGGCTGAGATCAAAGCCGAGATCGCGACTCGCGACGACCGGACCAAACGGCTTCAGGATATCGCCGCCGCCGTCACGAAGCTGGAGAGTGAGCGCGGGAAGATCTTCTCGACCATCGCCAAGACAATCGGCGAGGCGACCAGCGGCTCCACACTTCGGACCTATCGGAAGCCCGACGCCGAGATGGCATTCGGCAAGCTCTCGAATGCCAAATCGCTCAGCGATCCCGAGCTGGAAATCCACCGCGCCACCGTGCGGCAGGAGCAGATGCCGGAAGTCGGCAAGCTCCCCGTCCCCGGCATTATCGAACCGGACTCCGGGAAAACCATCGGGCCGGTCGGGGCCGCACATGCACTCGCGGAACGGTGCAAGGCGCTCACGACGCGGTCGGCGCAATCGGCCGTCATCGCCCGGCTTGCCAGTCATCCGGATATCGCGGTTTGGGTTGAGGAGGGCGTTGCCCTTCACAAGCACCACGCCAGCGAGACGTGCGAGTTTTGCGCCCAGCCGCTGCCGGCGGCGCGATTGAAGGCGCTAGCAGATCACTTCAGCGTCGAGGACCAGCAGCTCAAAGCCGAGATCGACCAAGAGCGGGTGTGGATCGCGGAAGTTCAAAAGGCTTTGGGGGAATTCGTCCTCCCTGACCGCCTTGCGCTCTATTCAGAGCTTCGCACTGATTACGACACCGCAGTCGCGGCCTTCGAGACTGAACTGGAGGCCGTCAAGGCGAGGGTGGCCGTCGTCGACGGCCTGCTCGCTGAGAAGCTGGCGCGGCGTACAGAAGTTTATGACGGCGCGGCCCAATCAGATGCAGAGGCATTGAAGGCGGCCCTCACAGCGATCGCCGATGTGATGGACAGGCACGACGCTAAGACGAAAGGATTCGAAGCCGAGAAGGCGGCGGCCCGAAATGCCATCGAGGCCCACTATCTCCTGACCGTCAAGGCACAGGTCGAGGAGGTGGCGGCGAAGATCGCCACCTACAAAGCCGAGGAGACGTTGCTCACGGACGGCGGGGACGGTCTGCCCGACAAACGAAGCCTTGCTGCAATCACGCAGTCGATCATCGACAAGCAGGCCCAGATCTCGAACGAGCACAAAGGCGGTGAGGAGCTTACCGCGCACCTGAAACAGTTCCTCGGCCGCACCGATCTCGTCTTCGAGAACAGCAAGGAGGGCTATGTCGTCCTGCGCCGGGGCAAGCCGGCGAAGCGCCTCAGCGAGGGGGAGAAGACCGCCATCGCCTTCCTCTATTTCCTCGTCCAGCTGAAGGATCAGGACTTCGACCTGGCTGAGGGCGTAGTCGTCATCGACGACCCCATTTCCAGTCTCGATTCAGGCGCGATCTATCAGGCCTTCTCGTTCCTGAAAAACGTCACGCAAGACGCCAAACAGCTCTTCATCCTGACCCACAATCACGAGTTCCTGCGGCTCGTAATCAACTGGTTCCAGAACCTGCCGAACTCCCTCGGCAAGAAGTCGTACGCGATGGTCCTGTGCTCCGAGACAGCGGCCGGACGCTCCGCCCGCATCACGACGCTTGACCCGCTCTTGATCGAGCATGCGACCGAGTACCATTACCTCTTCAAGGTGCTCTACACGTTCCAGTCGGATGGCACGATCCTGAGTTGCTACCACGTGCCGAACATCGCCCGGAAAGTCCTCGAAACCTTCCTCGACTTCCATCTGCCTTCGAACAATTCGCTCTATCGCAAGCTCGATGAGACGGACTTCGACCCGCACAAAAAGACGGCGATCTACAAGTTCACCAACGACCTGTCGCATTTCACCGGCAAGGGTTTCGATCCGGCCTTGGTCTCTGAAACGCAGAAGAACACCGCATACCTTCTGGAGATGATCAAACACGTGGCTCCCCTACATTACGCCGGGCTTGAGGCGTTGGCCAAAGGTTGATCAGCCATCAAATGTGGGTGCGACCTCTGAACTCCTCATGGCGCAGAGCAGACCTGCCGAACGTCAGCTAAGAGTCAGAGCCCGACATACACGCCGTAGAAATTAGCCCACTGGCCCCGTCGTCTTGCAGCTCGGATACGCCGAGCATCCCAAGAACTTGCCGTGCTTGCCGTCCAACATCCGCATCCTGCCCTGGCCGCATGTCGGGCATTCGCTTCCGGGCGCTACAGGCTGCGCAAGCCTCACCACCGGAGCCGGGACAGCCGCGCCGTCGGCGACCGCCCGCTTGAACTCGCACTGCGGGTAGCGACTGCATCCATGAAAGGCCCCGTGCTCTGATGTGCGCAGCTTCAAGACGCCAGCCTGGCATTTCGGGCACGACTCAAGCGCCTCGCCGTCCACGGGCTCGACTAAAACCTGCTCCTGGGCGGCGAGCTCAGTCACGAATCTGGAGGGCTTCTCCAGCGACGTGTAGAGCCGCACCTGCCGGCTTGCCCGCGTTAGCGCGACGTAGAACAGTCGTCGCTCCTCCGCCATGGGGAAGGTGTCAGCGTCCGGCATCGCCAGTTGCAGAACTGGGTCATCCTCGATTTGGCTGGGGAAGCCGCGGCGGCCTTCGATCAAGCGCAGAACATAGACGTATTCAGCCTCAAGACCCTTCGAGGCATGGACGGTCTTGAAGTCGATAACGAGTTGGTCGGCGAACTTTCGCTGCCAGCGGGAGAGGCTCTCGGGCCGATCATTCTTGTAACGCCCAAGGAATAGGACACGGGTTCGCCCCCCCTTCCCTGCCTCCAGCCTACCTTCCGTCAGGAGCTTGGCCATATGGCTCAGCTGCTGCTCGATGTGATCGTCCGCTTTCGCCAGGTTCTTGAAGCCAAACGCCTGGAGCGGACGATTGTCGAAAGTGCTCGTCGAGTGGACGGTCTTCTTGAGCTGTTTGGGATTGGCCTGAACAAACGCGCTGGAGACCTCGCAGAGCGCCTGCGGGCATCGGAAGGTCGTGGTCAGTTGCAGCGTCGTCGAATGCGAGAAGAACGACCCGAACTCTGACATCGCTCGCAAGTCAGCGCCGGCGAAGCGGTTGATCCCCTGCCAGTCATCTCCCACCACCGTCAGGTGCACCTCATCTGACGCACGCGTTAGAGCGTGCAGAAGGCGCACGCGCGCTCTGGAGCTGTCCTGGAACTCATCAGCGAGAATGACCTTGAACCGGCTCTCGTAGCGACCAGCCTCGATGTGATCGGCGGCCAGCCGGAGCATATCTTCGAAGTCGATGCAGCCGCATTGCTGGAGGCGCCTCTCCCACTCGGATGCCACGCGCTCGTAAAGCTTTAGGAAGAGCCGTGACCTGTAGTCATGACCGAGCACCCCATGCAGGCCGGCGGCCTTCTCGAGCTCACTTTGCGAGAGCCGGTTGCTCTTGACGTGCTGTTGGAAGATGCGAAGCGTCGACGCCAGCTGCTGATCGGTCATCGGAGGCGGGCCGACGGTCTCGCGGGTCGGATCGAAATTCAGGATCACACCGCGGCTGACGAGAGCTTCCGCGAGGCGACGCAAGGCCTCATCGGAGCGGATTTCAGCGGAGGTCGTCTCAAACAGCTCCGTGCCCTTTTCGGCATGAAGCGCCCGCTTCCAACGAACGCCGGCGACATAGTCGTCACCGAAATGAGCCGGCGCCTGACCGCGCTCATCGAGCGCGAAATGCTCGTGGTAGAGGCCGATGTCCGGGTAGAAGAAGTCCGGATGATATTGGCTGTGCTGCTCTGTGGCGGTGTCGTGCTCGTAGGCGCGCTCATAAGCGTAGCTGACGCCGTTGTAGAAGAGCCAATTGGCGATGAGCAGCTCTTCCTTGCTTTTGACGAGCTTGCCGTCTGCGGTCCGGAACCCACGCTTTCGACCGTCGAAGTCTTCGGGATCAGCGCGCTCGCCTGCTGCGCCTACGTCACGCGCATAGACGGTTCGAAAGAGATCCCAGTCATGTTTGAAGGACGGATCAGAGGCGCCCAGGCAGTGCGCGATGTCGGCTATTTCGGCGACGTCCTCGCGGTCGGAGACCCAGTGGGCGAGTCGAGGCTTCTGACCCGTCGCCTCCCCGATCACCGACAGGCCGAAGCCGTCGAAAGTCTTGGTGGTGACGTCTTCGATCCCAGGGAAATCAGCCAGCCGCTCCCGGATCCGCTCCCCCAGCTCAGCCGCGGCTTCGCGATTGAAAGCGAGCAATAAGATCTGATCCGGCGTGGCCAACCTCTGTCGCAGCACGTAGCCGACCTTAGCGACCATGGTGGAGGTCTTGCCGGAGCCCGCGGCAGCAACGACCAAGACATTGTCGTCCATGCAGATGCAGGCCTCGACCTGCTCGTCGGTGAGAGGGCTTTTCTCGACGGTGTCGAAGAACGCCTTCAGCTCCACCTTCTGCTGTTCGAGGAAGGCGTCGTTATGAGCGGCGAACTTCGCCCTTAGTCCATAGGGGTCAGGGCGACCCGCCTTCTCGGCGGCAAGGCGCCGAGAGAAGCGCACTAGGTCGAACGGTTCCGGCGGCGGCGGGTGCCTCTTCGCAAGTCGGTCGGCGGTCCCGGAAGGGATCCAGCGAGTACGATCGACCGCCGCCTCGACCATCGTAAGCCAAGCGGTAAACTTGCGCTCCTGCTCAACCGGGTTGATCCCCGATAGCGGATTGGCCCTGGGTGGCGTCAGCGAAGCCGTGGGCTGCTTGTCACCTCCAAGCAAGCCTCGGCCGAGCGCGGCGGCGATGCCGCCGATGACAATCCACTCAAGCACTCAGCGCCGCCCCTGGCCGTTCAACGTCTCAACCCACGATCGCGAATAAGTGCTGACACAGGGTAAGCGATCATCTCCTGGCTGTATCAGCGTCGCTGGTCGACAGCGAGGCTTAGACTAGCTGTCCAAGCCGCCGAGCGTGGCTGCAAAGTGGACCATAGCGCGAGGATCATTGGCCACGACGTAGACGCCGCCGTTGCGGTCATTGGTTAGCCCAACGCCGGCGCGCCGGGCCGCCTCTCGGACAGTCTCGACATGCGGCGGACGCAGATAGAAGCCCACGATCAGGAGGTCCGCCGCGTGTTCGCCGCCGAACACGCCGCCATTGCAGCTGGTGTAGGGAATGCAGCCAATCGCAGACAACGCGGCCACGGCCGAAACGACGCCGAGTTCCAGCCCCTCGATCTCAAGCTCACAGCCGTTGCAGCCGTCATCGCACCCGTCGCAACTTGCGCTGCCACCAAGCGCGCTTTCCACTTGCTCGGTCTCGAGGGCGATCACCCGGCGCACCTCCTCCCATGTGATGCCCCGCAAGTCTCGGTAGTCCAGATTGCACCCCAGGCCTGTCTCCTCCCCCGCTTCGTCGCCCTCAAACCATGCGAGGTGGGAGAGGCTCAGCGGGGCAAGATCGTCGAGTGAGAATGGGCGTGATGTCACGGAAGAAGCTCCAGCTTTTGCTGTAGCGGCGCAATCACCTGCTCAGCACAGCTGAGCGCGCTCGCGAGGACATCGACTGAAGCCCGCGCAGTTGACGCCCCCGCGCGGAGCCTGCAACCAGGGTGCGAGGGGAAAACAATGAGCCTGAGCCTACTGACGGATCCGGCAGCTGTGCATGCTGCGATCGACGAGTACGAACAGCTCAAGCCGGACGGCTTCCGGGCGAAATACGGCTATGGCCCTGCCCGCAACCTCTTCGTCGTGCGCGAGGGAAAGCTCTTCGACTCGAAGGCTATCGCTGGCGTGGCCGTCGGCATCCAGCACCCGGACCGGGGCCCACTGCGCCCCGACGAATTCTCAGGCGGCGACGCCACGGTGAGGAAGGCGCTTGAACGGCTTGGGTTTACGGTCTGGTCGAGCGACGCCGCGACGCCCTTCCGCTCAGCGGACGCCCTGGAGCAGATCCGCGCCGCTTGGGGCCCTGAGCGCGCCCAAGTGAAATACATGGCGGTGTGGGATGCCCCTGCGGGACGCGCGCTCGCCTTGCAGCTTGAACAGGAGTCGGTGCGTGTTTGGCTGGAGGCTGAACCACCTGCCGGCTTGGTGCACAGCACGCATTACGGCCCGACGGACACTCGGCACAGCGCTCTGCGAGCCAACGCCCCATCATTGGCGGAGCCCAATATCGCCTGGCTGGTGGTGGTCGAAGCGCCCGCCAAGCTCGATCAGCTTCTCGACTGGTATGCGGAGCTGCCGGCGACCGACCTCGATCTGACCGCTCTGGAGGAGCTCAAGAACGCTTTCCGCGCCCAAATGCCGGAGTTCCAGTCGTTCCAAGAACCTGGGGCGACCTATCTGGAGCATGAGCGGACCTACAAGGATGAGCTGGTTTCTCTGTTTCAGAGCGAAGTGCTCGTGCTGGCTCAGCCAGACCTTAGCGATGAAGCGGCTGCGAGCGTCTCTGCCGCCTATTACGGCGTTCTGACCCGGAAGCTGCCCAGCACGGGCAAGCCGCAGAACCTGATCAGCTGGCAGGCCGTGGACCGCTTGAAGCCGACGGACCCGGAACGCTCTCAGGCGATCGGTCGCGCCTTGAACGCGCTCCTCATAGGTGACGAGCCGGCGACGGACCGACTGAGCCGCTTCATCGCCGAGGCCGGCGAGCTCTTCCGCACCGCCGGCGCGACGGGCCCCCAGGGCATCGCGCGGCTGCTCGGATCCTGTGCGCTGATGCTGCAGTCCCCTGAAGCCTTCGTCGCCATCCGCACGGATCTGTTCGAGAAGGCCTCACTGAAGCTGAAAGGCACGAAGTTCCCTACCTACTCGGACGAGCCCGGCCGGGTGCGCAGCGCTCTGAGCCTAACCGAGGCGGTGTTCGAGCGGTTGCAGGAGGACGGGTGGGCTCCAGGCGACCTCATCGACGTCCAGAGCTTCTTGTGGGTCGCTCTGACCTACGACCGCCCCACAAGCGAAACCACCAAGGTCGCCGACGCGTTCGCGGCCTTCCTGGAGCGTTTCCGCACCGTCCGCGAGACCCCTTTCCAAACAGATCCCGAGCTCTGGGCGATTATGGATCGGCTGAAGTCTGCTCTCAGCGCGTTGCCGAGCGTGGAGCACCGGCCGCAGCTTCAAGTCGACTGGAGCCTCGGCAAGGGTGTGTGGGCTCGCGTGCCATGGATCGCCGTCATGGACTCGCGCGAGACCACCTCCACGCAGAGCGGCGTCTATGTGGTCTTCCTCGTGGCGCGTGACCTGGCGCAGGTTCACCTTTGCCTGATCCAAGGCACTGCGGATCTGGTCGACGAGCACCGCCAGAGCGGGGCGCTTCCGATCCTCCGTTCCCGTTCAGACGCCTATCGCGCCTTTGTGCCGGAGCTGGCGGAGCTGGGCTTCCGGCTGGACGGCGAGGTTGATCTGACGGCCGAGGGTCGACGCGCGCGCGCTTATGAAGCCGGCTGCATCGCACACATGCCCCTGGCGACGGACGCCCTACCCAACGATCAAGAGCTCGATGCGGTGATGGAGGGCTTGCTGGCGGCCTATCAGACCGTCCTCGACCATCGGCGCGACGAACCGGAGCCCGCGACTGAAACGCTCGCCCCATACGGCGTGGACGAGGCCATGGAAGGCCTGTTCCTCGAGCGCGAGGAGTTCGAACGCATTCTGGAGATCTGGCGCGGCAAGAAGAACATGGTGCTGCAGGGCGCGCCGGGCGTCGGGAAGAGCTTCATCGCCAGGCGGCTGGCCTATGCGCTGATGGGGCAGAAGGACCCGTCGCGGGTGGAGGTGGTCCAGTTCCACCAGTCCTACGGCTACGAGGACTTCGTCCAAGGCTACCGGCCGACGGAAGACGGCGGGTTCGAGCTTCGCGACGGCGTTTTCCACCGCTTCTGTGAGGCGGCCCGCAAGCGGCCGGGCCTGCCGCACGTCTTCATCATCGACGAGATCAACCGCGGCAATCTCTCCAAGATCTTCGGCGAGCTCATGCTGCTGATCGAGCACGACAAGCGCGCTGCGGAATGGGCTGCGCGCCTGGCCTACGCCGGTCCGGAAGCGGACGCCTTCCACGTGCCGGAGAACGTCTGGATCCTGGGGATGATGAACACCGCCGACCGCTCGCTATCGGTGGTGGACTACGCGCTTCGCCGGCGGTTCGCCTTCATCACCTTGAAGCCGGGCTTTACCTCTCAAGCCTTCGGACGGCATCTGGCCGACGCCGGCGTCGCGCCGGATCTGATCTCCGCGATCGTGGGGGGCATGCAAGAGCTGAACGCCGCGATCGGCGAGGACCGAGTGAACCTCGGGCCGGGGTTCATGATCGGCCATAGCTTCTTCACCCCAGGGCCGGACCAAACGGTCGACCGGTCGTGGGTGGAGCGTGTGATCGAGACCGAGATCCGGCCGCTCCTGGAAGAGTATTGGTTCGATGCGCCTGACCGAGCCGACGAGTGGCGGCTGCGCCTGCTTAGCCACCTATGACGATCCCGATCCGCAACCTGTACTACCTCTTCTGCTACGCCTGGCGGAGGTTCCCGCCAGGCGGAGCGGTCGAGACAGGCGTCGAC
>Ga0065721_10005209_pt1 | contig 15402 bp, 11 predicted proteins | sample Mesricmetagenome_FD_59108 | JGI IMG/M metagenome (GOLD analysis project Ga0065721, IMG submission 59108) | Mesophilic microbial community from rice straw/compost enrichment Sample: eDNA_1 v2 (version 2) | ecosystem: Engineered > Solid waste > Grass > Composting > Bioreactor | place: USA: Davis... | reverse complement strand
CGAGACGGTCGGGGAAGAGGTCGTAGAGGTGGGCAGGCAGGCCGGGGAGGGATTGGCCGCGCTGCCAGCGGCCTTCCATCTTGGCGCGCACGGGTTCGAAGTCCACGAACCACGCCTTGAACAGGGCGCAGGCCATGGCTTCCAGCGTTTCGTTCTGCTTGCGGTTGAGTTCGATCTTGTCGTCCAGCGTGCCGAGGATATGGGCGATGGCGCGTTGTTCGGGCTCGGGAGGCAACCGGACATCGAGTCGCCTGAGTTGGTCACTGTTCAGTCGGCCCGTGCCGTGCCCGGCCAAATCAACGGACGATAGCAAGCGTTTCTTGTGGCCCAATAGGAGGTATGGCAGAAACTCATTGAGAACACCTGACTTCGGGCGCAGAGCCTTCACATCCTGATTGAACGCCATCGGCTGACCAGCAACGCAGATCGGCACGTCATTCAACAAGGTCATGCCGCGAGTGAGCAAGAAGACGGTGCCCTCGGGAACCACCTTCGTCCCGTTCTCTGAGCCATTTTCCGTGACGTGATCTTGCGTATCTTCGAGCCGAAAGCGCTTCATATCCTTCGCCGTGACCCAAGGAATAGTCCCTCCCCAATAGTCAGCACGATCTTTGGATGGCGTACCTCCGGAAAGGAAGTCTGCTACAGCGCCAAGCGTGGTCTCTGCCCACTCACCCGCCATACCCAAGCTCCTTCAGGTTGGCCTCGATCACCGCATCCAGCCGCGCCGCTTCCGCCCGCTGCTCACGCCACAGCTCCGCCAGCCGCGCCATCTTTTCCGCGAACGGTTCGCCGTCGTCTTCCTGCGCCGCCGCGCCCACGTAGCGCCCGGGCGTCAGCACGTAGTCGTGCTTGCGGATCTCGTCCAGCGTGGCGGACTTGCAGAAACCCGGCACGTCGGCGTATTCGCCGGCGTCCTTTTCACCGCGCCAGGCGTGGTAGGTGTCGGCGATCTTCTTGATTTCTTCGTCGGTGAGTTCGCGCCGGGTGCGGTCCACCAGCACGCCCATGTTGCGGGCGTCGATGAACAGCACCTGCCCGCGGCGGTCGCGCAGGCCTTTGCCGGTGTTCTTGTTGCGGGCCAGGAACCACAGGCAGGCGGGGATCTGGGTGGAATAGAACAGCTGGCCCGGCAGCGCCACCATGCAGTCCACCACGTCGGCTTCGAGCATGGCCTTGCGGATCTCGCCTTCGCCGCTCTGGTTGGAGCTCATGGAGCCGTTGGCGAGCACCACGCCCGCGGTGCCGTTGGGGGCGAGGTGATGGTAGATGTGCTGCAGCCAGGCGTAGTTGGCGTTGCCCACGGGCGGCACGCCGAACTGCCAGCGCACGTCGTCACGCAGGCGCTCGCCGCCCCAGTCGGAGATGTTGAACGGTGGGTTGGCGAGGATGTAGTCGGCCTTGAGGTCGCGCAGTTCGTCCTTGTGGAAGCTGCCTTCGTTGTTCCAGCGGATGTCGGCGTCGATGCCGCGCACCGCCAGGTTCATCTTGCACAGGCGCCAAGTGGTGTAGTTGCTCTCCTGCCCGTAGATGGCAATGTCGCCGATGCGGCCGCCGTGCTCCTGCACGAACTTTTCCGATTGCACGAACATGCCGCCCGAGCCGCAGCAGGGGTCATAGACGCGGCCGGAGTACGGCTCCAGCATTTCCACCAGCACGCGCACCACCGAGCGCGGGGTGTAGAACTCGCCGCCGCGCTTGCCTTCCGCGCCAGCAAACTGGCCGAGGAAGTATTCGTAGACACGGCCGAGGACATCCTTCGACTTGTCGCCTTCCTCGCCGAGCGCGATACCGGAGATCAGGTCGATCAACTCGCCGAGCATCACCTTGTTGAGCGCGGGCCGGGCGTAGTCCTTGGGGAGCACGCCCTTGAGGGATTCGTTCTCCTTCTCGATGGCGCGCATGGCGTCATCGATCAAGGTGCCAATCGTGGGCAGCTTGGCATTGGCCTGCAGGTGCGACCAGCGCGCCTCCTTCGGTACCCAGAACACGTTGTCGGCGAGGTATTCGTCGCGGTCTTCGGCGGCGGCCGGGTCTTCGGCAAGCAGCGCCTGGTGCTTGGCCTCGAAGGCATCGGAGATGTACTTGAGGAAAATGAGCCCGAGTACGACGTGCTTATAGTCGGAGGGCTCCATGTTGCCGCGCAGCTTGTCGGCGGCCTTGAAGAGTTCGGCCTCGAAGCCGAGGGGACTACCGTTACCATTCTTGGGAGTATCGTTTTGTGCCATTGGAGTCCTACATTCGTGTAATTCTTTGCCACGGAGTTTTTACACGCTGACGCGAATTTTTTTAATTTTTTATTTCATACGATTCTGAAGATCACCACGACCGAAGCACTAGCCCTGATAAAGATATTCGGAGAGTTTGTAGCCCAACCGTAAGCTCCCCCGTTTGATAGACAACCCAAAAATAGAACTTTCTGGCATCTTAAGCACAGGAGGTTCTCATGAAGAAGTCGCGTTTTACGGAAAGCCAGATCGTCGCGGTGCTGAAGCAAGCGGATGCTGGCGTGCCGGTGAAGGATATCTGCAGGCAAGCCGGGATCAGCCTGCCCACCTACTACCAGTGGAAATCGAAGTACGGCGGCATGGAGGCCTCTGACCTCAAGCGAGTGAAAGAACTTGAGGCAGAGAACGCGAAGCTCAAGCGGATGTATGCCGAGTTGGCGTTGGACAATGCCGCGATGAAAGATCTGATCGCAAAAAAGCTGTAGGGCCGGGCCAGAAGCGAGAGGCCGCGCGGTACCTGGTCGAGGTTCATAAGCGCCCTGTTGGTCGGTCCTGTGATTGTGTCGGCATGTCACGCGCGGCGTGGTATGCATCGCCGCTGGATTGGACGGTGCGCGATGCTGAGCTGATAGCCGCGTTGTCCCAGACCGTGGAGCAGCGCCCCAGCCGTGGCTTCTGGAAGTGTTACCAAGTGCTGCGACGGACAGGTAACCCCTGGAACCACAAGCGGCTGTACCGGGTGTACAAGGCCATGCGCTTGAACCTGCGCCGTGCGACCAAGCGGCGTTTGCCCAAGCGGGAGCGAGTACCGCTGTACGTCCCCGGAAAGCCTGACTCCGTGTGGTCCGTGGACTTTATGTCCGATGCTTTGTCCTGCGGGCGACGCTTCCGGACGTTCAATGTGGTGGACGACTTCAACCGCGAGGCGCTGCATATTGAAGTGGACACATCGATTAATTCCCAGCGGCTGGTGCGTGTCTTCGAACAACTGAAGCGTCTGCATGGGCTGCCGCAGGTCATTCGCTCGGACAACGGTCCGGAGTTCCTGGGCGAGGCGTTTGTGCAGTGGTTGCGCGACCAAGGGGTAGCGATGCAATACATCCAGCCTGGCAAGCCCAATCAAAATGCGTTCATCGAGCGCTTCAACAGAACCTTCCGGGAGGAGGTACTGGACCAACATCTCTTTCTACGACTCGAAGACGTTCGCGAAGCCGCTTACTGGTGGATGATCGACTACAACGAAGAGCGGCCGCACGACTCGTTGGGCAGTCTGACCCCATACGAATACCGTCAACAATACGCCAGAAGTTCTAGTTTTGAAGTGTCTGCTTGACGGGGGAGCTTACGCAACCTCCAAACAAGACTTAATCGCTGACACATATCCCTAAATAGTGCGACAAAGGGACTGCGTATCCTTGGATCAAATACCTCCTCGATATGCCGCAATATCATTCTGTATCGGCAAAAAATGTCCCCTGTTGGGCTTCACCCTTACGGCCGAAGCCCAACCCATGAATGAGAAGCCCTACCGCCCTTCGTCACTACATCCTTTCCAAGGCGACGCACTCCCCGCCGCGCCGCGCGCGTCGGCTACAAAAGCCCCTCGCAGTTCTACCGCGAGTTCAAACGCATGTTTGGCCGTATGCCAGGGGAAGAAGTGCTAGAGATGCGTATCAGTCTCACGTTGTCGGAGGCGGTGAAGTTGGATGGGGTGGAAGTGTGCATTCAGCAAACTTGCCTCTTCGAGGACCCGCCATAAATTTCCTACACAGTAATGAGAAGAATCTGATCCTCACAGGATTGCCAAAAAAGATGTCTTCATCAAAAGTGACAGGAACGGGATCACCAGAAATTATCTGGTCTTCTCGGCGATATGGTTATCAATATGAATTGCCATCACAATCGACATACAAAACCTGTCATTGATGAAAAAAGCCGACTATATGGACTCGCTTTGGAGCCGATTTCTTATACCCTTATCCCTTCCGAACGACCTTTTTCCAATAGACCAAGAAGAACAACACTCTGCTTTTCTGAAGGAATTTTTCTTGGGATTTGCATTGCTACCTTTAAAATTTCGGACTCCTTCTGGGTGAGCAAGAACCGGGCCGACATCGCCTTGTGCAGCTCGTCCCATTGAGTTGGAGAGACCTGCATTACTTTCTGCTGTGCGGCAATTCCATCATCAATTTTCTGAACTTTCTTTGCGTTCCTACTCTCTTCCGCATCTTCCTCGACTGAAATTAGCTGCTCATGAAACCCCTGCGGTAGGAGCTCCTCGAGCACCGCAATCCTAGATTTGATTCTTTCCCAGCATCCGTCCTTCTTGCACCATTCCGAGATGTTCGATATTCCCGCGGGCGGCTGAGTGATATCTTCATTAACAACCTTGGCAACTACCGCAATAGCCTTTTGAAGAACAGGATCCAGCTCTTGCGATTGCCATATTGACTGGAAATCGATACTGGCTTTTTTTCTCTTTGCAATCTCACTCAAGACCGCCAGGGTATAGGCAACTATGTTTGCGCGATATCCACCGTTGTACCAAGCTTGGCCCGAAACTATTTTCTCTGTTGAACGAAAAACGATACCCCTGGCAACAGCTCGCCTGTAGTACCACTCGTTGAAACTATCTGAAGATTTTTCCCATTCCGTTCCTATCCTGTTCGCATATCGAACGAAATTTTTCTGTGAACCTAGATTCACCCATTTCGGATGGTCATCCCATACGTTCTCGAACTTCGCCAAGTCCGTCTTGCTAAACATCTGATGCCGTGGATTCTCGATAAGGAAACGCTTTTTCTCACCGGGGGTCAGCTTCGACTGAGCATCTAGGTATTGTCCCCGGGCCCTTTCGTAGAACCACTTGGTCTCCCTTTGGGCTCCACCCTTTGCTGGAGCCCACAATCTCCGTGAGAAGGATTCCATTCTTATATGGAATGGATGCGTAGAGAAGAAATCAGCCGCATTTACTTTGTTCTGCGTATTTGCATACTCAGAAATCCTTGGCACAACCGATTCAACCTGTTCACTATCTATGACCGACAACTTCATTTGAACAAATATGCGTGATAGGTCTGCCTTGTCCCTTTTTCGCGCGTGGAACAAGGACGCAGTCGTCTGCCCGCCATTTACTATCTGCAGATCACGCACCCCAGTGATCAGCAACCCTTCGGCCGCTGGTCGAGTTACGACACTCTGAGCTGTCGCTGTAACGCCATTGTTGTATGCAAAGAACATCCCCGGCTCATTGAGGATGGTTTCTCTTATCCCTTTATTGACGTCCCCCCTAGCCTGCAGAAAAGTTCGCACATTCTGCTCTAGCAACCTGGCTCCATATTTCTCATATAGCGTCGCCAGCACGTCCCCAGGAACCACAATGAGGTAGGAGCGATAGGCTTCCTCTCCCAAATGGGCTGGAAGACAAAAGAGTCCCCGCCCAAACATCGCTTCGAGGTCCAGATCCAGCGGCTCTTTATGGCCTTTCGAACTTCGCTGGCGGTAAAGGCGTGAGACGTCCCATATCTGGTGGCTTGCGGGGATACCTACAATCTCGGTATCAGGAATCTCTTGAATCCTTTCACTGAGCAGCCGCTCAGAGAATAGAAAGAGATTCAGCTTATGGATGTTTCTCTTGCGGTCGCATATCTGCCGTGCCAGCCCATATGCTGGGGAAGTTATCTCGAGCTCCTCTGCAAATCGCTTATCCATGCTCGCTTCGAAGAAATTTGTGAGCCTCCTGAAAATAGCGACGATGTCGGTCCTAGTCAGAGACTCGACCTTGTTCCGCGAATCGAAATCAGCAATGAATAGATCAAGCGATCCATCTTCGTTGAACCAATAGCCGTCTACTCGGACGCCACGTGATGCTCTATAGTCGCAAAGCTCGAATCCTTCTATGAAACCGGTCTCAACCAGTTCAGCGGCAACTGTCTCCATGAACTGGGAAAGTTGAAAATTTCCACCCGCCTCCGCTCCGGCCAGCAATTCCTGCCTAAAATCGTGAAAAAACTCCTCGAGACTTTGTTCCATCATACCCCCCCAAATAGACAAGACGGATCACACACGAACCGAGCAATTGCTTCCAACTCTATGGAATAAGAAACTTTGGTTATTCCTTCGGGCAGTTGTGAACGTATCAGGCGGGGAAAGTCTGGGCCGATTCGATAGGTAGCTGTCGAGCCAACTTCGAACGTGGGTTTATCGTAAATGGGTAAAGGGGAATATCGACGCTTGGATAGCTTCTCTTCATACATCTCGATTGCTTCCCCGATGCTAAGGCGGGAATGAATCTCATCAACCAGATCATTCAGAGACCTTCCCGCCCCTCTTTCCTCCCGCGCAGTCAGCTTATAGGTACGAAGGAAGAGTTGTTCCTGAAGTGATTCCAACTGATCCTCAGACGAAATACGCACCATTGAACGCTCTTCACCTGAAAGGGACTTGATTTCTATTGCCTTGTCTTCGAACACGAAGTCCTGATGTAGCTGCTCAGCTCCTTTCCATGACTCAATGACGAACATTTCGGAATCAGTTTGACTCAGAAGCTCAACAAGAAAGACCAATTCTGCAAATAGGCCTCGAACCTCGTCCATACTCAGACGAGCCCCTTTACCGGATAGGAAACTTTTCCAGCGTTTGATGTGAGTAAGGGCAATTGTTAACGCGCTCGAAGAATCCTCTGCATGCGACAACGCAACGGACAGGGTTTTGCAAAAGCCAGTAAATAGATCGATATCCGACTCTTTCTCGAGCCTGATGACTAGGCGTTGCCTTTCGTCCTCTCCACTCCTCAGATCGAGGCCGATACCGTGTATGACTGGAGCATTCTTGCGATAGAGGACTGTAAAATCTCCCGATAACTCGATTATGAATAGACATGCCCCATCCGAATCTCTACCCCAAAAGCATGGCACTCCTGTCCTTGCTGCGACGTGACGAACATTGAAGTCCTTCCGTGGAACACTGATCTCATTCCATGGCAGGCGCTCGAACATCAAGCTCTTCCTCCTCCTCAAAGTACGCCAACGCTTCCTGCATCTGTTTAAGAAGGACCGGATTGGCCACCACTTCATCCACATCCACTTCAATTTCGGTTCCGTAAAGCCCTGGCGGAAAACTCACCCCAAAAGCCGCAATCGGCCATTCAATAACCTTCCCACCTCGAGGCTTCAGACTATGGATCATGAGCAACGGCTTGTTCCTTACGCGACGATAATGAACGTCGGATATCGGATGGTCAGGATTGTCTTCCCGAGCAAGCCTGACGGCTTGACTCTTTTGTTCATCAGACAAGCCTAAGGCCTCATCGCCTTTTGACGCCACACGGTTTTTGTTCAATGTCCATGCAGAGCCATCCAGCTTACCCAATGAACGCTCCTGACATTTAAGCCGATAAGCACTCTCATCCACTCCGCCAGGTGAAATGAGAAGAACATCTCCAACAGGATGGAAGCCGGAAATTGCCTTCAGATAGCGAACAATATGGTCCTTTCGGAAAGAAAACTCAGAATGGCTTCGGAAACGCACGAGAAAATCTTCAATTTCTTCAATATCAACATCTCTGAAGATAACACCTTTACAAGTAGGGTCTGCCTTCTTACCGCCAAACCCATTGCGCCAAAATTTTTCAATTAGATGAAAGTTATCTTCATTGATTTTACGATCCACAGAGACCGTATAGCTCTCAACCAATTTTTCTGAAAAATTCTGGCTCAACTTTATCTTCTTACCACAGCGCATCTTGTTTGCAGCTGTCACCAGCAAACAGTCTGGATGTGCCCTGACATAAAGCCCAAACTGGCGAGGACTCAATCCATCTCTCCTCATTTGTTTAACTTGCTGGGTTAGTTCATCGGCAGCGAATGCGATGTGGGAATACCAGTTGATGGAATCCTGGGAGAGGTATACACGACACAAGTCTTCGTAACCAGGCCTGTAACCGAACCATCTTCCCATCTGCAGAAGCGTGTCGTACATCTTGGTATTCCGATACATATAGCTTACGGTCAGGCCCTCAACGGTGAGCCCGCGGGACAGACTCATCCCTCCAACAGAAATCGCCGTAAGCCCCTTATCACTAGAATCGTACTTTCGAAAATCGAGCACCTCATCGCTCTTACTGTTGATTACATACAACTGCAAATTATCAAACACACCGCCCAAAGCACTCTTCACATCGCCCCAAGAAACTCCGGCCAAGCTGTACTCCTCGTCGAATATGCTTTTCAACTCTTGCATGTATACATTCTTCGAGGACACTTCTTCCGGCATTCGATAATTAGCAAGAACTGCTTGGCGAATTTTGCTTATCCTCTCCCGAAGGACATCACGGACCGCCCGCTGCACCGACACGAACCTCGATACGTTGATCATCATCGAGCAGTGTTTACTTGCTTGCCCTCGTAAGTTTCTTATCGCTCTTGCAAGAATGAATACATTCAAGGCTTTGCAAAGAGACGGAGGGAGTGCGAAAAGGTCATAATCCTTCTTGTGGGCCAAGGGAATATAGTCTTCGCAATCGATTATCGTGCGCACTATTTGCTGACTGGAAGCATCGTCCAGAAATACTTTTTCAGCACCAAAGTAGGAAGTGGGAGGATCGAGGCAGTAGATGAAATCTCGCGGAAACAACTCTTCTCTTACTTCCTCATCGTAAGCGTCTGGGTTTATGAAAATATTGGCAAACGGCGTCGCCGTGTAACCTACGTAACAAGATTTAGTAAACAGGCTCAGAATGCGCCGAATCATCTCGTTCGTTCGAGTCGGGTCGAGGTCACCCTTGTTTGTATTTATTGAAGCATTATCCGCTTCATCGTCTATCAGGAGCAACGGAGCATCAGTTATTCGACCATCTCCTTTTGATGTATTCAACTCGCGCAGCCAAGTGTACAGAGCATCCAGAGTTGAAACATTTTTCTTTATTACAAGAATGATAGGTCTGGTTAGGTCATTAATTCTCCATCCGCTACTTGCAGCAGTTCTCCTACTGAAATCTTCATGTATATTCGTTAAGGTAGCTGCACCTGGGTAATTCTTACAATAAAGACCAACCCCTATTGGGCGGCGTTTCCCAGGCTCGCTTGACATTCCGATAAATGCCTCATCAATGCGCTCCTGGGTCTGTTTGCGCAATATGTTATGGATACCAGCAATTACTATAATGAACTTGTAGCCAGCATCAGCCGCTCGAGCAATTACTCCAGTGTAGTTGGCTGTTTTTCCTGATTGAACATGTCCAATTACAAGCCCCCTTCTGTTCCAAACGGAGTCATTGCATTTTGGATCCTGTAAATGCCCAAGGATGCGCAGCGTCACATCCGACAGGGCTTCCACCATACGAGAAGACCATCCCTGCGTTCGCAGATAAGTCTCGTAGGCACTTGTATAAACCCACGATATGTCATGACGTTTCTGAACCCATTGCTCGTCATGGTTTCTCGCTGTATCCACGAGGGAGACTCCTGCTCCCATTCGAGTTTCTACAGCAATAAGCGCTTCAGTAACGACATTTCGCAGATCGCCGTGATAACCCGAGAGCCCCGCAACTCCCTTCGCTACTACTTCAACCCTTTCCCGCGTTATAGGCTCTTCTTCATTGGCCAATATAGAAATAACTGCAGCAGCAATATTCTTTTCGTTTATGCTACTCATGTCCCCTCTCATTCATTACTAAAAATTTTTCTTTATTATTTCCTCGACACTTCCCATCTCTTCGTCGAAGAGATGCGTGGACTCTATGATTGCAAGAAGTGCCCTGACATCAAATTTGCGATCTCCGTAAAGAGCTTGAGTGAAGCGTCGTAAGCGGTCACAAAGCGGTTCACTGTGATCGCGATCAGCCTGATATACCTCTGTGGGATTCATCGAATAATCCGAATAAATCATCTCTATTGGCAGCGCTGCCGATATGGAATCGAGCAGAAGATTTACGAGATCGACATTTTCTTCCCCGACCCGTTCTACAAGAGAGATAACAAGTGGATGACTCCTATTAACCAAAAACCTGATTCTTCCGCGATCAGCATAACGCTCCCAAAGAGGGGCGTGCTCTTCTTGAAAGAGTTTCTGACCTCTTCCACGGTGAACCGTTACACTTCTCGAAGTTATTCTGGAAATTATCTGCTTCAGCCTTTCGCGCACGGGATGTGGTGGATAGGCTCGCGACTTCTTTATGTCGATGGTCCAGGCTTCGTCCAGAAGACAGGGAAAGTCCACTTGAACGCGCGCCAACTTGGTAGCCTCACCTTTTGGCACAATCCGAAACCAATCGCCCCACGCCATCAAACGCCCATTGCGATATATGAACGCTCCCTGATTGGATAGAAAATCGCTTCTTGTTTTGTAGAAATCATATTCCTGCGGGGACAACCGCGAGTGATGAGGAAGTATGTACGGCTGCATACGTACTTCCGCTTCCCCTATGCGCACCACCTCTTCAGGCAATAATTGCGTAGCTGGATTCTTGCGACAGAACGGATCGAAGGCTTCTATTGAATGACCGTTTATGGTGATCGAAAGCTTCGGATATCCTCTTGCGTCACCAGACAGAAATCGATGAAAAACCAAAGACAGATGACGACTTAGCGCTTCAAGCTTTTCGTTCAGGATCTCCTCTCCCCGCGCGTCATTGGAGTCTTCGAGTAGCCGATCCAATTTTCGCCAAATGACTGCAGTTCCCCGATCACCAAGACGTTCTACATAAGGCAAAGCTTGTATATCGAAGCCATCGAGTATCGTCAGAACCCATTCATCCGCCAAATCGATACGATCCAGATCCCACTCTGCTCCACACACCGTTCGATCTTTCGCAGACACCACTGTCAATGAACGACACTGAGAAAAGGATGCGGTCTTCAACCCCAGCCCGAAACGACCGAGATCCTGCGGAGTTCGTTTACTTCTGGACGCCCCATGACGCATCGCTTCGATCAACTCGACTTCGGTCATTCCAATTCCGTTGTCCAGTATGACAACCAAAGGTTGCTCGCCGTGTAGATCGCATATTATGTCCACCCTATCTGCCGCTGCGGAAATGCTGTTATCTATCAGGTCGGCAACGGCGGTCTCCAATGAGTACCCGAGATCTCTCATCGAAGAAGAAAGACTTGCAGCACTCGGTGGAAGCTTCTGTTCTCGAGCCATCGGATAGAAACCTCTTCCTTCAGCGGTCACGCCATGGCATGTTGAATAGACTGATCCACCTCATACTCCCCTTCCTGCACCAATAATCGTTTCGAAATTATGCGAGTACCTACAACGCCCGAACGCAGTCTGATGATGTCCAAGATTCGGGGCAAGAACACAAGCCCCGAACGCAGACTGCGAACGCTGCTCTTCGCCAAGGGATTCCGATATCGACTTCATCTAGCAAAGCTTCCTGGAAGCCCAGACCTTGTCCTTCGAAAACATCATGCTGTGATATTTGTTCACGGCTGCTTTTGGCATCGTCATCAAGGCTGCCGCTACACCACAACACCAAAATCCAACGCGGAGTTCTGGCTGCAGAAGCTTCAAGAGAACGTTGCGAGAGATTCTCGAAACATCCATATGCTGATCGATCAGGGCTGGCGAGTTGCCATCGTCTGGGAATGCGCAATCAAACATTCGTTAGAAGACACGATACAAAACCTTGAATCTTGGCTATATGGAAATAAACCATTCATCAGCCTTGGTAATCAACTAGAACGCACTTGAAACAGGTGGCCGTACAAATTTCGTTTCAGATCGCGCGCAATGCCTCCTTCAGAGCTTTGACTTTTTTCCCCTACTCATATCGTTGAGTAGGTTTCTGACTACTTGCCCCATCTTGAAGGCAAGAAGCGGAGGCACTGCATTCCCGACCTGAATGTACTGTTCCGTACGGGTACCCGAGAAGAAATAATTATCCGGGAACGTCTGGAGCCTAGCCGCCTCTCGCACCGTCAGGCTCCTGCACTGTGATGGGTCATAGTGAATATAGTAGTGACCATCCTTCGCTATATGGGAAACGACCGTTGTGGCTGGTTCGTTTCTACACTGAACCCTGAATCTATCGCGAAACGGAATTGGACGGTCATTATCTGAACCCTGACGCACGTTCACGTGATCAGGCAGCAACTTCGGAGGGAACGCGTCCAGTCTGGGGAACCTACCATGTACGTGGGCATAGCTTGCTAGAAACAGGTAACGCGACAGATCCTTTTCCATGTGGGATCTGGCTTCATGTTGACAGATTCCTCCGACGCTACGATCCCTCAACCATCTCTGCAACTCTGATGCTCGAGGCATTTTCTTGTATTTACGTGGAATGAATGGTGCTCCTGAGCTGATACTCGTCGCGGCATCAGCAAAGTGCTTCATCGCCTCAACGACTTCCTCTGCATACTCAGCTTTCCACCCGTTAAGATAGGAAGTGCTCTTTGAAACTGCTTGACGCCATGCAGCAATCGAATCACCTCTTGATAACCTGCTTCTGATGCGCGGAAGGTCGTCAATGGCATGCCTTACAGTTACAGGACGAGACACCTTCGACAGCAGCTGGTGTTGTGCCCCCCCCTGTCTTTTCATGACCCCGAGCAATATCACCCTATGTCTACTTTGAGGGATTCCATACCGCTCCGCATGAATGACGAAATCCGTCGGGATCAATGTCTCGCTTGTTCCTCTTTTTACGAACGAACGTATTTCATACTCTAGATTATCGGCCGGACTGGATAGATCCTTGATGATCTGTTCGAACATCGAATTCCCTGAATGACGGGACGACAACAGGCCTTTCACGTTTTCCATGACAAACACGGTGGGCCTGTGGGCCCGAATGATTCTCAGGTACTCGCGATAGAGAAAGTGCTTCTCGTCTTCGTGGAACTTCTCGTCCCTGGTCCTTCTTGCTCGGCCAGCCAACGAGTAGGCTTGGCACGGCGGGCCTCCAATCAGTACCCAGGTCGTGGCTCCACTCAACGCTCTCTCTATTTCGCTGTCCACTAGCCGCTCATCCGATTTGCCCAGCTCCAAACAGCGAGCTTCTTTTTCTGCATGCCGAAAGGCCGCAGCAACTGCAGGGACCGATTTGAATGTCGTCTCATCGATCTCCCCACGTATGTAGCGGTAGTAATGCCTTATGTCCGGTGTTCCTCGCAGCAAGCGGAACACCGCGCGCAAAGTGAGCGTTCGGTGGGCAATCGGATCTTTCTCTATTGAAAGCGCTATTCTGAAGAACGGTGTACCGCCCTTCCCTCTTACTGAAGCAAACCCCTCACCCAAGCCCCCAGGACCAGCAAAAAGATCAATTATTGGAATCGGCAACCTTCCCCCCTTTCATTTCATTGCCTGAGACCAGTCGCGTATCGCTCTCGTACTTTCTTCAAACCAACAAAATAGTTCGGGACGCCTTCATATCCAAACTATCCATGCTGATTTTAATCACTCCCACTCAATCGTCGCCGGNGGCTTGGAAGAAATATCGTAGGCCACACGCGACACGTCGCGGATNTCGTTGATGATGCGATTAGATACCAGTTCGAGTAGCTCGTAGGGAAGATGTGCCCAGCGTGCGGTCATGAAATCGATCGTTTCTACCGCTCGTAAGGTGAGCACCCAGGAGTAGCGGCGTGCGTCACCGACGACGCCGACGGATTTGACGGGNAGGAATACAACGAAGGCCTGGCTGACTTTGTCGTACCAGCCGGCGCGGCGGAGTTCCTCGATGAAGATGTGGTCGGCCNNACGCAGGATGTCGCAGTACTCCTTGGTGACTTCACCGAGCACACGTACACCCAGGCCGGGNCCGGGGAANGGATGGCGGTAGACCATCTCGGGAGGCAGGCCGAGTTCGACGCCAATGCGGCGCACTTCGTCCTTGAAGAGTTCACGCAGCGGTTCTACGAGGCCCATCTTCATGTCTTCGGGCAGACCNCCTACGTTGTGGTGCGATTTGATGACGTGNGCGGTGCCGTGCTTGGCCTTGGCGCTTTCGATCACGTCGGGNTANATCGTGCCTTGCGCGAGCCATTTCACTTCGCCGAGTTTGGCGGCTTCGGCATCGAACACTTCGATGAAGGTGCGGCCAATGATCTTGCGCTTGGCTTCGGGTTCGCTCACGCCTTTGAGGCGACTGAGGAAGATGTCTTCGGCGTCGACACGAATGACCTTGATGCCCATGTTGTCGGCGAAGGTCTTCATCACCTGGTCGCCTTCGTTGAGACGCAAGAGTCCGTTGTCGACGAACACACAGGTGAGCTGATCACCGATCGCCTTGTGCAGCAGTGCTGCCACCACCGAGGAATCCACACCACCGGAAAGACCGAGCAGCACCTGATCCTGCCCTACCTGCTCGCGCACCTTGGCGATGGCGTCGTCGATGATGTTGGCGGGAGTCCACAGCCGCGCGCAGCCACAGATTTCGTGTACGAAACGATTGAGGATTTCCTGCCCTGCCTTCGTGTGCGTGACTTCGGGATGGAACTGCAGGCCATACATGCGACGCGTAGCGTTCTGCATCGCTGCGATCGGGCAGCTCGGCGTGGCCGCGCTGATGCTGAACCCTTCGGGCACACGTGTGACCTTGTCACCGTGGCTCATCCACACGTGCTGGAGAGTCTTACCGTCCTGTTCGATGGCGTGCTCAAGGTCGTGCAGGAGCGGGTTGCCGTCGCCGAGCACTTCCACTTCGGCNTGACCGAATTCGGAATGCGTGGAGCCTTCGACCTTGCCGCCCAATTGTTCGGCCATCGTCTGCATGCCGTAGCAGATGCCGAGGATGGGAAGCCCGCTGTTGAGAATGTAGTCGGGAACGCGCGGCGAATTGTCGAGGTTGGCGGATTCGGGGCCACCGGAAAGGATCACACCCTTCGGGTTCAGCGCTTTGAACTCGGCCTCGGAGATCGAGTANTGNTGCAGCTCGCTGTACACGCCGGCTTCGCGAACGCGGCGGGCGATGAGCTGAGTGTATTGGGAACCGAAATCGAGGATGAGGATGAGCTGTTCGTGGATGTTCATGACGTCCGGTGAGTGTGTGTTGGAATTGTTTGGCCGAAGAGCGGACTGCGGTTCAACCCGTCTTCACGCATCGAGCGCGCCGCTGAGCAGTCGGTGTCGATGCGGCTGCTCGTAAGCTGTGCCCTACTCCAACCATCACCGACCTTGTCATCGCGTGGATCGACGTGGATCCACATCACCATACAGCCGCTTGCGG
>Ga0065721_10051296_pt1 | contig 15404 bp, 12 predicted proteins | sample Mesricmetagenome_FD_59108 | JGI IMG/M metagenome (GOLD analysis project Ga0065721, IMG submission 59108) | Mesophilic microbial community from rice straw/compost enrichment Sample: eDNA_1 v2 (version 2) | ecosystem: Engineered > Solid waste > Grass > Composting > Bioreactor | place: USA: Davis... | reverse complement strand
CCCCAGCCGTACCTCGACGCGCGTGCCGTCCGCTCCGGTATGGATGGCGAAGTCGCTGCCCTCCAGGCTTTCGATGCGTTCGCGCATATTGCGCAGGCCGATGCCGCCCTTGCGGTCGGCCCGCACCTTCTTCAGATCGAAGCCGCGGCCGTTGTCCTCGATCGTCAGCACGAGATGGCGGTCGGTGCCGGTCAGCGCGATCTGGACCCAGCCGGCGTGGGCGTGGGAGAGGGCGTTGTTCAGCGCTTCCTGCGCGACGCGAAACAGCGCCGTGGCCTGCGCCTCGGACAGCGCCGGTATCGCGCCCTGCTCGGTGAAGCGCAGATCGACGGGGCACTGCGGCCGCAACTGTTCGACCAGCATGCGCAGCGCGGCGGCCAGGCCCAGGTCGCTCAGCAGGGCCGGATGCAGCCCATGCGAGACGCGGCGGATCTCGATCAGCGCCTCCTGCAGGCGGCCCAGCCCCTGCGCCAGCAGTTCCTGCGGGGCGTGGCGCCGCGCCGGCGGCGGGGCGTCGTTCCGGTCCTGTACGGGTCCTTTTTCCTGTTCCTGTTCCAGATGGACCTGCGCCGTTTCCAGCAGGTACTTGGACGACACCAGCACCTGCACCACGCCGTCATGCAGCTCGCGCGCGACGCGGGCACGCTCCTCTTCCTGCGAGCTGACCACGCGCCGCGCCAGCCGGCGCAGCTTCTCGCCCGATATGCGGGAGTTGTGCAGGTTCAAGGCGAGGCCGCCCAGGCTGATCAGCATGATCGATCCGAGCGCGAAGGCGCTGATCCGGATCTGCGTCTCGCGCAGCGTGCGGGCGGCATTGGCATCGAAGGCGGCCAGCTCCCGCTCGATGTCGTCCATGTAGAGACCGGCGCCCAGAATCCAGCCCCATTGGTCGGCGGCCCGCACATAGGACATCTTGGGCGCTTCGGTACGGGAAGAGGGCTTGATCCAGTTGTATCGAACAATACCGCCGCCGGAACGGGCCTTGTTGATCAGCAACATGGCCTGGTCGCTGCCGGCATCGGCCGGATCGCAGAAATCGACGCCCTCGATTCCCATGCTGCCCGGGTTCAGCAGCACATTGCCGAGGCGGTCGTAGACGAAGAAGTAGCCGTCATTGCCGAAGTGCATGCGCGACAGGGCGGCGAGCGCCTGCTGCTGCAGGTCCGCCTCCTCGCCGCTGCCGTGGGCGATGCGCACCAGCGTGGCATGCCCGAGCTCGACGTAGTGGCGCAGCTCCTTTTCCTTGCTGGCCACGTAGACGGCCTGCACCTGCTGACGATCCTGCCGCGAATGGCTGACCATCTGGTACGAGACCGCCCAGGTCACCAATACGAAGACCACCAGCATGAAGGCCGCGGACAGCGCGACCGTTCTCATGCGGATCGTCAGGCTTTGCACACGTGGGGGCAAATGGATCATCGAGGGGGCGCCCAAGAGCCGGTCGTATTCGGGTTCGGCAAGCCGATCGGATGGCCGCCGACGAAACACCGAGGCGGCGCCGCGCAACATGCCGACGCCGCCGAACAAATCGATTCCTCCCAGTTCGATTTATCGAATCAGCCCGCTGCGCGAGTTCGTTGTCCGCGCTTTGTCAGGCTGATTCTCGACCCCTCGTGCCATCGGCGAACAAGGACTGTTCGGTCGACAAGCATGACGAAAGCTATGACGTTTTTTAGCAAAATGCAAGGAACGGGCCAACAGGTGGCAGACCGTGCAACGCAAGCGATGCGCGCCCCGAAAAGCGGCGCGCATGGATCCGAAATGTCAATGCGGGTCGCCACGAAGAACAATGCAGACATGCGGGTCCAAGCGCGGCAAGACGCAGCGAGACGCAGCGAGACGCAGCAAGACGCGGCAAAGGCAATCACCGCATCGGCACCGGCACGGCTGCCGCACTGCACGAATACCTTGGGGGCAGCGCTCGCCGTGCCTTACCCGCCGTTGGTCTTGCGCCCCACGCTGCGAACCAGCTGCGTGACCCGCGTCATGTAGCGGTCGTAAACCTGATTGGCCTGGGCCTGGCTGTCGATGGGTTGCGCGACGTTGCGGCCCTCGGCCTCGAGCCGGGCGCGGATGTCCGGCTTGGCCAGCGCTTCGCCGATCGCCTTGCGCAGTACCGCCACACGGTTCTCGGGCGTGCCGGCCTTGACGAAATATCCGCCGCTGATCGTGTACTCGAAGTCGGGCACCAGGCGGCTCTGCGAGATCAGTGGAATGTGCTTGAGCGCCGGGGGCAGGGCTTTCGAGAAGCTGGTCAGGATGCGCAGCCGCCCCTGCTGCTGCATGGCGTCGAAGCTGGACTGGTAGGGCAGGATGGCGAAGTCCACCTCGCCGCCCGCCAGGCCCTGCAGCGCGGGCGCGCCGCCCTTGTATGGCACATGCAGGAAGGTCGTGCCGAGCCTGGCGGCCAGCGCATCGCCCATCAGGTGGTAGATCGAATCGATGCCGACGGTGGCATAGGTCAGCGGCTTGCCCTTGCCCTGTCTGGCCTGTTCGAGAAACCGGTCGAAGGTCTCCGCCGACAGCCCGCTGCGCACCATCAGCACGATGGTGGCGTCGCTGATCGGCGCGGCCAGCATGAAGTCCTGCGGCTTGTAGCGCGCGGCCGGATTGAGCATCGGCGCCAGAAAGACCTCGTTGATCGAGCCGTGGAAGAAGGTGTAGCCGTCCGCGGGCGCGCTCAGCACCTTGTTGGCGCCGATCAGCCCGGTACCGCCGCCGTAGTTCTCGACCACGACCTGCTGCTTGACCGTCTTGCTGATCGATTCCCCGAAGATGCGTGCGGAGGTGTCGCTGGCACCGCCGGCCGGATAGGGCACCACCAGGGCCAGCGGCTTGACGGGAAAGCTGTCCGCGCGCGCGGGCAGCGCGCCGAGCAGCGAAGTCCCGGCAACAGAGCCGGCATATTGCAGGAAACGGCGGCGATTCAGAGATGGCATCGATGTCCCCGGGGATCGGTTGGTCAAACCAGATAGCTTTGTGCCAGGTGCGCCCAGAACGCGGCGCCGACCGGCAGAGCCTTGTCGTTGAAGTCGTACAGCGGGTTGTGGACCATGCAGCCGCCGTCCTCGCCCAGGCCGTTGCCGAGCCGGACATAGGCGCCCGGCCGGTGCTCCAGCATGTAGGCGAAATCCTCGCTGCCCATCACGGGCGGGCGCTCGACCACGTTGTCCGCGCCGAGCAGGCGGATCGCGGCTTCCCGTGCAAATTCGGTCTGCGCGGCATGGTTGACCAGCACCGGGTACTTGCGCTCGTAGACCACCTCGCTTTGCAGCCGGAAGCTCTCCGCCTGCGCGGCCACGAAGCCGCGGATGCGGTCCTCGACGAGGTTGCGGACCTTCGGGTCCAGCGTGCGCACGCCGATCTTGATCGTCGCGGTCTCCGGCACGACGTTGTAGGTGCTGCCGGCCTGGATGGAGCCGACGGTGATGACGGCCGACTTCAGCGCATCGATCTCCCGGCTGACGATCGATTGCAGCCCGAGCACGATGCTGGCGGCGCATTGCATCGCGTCGATGCCGTGATGCGGCATGGCCCCGTGCGCGCCGCGGCCGCGCAGCGTGACCGTGGCGCGGTCGAACGAGGCCATGGCCGGCCCGGTGATGAACCCGATCTGCCCGACCGGCAGGCCGGGCGAGTTGTGCAGTGCATAGATTTCGTCGCAGGGAAACCGGTCGAACAGCCCTTCCTCGACCATGCGCAGCGCGCCGCCTTCGTTCTCCTCCGCCGGCTGGAAGATCAGGTTCAGCGTGCCGTTGAAATCCACCGACTCGGCCAGATACCTGGCGGCGCACAGCAGGATCGCGGTATGGCCGTCATGGCCGCAGGCGTGCATCTTGCCGGCGACGGTGCTGGCATAGGGCAGGCCGGTCTTTTCCTGGATCGGCAACGCGTCCATGTCCGCGCGGATGCCGAGCGTCTTCTTCCCGTGCCCCTTGGTCAGGCGGCCAACCACGCCGGTGGTGCCCAGCCCCCGATGCACCTCGTAGCCCCATGCCGCGAGCCGTTCGGCGACCAGTTCGCTGGTCTGGCGCTCCTCGAACGCCAGTTCGGGGTGGGCGTGGATGCGCCGGCGGATCTCGACGAATTCCGCGGACAGCGTGGCGATCGATTGCCGCAGGTCGGCAAGGTGGGAGGTGTGCATGGCGGTCAGCGAGCGAATGGTGCGCACCATTCTGCTTCCATGGACCGCTCCGCATCCATGACAATGATGGGCCTAAATCGTTGTATAAATAGCAACATTAAAAAAATCCGCGCCGGCGCCTCCGCGTCGCCGACCGCGGCAAACAAGGGGAGAGAGACGTCATGGAGCATGTGCTGGACCGCAAGCGGGCGCTGTGTCTGCTGCAGATCATCGAAACCGGGACGGTGCGCGGCGCCGCCGAGGTGCTGGAGCTCGATCCCTCGGTGGTGAGCCGGGCCGTGGCCAAGCTGGAGCAGGATCTCGGCGTGACGCTGCTGGAGCGGCGCGGGCGCGGCGTCGTGGCGACCGATGCCGGGCGGCTGCTGGCGCTGTTCGCCCGGCGCCAGCAGGACCTGAGCGATACCTTCCTGGCCGAGATCAACAATCTGAAGAACGCGCAGCGCGGGCACGTGGAGCTCGTCTTCGGCGAGGGCTTCGTCGACCTGGTGCTCGAGCCGGTGCTGCAGGGCTTCCTGCGCACGCACCCCGACGTGACCTACAGCATCCAGGTGGCTGGCACCGACGAAACGGTGCGGCATATCCTCGAAGACCTGGCGCATATCGGCTTTGCCTTCCAGCCGCCCAACGATGTCCGGCTGCGCTCGCACTATTCACGGGTGTCGCCGATCCGGGCGCATGTCCGCAAGGATCATCCGCTCGCGCGCCGGCGCCGCGCGCTGACGCTGGCCGACCTTGCGCCCCAGCAGGGCGCCGCGCTGGCCGAATCGTTCGGCGTGCGCAAGCACGTGCAGGCGGCCGAGCTGGAGGAACACATCACGCTCAAGCCGATGCTGGTGACCAACTCGTTCAAGGTGCTGTGGGAATTCGCGGCGATGGGGCTCGGCTACATCCTGACGCCGCGTTCGGTGCCGCTGAAGGGGCCGCAGTTCAAGCAGCTGGTGTCGCTGCCGCTGGCCAGTCCGATCCTCAACAACAGCCGGATCCACGTCATTACCCGGGCCGGCAGGCCGCTGTCCCCGGTGGCCGACAGCCTGCTGCGGCATGTGGTCAAGGCCTTCCCGCTGATCTGAGGCTCGGCGCTGCCGCCGCAATGAACGTTGCGCCGGATGCAATGATCTTCCCGTTCTTAATCAACGCTTAATGTCGCCCTGTCATCATCGCGCGCCCAGCGACTTTCCCTACCGTTTCCCATGACAAGCGCCATGGACCTGCTGCTGGTCGAAGACGATCCCATGCTGGCCGAGGTCATCTGCGATGGCGCCCGGCAGAACGGCTGGCATATCGACCATGCCGATTGCGCCGCCGCGGCCCGCGCCGCGCTGGTCGACCATGCGTATTCGGCGGTGCTGCTGGATATCGGCCTGCCGGGCGAGTCCGGCCTGACCGTGCTGCGCGCCATGCGCGCCGGCTACGACGTGACGCCCGTGCTGATGCTGACCGCACGCGGCCAGCTGAGCGAGCGGATCGAAGGGCTGGACGCCGGCGCCGACGACTATCTGGTCAAGCCGTTCCAGGTCGACGAACTGTGGGCCCGGGTGCGCGCCGTGATCCGGCGCAGCCAGGGCAGGGTGGTGCCCGTGTTCAGCTGGGGCGAAATCGAGCTCGACCGCAGCCGCCGCGTGGTCACGCGCGCCGGTGCCCGGGTGCCGCTGAGCGCCCAGGAGTACCGCACGCTGCTGGCCTTGCTCGAACGCCCGGGCCGCGTCGTCACGCGGGAACACCTGGAGCGCGTGGTATACGGCAACGCCAGCACGATCGAGAGCAATACCATCGCGGTGTTCATCCATCAGCTGCGCCGCAAGCTGGGCGAGGGCCTGATCACCACGGTCCATGGCCACGGCTACATGATCGGGGAGTCCGGCGCATGAAGTCGCTGCAGGGACGGCTGCTCGCGGTGATGGTCGGTGTCATCGTGCTGTGCTGGGTGGTGTCGCTGGCCGCGCTGATGGTCTATCTGCAGCACAGCCGCTCCAGTATCTGGGACGACAAGCTGCAGGCCTTCGCCACCCGCATCGTGCGCGCGCTGCCGGCGAACAAGCAGTCGTTCAATCTGGTCGGGCCCGGCCGGGAGGTGCGCGACGACGACCGCGCCAGCGAATTCGACCTGGTGATCCAGATCTGGTCGCAGCGCAGGCTGCTGACCGTGCAGAGCCCGCGTCCCCGCGTGCAGGCCAATACGCCGGTGGCCGCGCTGAAGCCGGACTTCGTGGATGGATTTGCCACGCGTGTCATCGATGGCGAGCGCTGGCGCGTCTATGCCGTCTCCGACAGCACCGGCACCATGCAGGCACAGGTTGGCATCCCGCACGAGGTCATCAACGCCGAGGTGCGCGAGGCCGCGATGCAGGCGCTGCTGGCCACCAGCGTGCTGCTCGCGCTGGTCGGCGTGCTGTTGTGGCACACCATGCGCCGGTCGCTGAAGCCCGTGGCCGCCCTCGAACGGCTGGTGCGCGATCGCACGACCTTCGACCTGACACCGCTGCCATCGACGTCGCTGCCGACCGAAGTGCAGCCGCTGGTGCAGTCGTTCAACCGCGTGCTGGCGCAGCTCGATCAGGCGGTGGAGAGCGAACGGCGTTTCATCGGCGATGCGGCCCACGAATTGCGCACGCCGTTGTCCGCGCTGCAGGCGCAGGTCGAGATCGCGCTGCGCGCGCCGAGCGGCAAGGACAAGGACACGGCGCTGGAAAAGCTGCTGGCCACCGCCAAACGGACGACGCGGCTCGCCGAACAACTGCTCGACCTTGCCCGGCTGAATGCCTGCGGCCAGGCGCCGCACGAACCGGCGGACCTCGGCAACCTGGTGCAGCATGTCGCGAGCGAGTTCGAGGTGCAGGCCGAGCTGCAGGCGCGCAGGCTGTCGGTGGAAACGGGCGGCGGCCGCATCGCCTGCAATATCGACGAGATCGGCATCCTGCTGCGCAACCTGGTCGACAACGCGCTGCGGTATACGGCGCCGGGTGGGCGGATCAGGATTGCCTGCGGCACCGCGGGTGCCGGCGATGCGGTCTATCTGGAAGTCGCGGACGACGGGCCGGGCGTGCCGCAAGCCGAGCATCAGGCGATCTTCCGGCGATTCCACCGTGCCAGCGGCAATCGGGTGCGCGGCAGCGGCATCGGACTCTCGCTGGTGGCCACCATTGCGCAATCGCATGGGGCCACCATCGAGACGGGCCGCGGCCTGGATGGGCGCGGCTTTCGCGTACGCGTCGTCTTCGCGCAGGCCGCGCCGGTGGCCTGACGGGGCGGCCGGTCAGAACCGGCGATCAGAACCGGCGATCAGAACCGGTACAGGTAGCCCACCGCCACGCTGGTCATGTTCGAGCGATCGACGATCGGGCTGTCCTTGATCGCCGAGCCCAGTCGCGTCGCGCTGACATCGAGAAACAGCTGGTGATGCCGCGCAAGCCGGTAATCCACCCGCAAGCCCGCGGTCAGGTTCACCGTCGAATCGCCCTGGTATTGCGGCCTGCCGATGCGCGCCTCGGATGCCCTGACGCCGTAGTAGTAGTCCACGTTGTCCGTGCTGAGCCATTGCGCCGCTACGTGGGGCGTCAGCCGGAAATTGCCGTACTGGAAGCCGCGGCTGACCTGGAGGGTGGCCTTGTTCCCGTCGGCCGATCCGAGCCATTCGGCCGAGACATCGGCAATGGGGTTGTGCCAGATCGCCGCCCCACCGAACCAGAGGCGGGCGTTGCGATCGGCCATGCCTTCGAGCGCGGCGGAGTCGGAGGCCTCATAGCCGTCGCTCAGGCCGTAGCGGGTGCGCAGCCGGAACGAAACCGGGCCGAGCGCAGGCAGCTTCAGGTCCGCGGTCAGGCCGGACACGTGCAGCCAGCGGTTTTCGTACGACAGCACGGGAATCGCCCGGTAATCCGTGCCGACGTCGCGATAGGGCTTGCGGCGGGCAGCCGCGCCGACGCCGAGTCCCCATTGCGGTTCGGCGGGCTCGAGCGCGGCGTCGCCGCCCTGGGCCCAGCCCTGTGGCGTCCACAGGCTGGCCAGCAACGCGATGGCCGCCGCAGCGGCCGGGGTTCGAAAGGAGGCCGCATGGCGACCGGGTCTTGTTGCGTTCATTCGGGTTTCGTCGGGCAAGAGTCGATCGGAAAGTCAGCAGGGCGGCCGCCGATGGGCGGCGCCTGGTTCCGGCGTGCCGCGGCAAGGGTCCGGCAACGCAGACAAAGGCATCGACCGTCCATGGCGGCCGCAGGGCCGCCATCCGACGTCGCGGGCGCACGCAGGGTAGCGCGCGGAGGGAGCATGGGGATTGGCACGAGGAACCTTGCTGTTTGCTGTGGCGGCCGGCGATGGCCGTCGTCCACGGTTCGAATCGTGCCGAGGTGGGTTTAAGAAGTTATTAGGGCTTGCGGCGACCGATGAGGACCTGCGAGGCCTGCCGCATCCGCGCCCGCTTCATGGCCTGGCGCGGCGGTCCAGGCGCGCGCGGCGTCAATGCCCCGCGCTGAACGCCTGTCTCAGGCGCCGTCGGCATGGACGTCGCGGCCGCCCGTGGCAGCGCCGTCGCTGAACACATCGCGCGTTCCCCCGCGTGCGCCGTCGGTGAAGGGATCGACGTGGCGCTGATGGGCGCCATCCGCGTAGACATTGCGTGCACCGAGACTGCCGGCGTCGATGGCACTCGCGCCCGCCAGGGCGGGCAGGGCGGCCAGGGCCAGGGTGGTGGTGAGCAGGGCGTGCTTGAGCAGCTTCATCGTCAGTGTTCTCCGAAAGGATGGCCGGTAATGATCGGTAGCGACCGGTGAAGGCAGTCTACGAAGACGCCCGCCACAGGAGCATGACGACCCCATGACAATGCTGTCATTTGGCCGAACGCCGCCATCGCCACGACCATCCCCGCGCCGTCGCGGCGCCAGCGCGACATGCGTCGCGCGACGTTGCGCCACGCCGCCGCAATCTGACGACGACATGACAAATTTGTCATGATCGGCCGCCGGCGCCGGGATTGCGGTACCGTTACCGTCTTGCCGGCGGTCCGGCGATTCGTTGAATGTCGATGCGTGTACTGATTGTCGAGGATGAACCCAAGGCCGGCGCCTACCTGCACAAGGGCCTGACCGAATCCGGCTTTATCGTGGATCTGGCCCGCGACGGCGTCGATGGCCTGTCGCACGCCCGCGCGCAGCCCTACGACCTGATCGTGCTCGACGTGATGCTGCCCGGCATGGATGGCTGGCAGATGCTGCGAGAACTGCGGCGCGACCAGGACACGCCGGTGCTGTTCCTGACCGCCCGCGACGATCTGGCCGATCGCCTCAAGGGCCTCGAGCTCGGGGCCGACGACTACATCATCAAGCCATTCGCCTTTGCCGAGCTGGTCGCGCGGATCCGCACCATCCTGCGCCGCGGACCGGTACGCGAGAACGAGTGGATCGAGGTGGCGGACCTGCGCATCGACGCGGTGCGCCGGCGGGTCACGCGTTCGGGACAGAAGATCGAGCTGACGTCCAAGGAGTTTGCGCTGCTGCATCTGCTGGCGCGCCGGCGCGGCGAGGTGCTGTCGCGCTCGCTGATCGCGTCGCAGGTCTGGGACATGAACTTCGACAGCAACACGAACGTCGTCGACGTATCGATCCGGCGCCTGCGCGCCAAGGTCGACGACCCGTTCCCGGCCAAGCTGATCCACACGCGCCGCGGCATGGGTTACGTGCTGGACGATATCGCGCGGTAGCGGCCATGCTCGCCATCTCGAAGGCGCTGGCCGCGCGCCTGCTTCCTCAATCGCTGACGGCCCGCATGGCGCTGGCCTTCGGCGCGGTGGCAGCGGCCATCATGGCCGCGATGGGCACCTATCTCGCGTGCGCGCTGTCGACCCAGCTGCAGGAGCGCGACGAGGCCGAGCTGGTCGGCGAGGTGGTCCTGGTCCGGCATCTGTTGTCCGAGGTGGATTCGGAAACCGCCGTGCGCGAGGGCATGCACCGGTTTGCCGATATCGCGCTCGGTCACGAAGGGCTGATCCTGCTGGTGCGCAGCCGGCACGGCGAGCCGCTGGTGACACTGAATCCGCGCCACGAGGCGGTGCCGCCGCTCAAAGCGCTGCCGGCCGACGTCCATCCCGAACCGTCGATGCTGCAGACCTGGTATCCGCGCAATGGCGTGCCCTCGCGCGCGATCGCCGCGCTGGGCCGGCTCGGCGACACCGACGAGGCCGTGGAGATCGTCGTGCTGCGCGACGCCGGTTACCGCGCGGTGCTGATGCGCGATTACCAGTTCCATGTCTTCTGGGCGACGCTGTGCGCGACCGTCGCCGCCGCGGCGCTCGGCTATCTGCTGGCGCGCCGTGGGCTGCGCGGCCTGCGCAGGATGGCCGAGGAGGCGTCGGCCGTCACGACCAGCCGTCTGGCGACCAGGCTCGATGCCGGCACCGCGCCCAGCGAATTGCGGGAGCTGGCCGACGCCTTCAACGGCATGCTGGCGCGCCTGCAGGACAGCTTCTCGCGGCTGTCGGAGTTCTCCGCCGACCTGGCGCACGACTTCCGCACGCCCCTTAGCAATCTGATCGGACAGACCGAGGTCACGCTGGCCCAGGCGCGCAATGTCGCGGAATACGAGGCCCTGCTGGAATCGAACCTGGAAGAATACGACCGCCTGTCCCGCATGATCGAGAACATGCTGTTTCTCGCCCGCGCCGACCACGCGCAGGTCGCGCTGGCGCCGCGCACGCTGGACGCGCGCGCCGAGGTGGAAGCGGTGGCGGAGTACTTCGAGGCGGTGGCGGCGGAGCGCGCGATCTCGCTGTCGCTGCAGGGACATGCGCCGGTGCGCGCGGACCAGACCCTGCTGCGCCGCGCGCTGACCAATCTGCTCGACAACGCGCTGCGCCATGCGCCGCAGGGCAGCCGGGTCTCGGTGATCGTCAGCGCCGAGCGCGAAGCGACCCGTATTCGCGTCGCCAATGGCGGCGCCGGCATCCCGCCCGAGCGGCTGGCGCATATCTTCGGACGCTTCTACCGCGGCGATCCCGCGCGCAGCAATTCGGCGCACTCGACGGGCCTGGGCCTGGCCATCGTCGATTCCATCATGCGGCTGCACGACGGCCGCGCGACCGTGTCGAGCCGGCAGGGGCTGACGGTGCTGGAGCTGGCGTTTCCGCTGCCGACGCCGTGAAGGAAAGGGCAGCGGAGTGCGGCGCGCCATGAGGCCGCGCCATCAGGCCCCGCCATGAGGCCGCGTCATTGGGCTGCGCCATGAGCCCGCGGTATGAGAGACCGCGGTGCGACCGCGATTACGTCGCGCTGATGCCCTTCGCCTTGACGATGGCGCTCCAGCGGTCGTAGTCCTTGTTCAGGCGCGCCTGCATCTGCTTGCCGTCCTGGAACGAGGCGATCGCGCCGGCCGTCACCAGCTTCTGCTGCAGTTCCTTGTCGTTGGACAGGATGTCGCGCGTTTCGCTGGCGATGCGGTCGACGATCGGCTGCGGGGTATTGAGCGGCGCGATCAGGCCGCCCCACGAATCGAAGTCGAAGCCGCGGAAGCCTTGCTCCGAGACCGTCTTCACGCCCGGCAGCAGCACCTTGGCATTGGGCGAGCTCAGCGCGATCGCCTTGAGCTTGCCGGCGCGGATATGCGGCAATGCCGCGACCACATCGGCGAACATGGTGCCGACCTGGCCGCCGAGCAGATCGGCGACCGCGGGCGCGCTGCCGCGGTAGGGCACGTGCATCATGTCGAAGCCGCCCAGGTCCTTGAGCTGCTCCATCGCCAGATGGCCGAAGCTGCCGGTGCCCGAGCTGGTGTAGTTCAGCGGCGTCTTGCTGGCCTTGGCGAAGCGGATCAGGTCCGCCAGCGTTTCCACGCCCGGCACCACGTTCGGGTTGATGACGATGGCCATCGGCAGCACGTAGACGGTGGCGACGGACTGGAAGTCCTTCTTCACGTCATACGCGCTGTTGTTGTACATCAGCGGGGCCAGCAGCGCCGGCATGCCGAACATCGACAGGTTGTAGCCGTCGGGCGCGCTCTTGATGAAGCTGGCGGTGCCGATCGAGCCCGACGCGCCGGGCTTGTTCTCGATGATGACCTGCTGCCCCAGGCGTTCGGAGAGCTTCTGCGCGACGATGCGCGCGGCGGTGTCCGTCGGGCCGCCGGCGGGGAAGGCCACCACCATCTTGATGATCTTGTCGGGCCAGCCGCTGCGTGCGAGCGCGGCGGGCATCATCGCGGCCATCGATGCGGCGGCACCGGCCTTCAGTATCTGGCGGCGGCTGAGGATCAGCTTGGTCATTGTCTTGTCTCCGTCCATTGAGAGCGTCTATTGGGAACTGGGAACTGGGAACTGGGAAAGGCGAAATTCGATGCTCAGATGACGCCGCGGGATCGCAGATCGGCGATCTCGTCGTCGCCCAGCTGCAGCAGTTCCTTGAACACCTGCTGCGTGTGCTCGCCCATATGCGGCGGCGGCATGCGCACCGGCATCCGCTGGCCGTCGATGGCGTACGGCGGCGCCAGCACCGACTGCGCGCCCGCCTCGCTGTCCTCGTAGCGATGCAGCAGGCCGGCCTGCGCGGTGCGCTCGGACTGCAGCGCCTCGAACATGCCGAGCACCTCGCCGCAGGGAATCTGCGCGGCGGTCAGGCGCCGCAGCAGCTCGGCGCGCGTGAATCGGCGCAGGGCCTCGCGCAGCTGCGGCAGCAGCGTGTCGCGATGCTGCGAGCGCGCGGTGTTGGTGGCGAAGCGCGCATCCTCGGCCCACTCTGGCCGATCGATCACGTCGCGACAGAATCGCTGGAATTGCCCGTTGTTGCCGACGGTGATCACCAGCGGGCCATCGGCGGCCTCGAACACGCCGTAGGGCACGATGGACGGATGCGCATTGCCGAACTTGGCCGGGTCGCCGCCCTGCAGCAGCGCTTCCATGCCGTAGTACGAGGTAATCATCAGGCCGCAGTCGTACAGGGCCATCTGCACGTGGCGCCCGCGGCCGCTCGATTGGCGCGCGTACAGCGCGGCGAGGATCGCCTGCGCCGAATACATGCCGGTAAACATGTCGACCGCCGCCACGCCGAATTTGAGCGGGCCCTGGCCTGCCTCGCCATTGGTGGCCATCACGCCGGCCTCGCCCTGGACGACGAGGTCGTAGCCGGGCCGCTCCGCCTCGGGCGTGAAGCGCGCATAGCCGGAGATCGAGCAGTACACCAGGCCGGGATTGAGCTCGGACAGCTGCTCGTACCCCAGGCCGAGCTTTTCCGCGCCGCCGACCTTGAAGTTCTGGATCACCACGTCGCTGCGCGCTGCGAGTTCGCGCGCCAACTTCAAACCCGCCTCGCTTTGCAGGTCCAGCGTGATCGAGCGCTTGTTGCGGTTGGCGCTGTTGAAGTACGAGGTGTTGCGCGTGCCGATCCGCAGACCCCAGTCGCGGGTGTCGTCGCCGCGGGCCGGGTGTTCCACCTTGATGACGTCCGCGCCGAGGTCGGCCAGTGCCATCGCGCACATCGGCCCGGCCAGCACGCGCGACAGGTCCAGTACCCGCACGCCGGCCAGTGGCAGCGATGCGCCTTTGTTTTCCTGATGCATTGAGCAACGTCCCCTGCCGGGAACGGTCCGGTTATTTTGGTCAGCGCAGATTGTCTATATGTTGATAAAGCTTGACAATTGCAACCGGGAATCAACATAGATGACAACTCGGAGTTGACAATGGATTTGAGCGCGCTGTCGTTGCTGGTGGACATCATCGACGCCGGCAACCTGAGCCGGGCGGCCCGGCAGCTGGGCATGAGCCGCGCCAACGTCAGCAAGCGCCTGAACCATTTCGAGCGGCAATTGGGCGCGGAACTGCTCCGGCGCAGCACCCGCCAGCTCGAGCCGACCGAACTGGGCCGGCAACTCTACGAACACGGCCGCGCCATCCGGCAGGAACTGATGGCGGCGCGCGAGTCCGTGCAGAACCTGGGCAAGCGGCTGAGCGGCACGGTGCGCCTGAGCGTCCCGAGCGGCTTCGGCCAGCACACGATGTCGGCCTGGTTCATCGAGTTCATGCGGATGTACCCGGCCATCACGCTCAACGTGATCTTCGACAACGACATCGAGGACCTGATCAAGGGCGCGGTGGACTTTTCCATCCGCGTGATGGGCGAGACGCCGACCAATGCCGTGGCGCGCAGCCTCGGGGACATCGAATACGTTGCCTGCGCCACGCCGGAACTGGCCCGCGAGGTCGGCATGCCGAGTTCGCTCGAGCAGTTCCGCGACTTGCCGCTGATCACCTCGGAGCTGACCGGCGAGCGGCTGCAGCTGGCCGGGCTGGCGGGAACGGCCGCCGGCCGGGCGCAGATCCGCCCGCGGCTGATGTCGGCCAACTTCTTCTTCCTGCGCGACGCCATCCTTCAAGGCATCGGCGTGGGCCTGGTGCCGCAGTACATGGTGGCGTCCGATCTGGCGGCCGGGACCCTGGTTCGCCTGCCGCTGCCGCCGCGTGACCTGGCCTTCCTGCGCACCACGATGTATCTGCTGTATATGCCGGCGCGCTACCAGACGCGCGCCGTGACGACGCTCATTGCCTTTCTGCAGCAGAAGGCGGCGGCGATGGCGGGGTAGGCGAAGGAGGCGAGGGAGGCGAGGCAGGCGAGGGAGGCGAGGGAGGCCGGGCAGGTGGGGCAGGCGCCGCGGCCAGTTCCCGGCCCTGCGCGATGGCCTGGCCGATGGCCGCGACGATGTCCTCGCGCTTGCCGGCGTCATCGACGCGCAACGCATAGGACGGGTGCCAGGTGGCAACGACCCAGGCGTCGCCGAGCCGCACCGGCCGGTTCAGGTAGTCCCGCAGGCTGGCTTTCTGGCCCAGGATCGCCGCCAGCGCCGTCGCGCCCAACGTGACGATGACCGCCGGCCGCACCCGCGCCCGTTCCTCGTCGAGCCAATGGGCGCAGGCCTCGACCTCGCGCTGGCCCGGCGTCTTGTGCAGGCGCCGCTTGCCGCGCGGGATCCACTTGAAGTGCTTGACCGCGTTGGTGACGTATACCGAGTCGGGTGGCACGCCGGCGCGGCGCATCGCCTCGTCCAGCACCTTGCCCGCCGGCCCCACGAAGGCGCGGCCGGCAAGGTCTTCCTGATCGCCGGGCTGTTCGCCGACCAGCATGATGCGGGCCGTTTCGGGACCGTGGCCCGGCACGGCCTGGGTAGCATGGCGCCAGAGTTCGCAGCGGCGGCATTGATCCAGCGACGAGGGCGCCGGACGCAGCGGCTGCGCGTCCTGCGCATCGACCGCAACCGGCTTGCCCTTCATGGTGCCGACGGCGCCCGCCTGCGC
>Ga0065721_10051295_pt1 | contig 15404 bp, 13 predicted proteins | sample Mesricmetagenome_FD_59108 | JGI IMG/M metagenome (GOLD analysis project Ga0065721, IMG submission 59108) | Mesophilic microbial community from rice straw/compost enrichment Sample: eDNA_1 v2 (version 2) | ecosystem: Engineered > Solid waste > Grass > Composting > Bioreactor | place: USA: Davis... | reverse complement strand
CCGGCCGCCGTTCTATACTGGGGTCAACAGAAAGGAAGTGGCCCCCGTGACCTGGTCTTCGAGAGCGAAGACGCTATGGAAATACCGCGCGTTGACGCTGATGATTCTGCCCTCTCTCGCCGTGCTGATCCTGAACAATTACTTGCCGATGTTCGGCGTGTTCATCGCGTTCAAGAACATCAACTACATCGACGGCATATGGGGGAGCCCCTGGGTGGGCTTCGACAACTTCGCTTTCCTGTTCTCGTCCGGCTCGCTCTGGCGGATCGCCCGGAACACCGTCTCCTATAGCTTGACGTTCATGGCCCTCAACCTGGTCCTGTCCGTGGCGATCGCCGTCGCCATCAACGAGATCCGCGGCCGCTGGCTCGCGAAGAGCTACCAGACGTTCCTGATCATGCCGTATTTTCTGTCCATGGTCGTCGTCAGCTACCTCGTCTACGCTTTCTTGAACCCGGACAAGGGCTTCCTGAACCGGACGGTCGTCGAATGGCTCGGCATGGACCGCGTGTTCTGGTATTCGGAGAAAGAGTATTGGCCCTACATCCTGACGCTGGTCAACTCCTGGAAAAGCGTCGGCATCGGCGCCGTCATCTACATCGCCGCGATCGCCGGCATCGACCCGGAATATTACGAAGCCGCGGTCATCGACGGAGCTTCGAAATGGCGGCAAATCTACCACATCACGCTGCCGACGATCCGTCCCGTCATTATCATCATCACGATCCTGAACATGGGACACGTGTTCAACTCCGACTTCGGCCTGTTCTACCAGGTCCCGCTGAACTCGGGAGCGCTGTATCCGGTTACCGATACCGTCGACACTTACGTCTACCGCGTGTTGAAAGAGCTGAACGACATCGGCATGTCGTCCGCGGCGGCGCTCGCGCAATCCGTGCTCGGCTTCGCGCTCGTCTGGCTGACGAACTCCGCGGTCCGGCGCATCGACCGGGAGCAGTCCCTGTTCTAGCCCATACGAAAACCCGAGGTGAACACCGCATGAAACCGTCCGGCCGCCGGGAAAACGCGATTTCTCCGCTGGCGAACGCCGTCCTGCACGGCGGGTTCGTCGCCCTGTCGCTCGCTTGCGTCCTGCCCGTCCTGCTCGTCTTTATCGTCTCTTTTACCCATAACGATTCCCTGCTCGACAGAGGCTACAGCTTTTTCCCGGAAAAAGGGTCCTGGATCGCCTACGAGAGCTTGTTCAAGGATTACGGGACGCTCGTCCGGGCCTACGCCGTCAGCGTCGGGATTACCGCGGCGGGAACCGTCGCCAGCGTTCTGCTGATGGCGCTGTACGCCTACCCGATCTCCCGGCAGGATTATCCGCTTCGCCGAGCGCTTACGTTCGTCCTGTTCTTCACGATGCTGTTCAACGGCGGAATCGTCAGCAAATACATCGTCTTCACGCAGGGGATCGGGCTGCTGGATTCTTACGCCGCCCTTCTGCTGCCGCTGCTTATCGTCCCGTTTAACGTCATCGTCATGCGGACGTTTTTCCAGACGACGATCCATCCGGCGCTGATCGAGTCGGCGAGGATCGACGGAGCGGGGGAGATGCGCATCTTCGTCCGGATCGTCCTGCCGCTCTCGCTCCCCGTCATGGCGACGATGGCTCTGTTCAGCACGATCCTCTATTGGAACGATTGGTTTAACGCGCTGCTGTTCATTCGGTCCGAGGAAAAGTATCCCGTTCAATTCCTGATGATCCGGGTGTTGAACGATATCCAGTATTTGCGGGAGAGCGTGCAGATCGCCGCGCAGAATCCGGAGCTGCTCCGGAACCTGCCGAACGAATCGCTGCAGATGGCGATGGCCGTCGTCGGCATGGGCCCGATCCTGCTCGTGTACCCGTTCTTCCAGAAGTACTTCGTCAAGGGGCTGACGATCGGAGCGGTGAAAGGCTGAGAAGCGGAAAGCGCGGCCGCGCTCCTCGGGTTGACCGTCGCCGCCCTCATCGCAGGTAGCAATGACTGAAGGCCGCGCTATCCGGGCCGGAAGCCGTTCTATATAATCAATCTATCAGGAGGGTTACACGCAATGAGACAAAGAAAGCCTTTATCGCTTTACTTGACGATTATCCTTGCATTTACGCTGGTGCTTCAGGCCTGCTCGGGCCAAGGCAACGGCAACGAAGGGGCAGCTTCTCCATCGGGCGGCGCGCCGGCCCCCGCGGAGAGCGCGTCCGCCGAACCGCCGGCTTCGGCGCCCGCGTCGGAATCGGCCGCTGCCGAGCTCGAACCCTACGAAGTTTCTATCGTGTACTTCGGTACGCCGCAAGCGGACGACGCGCTCGTCGAAGAGAAGCTGAACGAATTTTTCAAGGAGAAAATCAACGCCACGGTCAAGCTGACGCCGATCGCCTCCAGCGATTACAAAAACCGCACGGAGCTGATGATGAACACCGGGGAGAAGATGGATCTCGTCTTCACCGCATCGTGGCTGAATTTCTTCGGCAACGTCTCGAAGGGCGCGTTCCTGGAGCTGGACGATCTGCTCGAGAAGCACGGCCAGGGCATCAAGGAAAGGTTGAACCCGCTTTACCTGGAAGCTCCGCGCATGAAAGGCAAGCTGTACGCGATTCCGACGAACAAAGAGATTACGCAAGGCAAGGCGTTCCTATACCGCAAGGATATCGTCGACAAGTACCAGATTCCGATCGAGTCGATCACGAAAATGGCCGATTTGGAGCCTTGGTTCGAAAAAATCGGCAAAGCGGAGCCCGAGCTGCAGAATCTGTACGTGGACGGAGGCTCCGGCAACTTCGGCGGCGGCTTCATGATGTACGAGACGCGCGGCAATTACCGCCCGATCGGCCCGACGCTCGCCAAGCAGCCGATGTTCCTGCTCGATTACACTTCGACGACGGACATGACGGTCAAGTCGGTGCTCGATCCCGAGATCGTCGCGATCAACAAGGAAGAGGTCGAGCTGTACCGCGATTTCTATGAAAAAGGCTACGTCAACTCCGACGCGGGCACGAGCACGACGCTGATCGGCGACCTGCAGAAGCAAGGGAAGATCTGGGTGCAGACGGCGACGTGGAAGCCGGGCACCGACATCGAGGCGAAGATCGGCGCCAACAACGCGTACGACTACGTGTCGCACGTCATCGAGGAGCCGATCGTCACGACGGATCTGGCCGCGGGTTCGATGTTCGCGATCTCCAGAACGTCCAAGGACCCGGAACGGGCGATGATGGTGCTCAACTACCTGCACACCGATCCGTACGCCGTGAACCTGATCGTCAACGGCATCGAAGGCAAGCATTACGAGAAAGTCGGCGACAACCGCATCGAACCGATCGCCGACTCCGGCTATGGCGGATTCGCCTTGTTCTGGGTCATCGGGAACCAGATGATCAACTACTTGAAGCCGGGACAGCCGGACGACCTGTACGAAAGCTGGGAGAAATTCAACAACGAGGCGAAACGCTTCCCGCTCATGGGCTTCGCGTTCGACGATTCGAACGTGAAGAACGAGCTGACGCAGATGACAGCCGTCGTGACCGAGTACAAGTCGATCTTCACCGGCGCGGTGAAAAATCCGGTCAAGCTGCTCGAGGAGCGCAACGAAAAGCTGAAAGCCGCGGGCATCGAGAAGGTGCAAGCCGAGCTGCAAAGCCAGATCGACGCTTGGTGGGCGGAGAACAAGAAGTAGAGAGAAACGCAGCGTGACAAGGGTCGGGCAAAGAGTCTCCGTCCGTTTCCGAACGGAGGCTCTTTGCCGTTCCCGGAAGGAGGAAGGATGGCCATGAAACCGGCAAATTTGATCTACACGTTCGTCAGCTACGCTTCGCATTACGATACGCCTTGGGGCAAGGGGACGGCGGTCGACGGCATCGACCGGACGGCGGCGATCGCGCACAAGCACGGCGTTCCCGTCACCTGGATCGTCAACGGCGGTTCGGTGCCCGTGCTCGCGGAACGGATACGGGATTGGCACGGGCGGTACGGGGACGACGTGATTTTGCAGAGCCCGTTTTTCGTCGAGGATTGCGGGATGTCCAAGGAGAAATTCAAGAGCGCGCTGGAGCGGGATTGGCTTCTCGTGGAGGAAGCTTTTCCATGGGCGAAGACGAAGGTCGCCGCGCGCGGGAAAATCTATAACGAAGCGATAGAGGCGCTGGAAGAGCTCGACTTCAAGGGCATGTGGGGGTACTGCTGGGAGCAGGTGTGGTGGGACGGCATTACCCACAAGGGCATTCCGTGGGGCTCCTGGTACGTCGATCCTTCCCGGTTCAAGGCGCCGCATCCGGGCAAGGGCAAGATCGTTGCCTGCGAATGGACGGCGCGGGACTTGAACCAGACGTTCCACTCGGGCAGCCCCGTCGTCTACTCGACGGACCCGAACGACGTGCTGCGGGCCGGGCTGTGCGCGGGCGACGACATCTCCTATTGGAAAAACCTGTTCGACGACTACTTGGCCAACACGGAGCATAACGATCAGGTTTATTTCCTTCAGCAGCAGGAAGCGCACGAGATGGAGTGCACCGAGCGGTTCGCCGTGTTTCCGGCGGCCGACGTCGAAGCCTGCGCGGGCATGCTCGATCTCTTCTTCGGCTACGTGACGTCCTTCCCGGTAACGTTGACGACGCTGCCCCGGGCGGTCGAGCTGTATCACGAGCGCAACGGAGCGACGGCGCCTTCCTATATGCTGACGCGCGATACGCAAGTCCGGCCGCAGGTCAACGAATACACGCTGACGCTCGGAGGGACGGGAGGCGGCCCTTGGCCGACGACGTTCCAGTATTACGACCGGGAATGCCAGCTCGCTTTCGTCGAAGGGGAATGCAAGCCCCGCCGCCTGTTGAGCTACGTGGGCAAAGACTCCATGCGCGGAGGAGATTTCGCGGAAGAAACGCCGCCGGTGTTCGTGACCGGCTACGAGAGGACGGGGGACGAGATTCGCCTGGTCTACGAGATCGGGCATTGGCGGCCGATTCCTTACGGGTTGGCTTATTGGGACGACGGCTTGGCCGAATACGAGCCGGCACCCCGCGAGGACGGAGCGAAGGTCGCGCTGATCGGAGGACGCCTCGCCTTCTTGCGGCTGAACTTGACCGGCGAGCCTCGGCGAATCGAGCTTGTTCTTCGCAGGAAGCCGTAACGCGCCGGCGAAGGAAGGGACATCCCCCTGATCTCGGAACGAGGGCCCCGGCATAGCGGGCGATTCCCGAGAGAGGAGGATGTCCTTTTGTTTACGATACAGAATTTATAAGTTTCACGCTTATTATTACCTGTATCGTCTCCGCAAAGCTTCTTCCGGCGTCCAAGGGCGCCGAAGGCGTTTTTGCTTGATTGGTAAACCGGATTGAAGTTAGGAAACTGTGAAAAAATGGCGCGATCTTATATAATAGGCAGATATATGCGAAGCGAGAAGATCGGAGAAAACGGGGTCGCGAGGGATGATGGGGAAAAGCAGGATCGGGTTTGCGGTTATTGCGGCCGTCGCGGCGGCCACGTTGACTTGCGTCGTCGCGGGAGCGATTTTTTGGGCCAAGGGGGGCGGCGGAGCTTCAGGCGGCGAAGCGAACATGCCCCGCGAATACGTCTACGAAACCGCGACGGCCGAGAACGGCATGGAGCTGCACGTCCTGCGCGCATTACCGTCGAACGTGACGCTGGAGCCGGTGCGGAACAACGTCGCGGCCGCTCCTTTTTACGGCATTAACGGGGGCTTTTTCTACGAGAAGGCCTTGCTGAGCATGGCCGTCGTGAACGATGTTCCCGTGAACGGGCCGGCCGGTCATTACGGCTCGGGCTCGGTCAACGCGAAATACGCGAGAGGCACGCTGGTATGGGACGGCGCCTTGAACAAGCTCAGCGTGCAGGTCGCGCGGCAAGCCGCCGAGCTGGAGGTGACGGACCGCGCGCATTATTGGGCGCAGGGCGGCATCAGCATGTCGCTCGGCCGGGATGCCTCGTGGGCGGAGCAAGCGGCGAAGGAGAACGCGCCGTTTCCGGACGACGACCGGCTGCGTTCCGCTGCCGTATTCGACGAGGACGGCGATCTGTTCTTGGTCGTCAGCGCGACGAAGGGCACGCTGGCGGAGTTTCGCGAGGCGATCGTCGAGCGAGTCGGGGAAGGTCGGCTCGCGAACGGCATTTTCCTCGACGGAGACGGATCCTCCCAGTTGCGCAGCCGGGAAGCGACCTTAAGCGGCGACGGCAGGCCGGTCGTGCAGATGATGCGCTTGATCCGCTGAAGGCCTGCGTGAACGCAAGGGAGGCTCCGTAGTTCGACCAAACCGAATTATATGCCCGCGTGAACGCGAGGGAGGCTCCGTAGTTCGACCAAACCGAATTAAAAGCCTGCGTGAACGCGAGGGAGGCGCCGTAGTTCGACCAAACCGAATTAAAAGCCCGCGTGAACGCGTCGGAGGCGCCGCAGTTCGACCAAACCGAATAAATTCGGCCGACCGCGCGCGAAGCTTCCCCTCTCTATCGAATCCCAATATATTCCTTCCCCAGACGCGAAAGCTTGACGTTTCGCCTCGCGGATTTTTTTACCACGGACGATTTGCTAGCTTTCTTAATTTTGGATAAATAAAGGTACTGGAATTCTCTTTCGCCGTCCGGTACGATAATTGTCATCATTCTGCAAATAGTGAAACTTAGTTTCATTCTGTGGAACTTTAGCAGATAAAGGTGATGACATGCGCAACAACAACAAACCAAACCTGGCGTCCCGTTTTTTCGCCTTCGGCCGCGCCTACCACCCGATCGTCCATTCCTTGCTGCTAGGCACCGTTCTGGCGCGGCTGGCTTCGTCCATGAGCATGCCGTTTTTGGCGATCTACTTGGCGAAGCATACGGACGTCGGGACCATGACGATCGGGCTGATCATCGGCGCGGGCTCGCTGGCGGGCACGGCGGGCGGCTTCGTCGGCGGAGCGCTGTCCGATCTGTTCGGGAGAAGGAGAATTCTGCTCGGCGCGTTGGTCGGCTGGGGCGTCGTGTTCCTGGGCTTCGCGATCGCCGGGAACGTCGTGCCGTTTTTCCTGTTCAGCCTGCTGAACGGCTTGTGCCGATCGTTCTACGAGCCGGTTTCCCAAGCGCTGATGGCCGATCTGACCGAAAAAGAAAAACGGTTCAAAGTGTTTTCCCTCCGGTATCTCGCCATCAACGTCGGAGTTGCGGTCGGACCGTTGCTCGGGGCGCTCTTCGCGACGCTGGACAGCGCGCTTCCGTTTTATATTACCGGGATCATTTACTTCGTCTACGCTTTCTCCTTGTACTTGCTGCTCAACCGGTTCGGGATTCGGAAAATCGAAGGCGACGGCAAGCCGGCCCATACGTTCGGAGCGGTCTGGAACGTCGTCCGCGGCGATGTCGTGCTTCGCTATTATTTGCTGGGCGGGGTCGTGACCGCGATCGGCTATTCGCAGATGACGGTCACGCTGTCTCAGTACGTCGGGGGCAAGTTCGTGGACGGCGTCGCCCTGTTCGCCGCCATGATGAGCGTGAACGCGATCACGGTCGTCGCCTTGCAGGTTCCGTTTACGAAATGGGCGGACAAGCTGAAGCCGCTAACGGTGTTGACGATCGGCGTCGCTTTTTACGCGCTGGGCAATGTCGGGTTCGGGCTCTCGAACGGGTGGCTCGCGTTTATCGTCTCGATGATCGTGTTTACGTTCGGGGAGATGCTGACCTATCCCGCGGGCAACATGCTGACGGACCGCATCGCGCCGGAGGGAATGCGCGGCGCTTACTACGGCGCGCAGTCGTTCGGAAGCTTGGGGCACTTCCTCGGGCCTTGGGTCGGCGGGCTTCTGCTCAGCCGCTATAACGGAACGGTTTTGTTCTTGACGATGGCCGCCGTAGCGGTGAGCGCGATCGCGTTTTACGCCCTCGGCGAAAAAAAATTCGATTCCGTGCACGCGGAAAAGTAACGGGCGGGAGCGCAACCTTTGCGGCGTTTTTTCCGTTTAAGGGGAAAACGATCCACGAAAAGCGGAGGTCATATGAAAAAAATCGCCATCCTGTTGCTCGCGTCGCTCCTGAGCGGTTGCGGGGCCCGGGCGGCTTCGGACTCCGTGCCCGCGGCCTCGCCGTCCGCAACGCCGTCCGTCTCGCCGTCTCCCGTTCCGTCCGCGTCGCCGCTGCCGTCCGGCGTTTTGTCGACTTCGCCGGAAGGGCTGCAGGCGATCCAAGATCGCCTGACCGAACGGTGGGAGGAGCTGCAAGAGAGACATTCCCTTGCCATGCAATTCATCTATTCGACCGACGAGGCCGTCGTCATGGAGGTCCGCCCTTACGACGATTACGAGAGAAAGCCGTCCGACGAAGAGATCGAAGCTTTCAAGAGCAGCCTGTTCGAGTTGGCGGGCGAAGAGTTTCCGGTAGAGATAACCGTTCGGCCATGCTGCGAAAGCGAGCCGCAGGTCACCGGAAAGATCAAGGCCGTCGAGAATAACAGGGTGCTTATCGTGCACGAAACCAAGAAGAACGGCAACACGGACGATCCGGAAGCCTACTGGGTCAGCCTGACCCCCGACGGGAAATGGTTAGACGGCGACGCTGAGCAGTCGAACGAACTCGACGAATCGCTCGTGGGCAGGGAAGCGAAAGCTTGGACGACCGGAATGGTCCAACAATCCTATCCGAGCCAGACGAGCGCGATCAAGATCGTCGTCGAATAAGACGGGGATGAGCCTCCGCGCCTAGTCGGCACGGAGGCTCATCTTCCGTTTATAAGCGCGGCGAGACGATTCGCTTCACCCGCTCCAGACCTTCCCACATGTCGCCGGGCCCGTCGTAGATCAGGACGCAGGCGCCGTCGAAGCCCGCTCTCTCCGCGGCTCCGAGACAGCGGAGCAGCTCGGCCTCGTCCGGCATGCCGTCCCCGTCGTACTCGGGCTTGACGTGCAGGGACGAGCTTCGCGGGGCGGTCATCGCGATTTCGTCATACTTGGCTTCGCCTTTATAGTTGCCGAAATCCGTGATCATGCCGACGCCTTCCCCCGCCAAGTCCAGCAGCTTCGCGCTGCTCGCGCCCGTAGAGGTCAACGCTTTGAAGTTCTCCGTCACGACGCGGACGCCGCGAACGGATGCGTATTCGGCCAGCTCGCGCAGCCTTCGCGCCGACCGGCGGATCGCTTGTTCGTCGGTAGCAGGCGCTTCGCCCGCGACGATGCGGATCCTTTTCGCGCCGCATCGGGAGGCGGCGTCGATCCAAGCCCGGTAAAGCTTCGCGTCGGCCGCTTGCCGGATTTCGTCCGTCGTCGACAAGTCGCCGTAATCGAGCAGCAGCGTATCGAAGGATACGCCGGCGTTCAAGAAGCTTTGCCTTAGCTCCTCCAAGTAGGCGGCGTCCGTCGACGGAAAATGAAAATGGCAAATTTCGACGGCGCCGTATCCTCGCCGGGAAGCTTCTCCCGGAAGCTCCAGCAAGGAATGAATCCGCGGCTGATCTTGCTCGTTCGTCCGGTGCTCGCCGGCTTCGGCATCCCAGGACGTCCATCGAAGCGGACCGAGCAGCCGGTGCAAGCTCCAAGTGCTGACGGATAAATAGGACATGCGAAAACCCCTCCATAACGTATTGGCTCCAGTCGTCTCGTTGCTGCTTATATCGTAGCCCTTTTTTTCTCGACGGGCTAATGCGTAATGTGGCAAGGTTGTCTCTTTTTTTGGCGTGCGGGAGTCAAGCGGATATTGAAATTATGGCCGGTTTCGTCCACAATGGATGAAGAACTTTAGACCAGAACAATATGCGTCGAGGAGAGAAACGGCTGATGAAATATATAAGCACGAGAGGGAAAGTCGCGCCGATCGGCTTTATCGATATGTTCCTGATGGGACTGGGAGAGGACGGGGGCTTGATCGTTCCGGAGAACATTCCGGCGATCGGCGAGGACGAGCTGGTCTCGTGGTCCGGACTTTCCTTTCAAGAAGTCATGTTCAACGTTTTCTCCCTATATACGAACGGAGAAATTCCGGAGCGGGACCTGCGGAAGCTCATCGCGGACAGCTATGCCGGATTTACGAGCCCGGACGTTTTGCCGCTGACGAAGATCGGCGACGAGCTGAACGTTTTGGAGCTTTTCCACGGGCCGACTTTCGCGTTTAAGGACGTCGCCCTTCAATTGATGGGAAATCTGTACGCTTACGTAGCGAAGCTGCGCGGAGAAGTCATCAACATTCTGGGAGCGACTTCCGGGGACACCGGGGCTTCGGCGATCAGCAGCGTTCGCGGCAAGGAAGGCATCCAGATCTGCATCCTCCATCCGAACGGGAAAGTCAGCCGCGTGCAGGAGCTGCAGATGACGACCGTGCAGGACGACAACGTGCTCAACCTGTCGGTCAACGGGAATTTCGACGATTGCCAGCGGATCATCAAGGAGCTGTTCGCGGACGTGCCGTTCAAGACGAAGTACCATCTGCGCGCGATCAATTCGATTAACTTCGTGCGCATTTTGGCGCAATCGGCGTACTATTTTTACGCTTATCTGCAATTGCCCGAAGCGGCTCGCGCCGGCGGCGTGAACGTGAGCGTCCCGACCGGGAACTTCGGCAATATTTTCTCGGGCTATCTGGCGAAAAAAATGGGCGTTCCGATCAGGCAGATTCTGCTGGCGACGAACGAAAACAACATTCTCGAGCGGTTCATCAACGAAGGCGTGTACAAGCCTGAAGGGTTCCGGAGCACGCACAGCCCGTCGATGGACATTCAGATCGCAAGCAACTTCGAGCGCTATCTGTACTATTTCCTCGGCGAAGACGCGGCGGAAGTGACCGCGCGCATGGAGCGGTTCAAGGAGGAAGGACAGTTGGTATTCGCGGCGGATGAAGTCGCCCGCATTCAAGGCGATCTGTCGGCCTACAGCGTGAGCAACGACGAGTGCCTCGCGACGATCGGGAAGTACGAGAAGGAGCACGGCTACCTGCTCGATCCTCATTCGGCTTGCGGCGTGGCGGCTTACGAGCGCGCGGGCGCGAAGAACGGCGGCGCTTTCGTGTCGCTCGCTACGGCGCATCCGGCGAAGTTCGACGAAGCGATCCGGTTGATCGGCATCGAGCAGAAGTTCCCGGAGAAAATCTCGGAGCTGTTCGACAAGCCGCAGAGGCAAGTCGTCGTGGACAATTCGAAAGAGCAAGTCGCGGAGCGGTTGATCGGGTTTTACCGGACGGGAAAATAAATCGGCATCGTTCGAGAACGGGGGAGAAGATTGTTCATCGGGGCGGTTGAAGCGGGCGGAACGAAAATCGTCTGCGGCGTAGGCAACGAGCAAGGGGAAGTATTGGAGAGAATCAGCTTTCCGACGGCGAAGCCGGAGGAGACGTTGGCGCAGGTCGTATCCTTCTTTAAAGACAAGCAGGTCGCGGCGATCGGCATCGGATCTTTCGGGCCGATCAATATCGACCGTTCCAGCCCGCAATACGGGTACGTAACGACGACGCCGAAGCCGGGTTGGTCGAATTATCCGGTATTGCCGGAGCTGAAAAAAGCGCTCGGCGTCCCGCTCGGCTGGGACACGGACGTGAACGCGGCGGCGCTCGGGGAAGCGACTTGGGGCGCGGCGAAGGGCTTGGACAGCTGCCTATACTACACGATCGGCACGGGAGTCGGCGTCGGCGTCTACGCCGAAGGCCGGATGGTGCACGGGCTCGTGCATCCCGAAGGCGGGCACGTTCTGACGCGCCGCCATCCGGACGACGCGTACGAGGGCAAGTGCCCGTATCACGGCGACTGCCTGGAAGGCATGGCCGCGGGACCGGCGCTGGAGGCGCGTTGGAAAGTCAAGGGCAGCGAGCTTCCCGCCGATCATCCGGCTTGGGAGATGGAGGCGTTCTACATCGGCCAAGCGCTCGTGAGCGCGATCCTCCTGCTGTCGCCCAAGAAAATCATTCTGGGCGGCGGCGTCATGCACCAGCTGCAGCTATTCCCGCTGATCCGCGAGCAGGTTCGGAACGGGCTTAAAGGCTACGTGGCCTCGCCCGCGCTCGAAGCCGGCGGCATCGACGACTATATCGTGCCTCCGGGCCTCGGCGACAACGCCGGCCTTTGCGGCTCGATCGCGCTCGGCTTGCGGGCGCACCGGGATGCGCAATAGAGTTGCGGGAGACCTTCCTCGGGAGGTCTCTTTTGTTTACGATACAGAATTTATAAGTTTCACGCTTATTATTACCTGTATCGTCTCCGCAAAGCTTCTTCCGGCGTCCAAGGGCGCCGAAGGCGTTTTTGCTTGTTGCGTCTTGGTTTCGCCGGTCTGCGTGCCCCGCAGCACGCTAACCGACTTTAAGCTCGCTGGTCTCAACGAGCCGCAGCAGCTTTAGCTTTTATTCCTGCGGGCTATTCGCATTCGCCGAAAACTACGCGGCGGCGATATTTCAGCCTTCTTCCTAATTTCGAAGTCCCGCATTAATATCCGGGCGAATAATAATGGAAATACTATTGACATCTTTCGACGGATAGAACAATATAATATATGAACATGTATTCATATGTCAGGGACGAGGGATGCGCAATGAGCCAAAAGAACTTCGGTTTCGTTCATAAGCACGATCATTCACGCGACGATTCCGACAAAGACGACCCGGCACGCGATCAAATCGACAGCGACGCCCAAAAACAAGCACACGGGCTTGAACTCGAATGCAAGCACGACCATAAGCACGGCGAATCCGACCATGAACATAAGCATAACAGCGAAGGCCGCGGGCGCCATCATGACCACGATCACGGACATGATCACGATCACGGACACGATCACAATCACAATCACAAACACGATCACGGACACAATCACAATCACGATCATGGCCACGGTCACGGCCACGGGCATCACCATCATGGGCTCGGAGGCCACCACCATTTCGACGCGAACCGCGACGGCAACAAGAAAGGCTTGACGATCGCGCTCGTCATCACGGCGGGCATCATGGTGGTGGAGTTCGTCGGCGGCTTGCTCACGAACAGCCTTGCCCTGCTGTCCGATTCGGGACACATGTTAAGCGACGTCAGCGCGTTGGCGCTAAGCCTGGTGGCGTTCTGGTTCGCGGCCAGGCCGGCTTCCCCGAACAAAACCTACGGCTATTACCGCTTCGAAATACTCGCCGCCTTATTTAACGGGGTCACGCTGTTCGTCATCGCCGGTTTCATTATGTGGGAAGCCTTTCAGCGCTTTTTCGATCCGCCGGAGGTATCCAGCTTGTCGATGATCCTGGTCGCCTTGGTCGGATTGATCGCCAATCTGGTCAGCGCGGTCGTCTTGTTGAGAAAGGGCGACGTCCGCAACAACCTCAATCTCAGAAGCGCCTACCTTCACGTCCTCGGCGATGCCCTTGGCTCCGTCGGCGCCGTAGCGGCCGGCCTGATCATGCTCGCCTTCGGATGGTACGTCGCCGATCCGATCATCAGCGTCGTCGTCGCCCTGCTGATCTTGAAGAGCGCGTGGGGCGTGATCAAGCACACCGTCCACATTTTGATGGAGGGTACGCCGCCGACGGTCGACCAAGACGAAGTCCGCCGGACGCTGACCGGTATCGAGGGGGTCGACGACGTTCACGATCTGCACATCTGGACGATCACGTCGGGGCTGGATTCGCTCAGCTGCCATTTGCTCGTCGAAGACGCGGCGAACCATCAAGCGATCCTTCAACGCGCCATCAGCTTGATCGAGGAGAAATTCAAAATCGAGCATACGACGATTCAGATCGAATGTTCCGCTATTCGGCATCCCGAGTGCAAGGTATAATGAAGCAAACCGGATCGGCGGAACGGAGGAATCGCGATGCTCATGCTTTACCGTTACAATTGGCAGGTCAGGGAAGAATGGTACGCCTGGTGCGGGGAGATTCCCGAGGAGGAATTGCTCAAGGTCCGCACGGGCGGCGTCGGGGGAATTCTCCATACCCTCTTTCATATCGTCGACGTGGAATGGAGCTGGATACGCGAGATTCAAGGTTTACCGGATTTTCAAGAGAACTTCGACGGATACCGCAGCTTGGAGAAGGTGCGCAGATTGGACGAATCGTTCCGCCGGGACGTTAGGCCGTTCATCGAGTCGTGGGACGGATCGTTGGAAAACCGGCTCTACGTCGATCATGCGAGCGACGGTTCCGCGAACGAGCTGACGTGGGGGGAAGTGCTGCGGCATGCCCTCGCCCACGAGATCCATCATATCGGCCAACTGTCGGTATGGGCGCGCGAGCTCGGCAGAAAGCCGGTCAGCGCGAACCTGATTGGAAGAGGGCTGAAGGGATAACTACCCGTTATGGAACGAGTTGCAACTAAATTAACGTTTTCTCATTCGTTTTTAAGAAAAGGCCGTCATTCCCGAAACTACGGGTTTTGTTCTCTCCTTGGTAAAAAATCGGCGAAATCGGATGTGTTATAGTAAATCCCGACAACGACGGTTCGGTGCAACCAGAGAAAGCCGGGAGGACTCACGACACATGAAAAGCAATATTGCCACGAAAATCATGCTTGCATGCGGCCTGACCGTAACGGGATTGTTCGGATCTTTGATCGGATTGCCGGCGAAGGCCGACGCGGCTACGCCGGAATCTTTGAACCTGATCGCGAGCGGCAAGGACTTTATCGGAACGCCTTACAAATTCGGAGCTCCCGCGGGAGTCACCTACGCCTTCGACTGCTCCTCGTTCGTGCAATACGTTTTCCAGCAGCAGGGGGTAGATCTTCCAAGGACTTCGGTTTCCCAATCGTACGCGGGGGAGAAGGTCGATAAAGCTTACTTGAGCATGGGAGACCTGACTTTCTTCAAGACGGGCGGAAGCGGCATCAGCCACGTGGCGATCTACGCGGGCGACGGCAAGATCCTGCACGCGAGCAGCAGCAAGGGCGTTACGCTGTCCAATATGAACAGCAGCTACTGGAAGAAAGCTTACGTCACGGCTCGCCGGGTCTTGTAATCCGTAATCCGAACTTCTAAAGGGTTGGAAGAAGCTGAACTCAGCCTCGACCAACCCTTTCGTTTATTTTTGTCCGAATTCCGCTTTGAACGCTTTCTCCAGGTCGTCGGCGCTTTCCGAGATCAGGAACAGCACATAGTCGCCTTGGGCGACGATTTTATAGTTCTTGGCGTTCTCGTATTGATCCTGCAAGTAATTCTCGAACGTTTGCCGGACGTCCGCGGCGCGCTTCTCCATGCCCTTCTTGACGGCTGCGACGTCCTCCGTTTTCTTTACCTTGAACACGGCGATTTCGTTCGTCTTGACGTTCATCAGCGGCGCTTTGACCGTGAACTCGGCGAGAATCTCGGGATCGATCCCGTACAGGCTTCGGACGTCGTCGGCGTTCAAATCGATCAGGGCCGGCTGCTCGACCGATTTCAACATCGCGGCTACGAGATCGCCCGTCGCGGGAGAAGAAGTCGCGCCCGGTTCCGGCTTCTCGCTCGGCTCGGCGCTTTCGCTCGCGTCGGGGCTAGCCGACGGGCT
>Ga0065721_10005208_pt1 | contig 15404 bp, 11 predicted proteins | sample Mesricmetagenome_FD_59108 | JGI IMG/M metagenome (GOLD analysis project Ga0065721, IMG submission 59108) | Mesophilic microbial community from rice straw/compost enrichment Sample: eDNA_1 v2 (version 2) | ecosystem: Engineered > Solid waste > Grass > Composting > Bioreactor | place: USA: Davis... | reverse complement strand
CGCTCAGCACCAGCGGCTGTGTACGTCGTCCCATTGCTGTTCAATGCCCAAACTCGTCTCAGACTTGCAATCCTAAACCCACAGAAAACTTCGCCTTGGCACGATTGCTTCAAGCATGACGGTTCGTTTTNAATATAAATATTTATTATTTATGACTTATATTGCATATGGGCGTGCAAACCGAACGTCTGAAATCAGCCTTGAAGAGCCGGCCAGATAGGCGGGCTGTCTGCCCGCAATTGACCGCTCCGCGTCGTTCGTTGCGAGAATCGACGCGCCTATTCTTGGCGTCTGCGGAACCGGGGCAACTGAAACCCGGCGGCGCGCCGCCGCTCGCCGACTTCTTCAGCCCTCCGTGGCATGGCCTGCTGCGCATGGCCGGATAGGCACAGCATGCAGACGCGACGTCATCGTGGAAGTGTTCCCCCAGACACGCGTCGCATATGGCCTGCGGCAGCATGTTGAGCACGCAATTAAGGTCTCTATTGTGCCTCACGCACGCATACACTCCAGTTTACCGGGCGCAGCACCAGCGCTGCACCCGGGCCACCGCCATCGCCCAGCTTCGACAGCCTTCATAAGCTTGGACCGCGCGCGCGACGGCGCTTTTTTGATCCGTGCGCACTGCTGCTGGCCAAGCTAGCGGCATCATGGTGCGGCGGCGCCTCACAGCGACAGCGCCTTCTTCTGCACCGCTATTTCCCGCCTGTTGCCTGGCCCAGTTGTACCCGCCCGTAGATTTCATATGCTGCCAGTAGGCCGGTAAACTCGCACGATCACATATTCTAGGGTCAATGCGCTACAGCAGTAACAGTAGTATGCAGATTTCGAAATATTCACCAGCATTGTCAAGGGGTAGCGACCAGCCTTCTTGCTGATCTATGCTTCTGCCCTCTTGCAGGAGGTCAGCGCATGCGCCATTCCGTCATTTTGGGGGTTTCGACCCTGCTTGTCGCCCTGGTTTGGCCTCCCGCCCAGGCCGAAACCAGATACCGCATCCACAATCTCGGCGTGCTCCAGGCTGACGACAGCGCTAGTCTGGCTCGAGGCATCAATAATGACGGATGGGTCGTCGGGTATACACAGAATAGTTCAGGTGCCGCTTACACGGCCTTCCTGTACAACCATGGCCAGATGAAATCCTTGGGCCTGCTCGATGGTGCCCGCGGCGAAATGGCCTACGATGTCAACGATCGAGGTCAAGTGGTGGGTAATGTGTTTAACCCTGTCACACGTGCACGATATCCTTTCCTTTACGAGAGTGGGCACATAGTGAATCCCGTCGCCGGTCTGGGCGGGGTTCAGGGCGGCGCCTATGCCATCAATGAACAAGGACAGTTGACAGGCAGTATAGACAGTCGGGCCTTCTTTCACGACGGCACGCAGAGCCGTTTCATACCTCTGGGTGACACGACCTCGTCAGCAGGGGTTTCTGTTAACGATCATGGCATCGTACTGGGATATGCTCAATATTCCAATGATTATTATGCATTCACTTACGATGGCACAACCGTAACTCGTCTGGAAACGTTGCCGGGCGGTGGAAATGGTTTTGAACCATTTGCCATCAATAATTCCAACCAAATCATTGGTCAGGATTTTTTCGAGGGGGTTGGCTACAAGGCATACCTGCGTAACGGCGCCGCAGTCACAGAGCTCGGCTCGCTGGGTGGCGGTGACACCGGGGCCTACGGCCTCAACGATCGCGGCGTGGTGGTAGGTGCTTCACGAACCAGCACAGGCGAGTTCCACGCCTATGTGTACCAGGACGGGGTCTTAAACGACCTCAATGATCTCCTCCTTCCCGGCGCTGCCAAGCGGTGGGAACTGAGTGATGCCTTTGACATCAATGACCGCGGCCAGATCGTCGGGTCTGGGACCATCAACGGCGTGCGGCGCGCCTATATCGCTACGCCCGTTCCCGAACCCGGCACTTGGGCCCTACTTCTGGTCGGGCTGGGCGGCATCGTGATGAGATACCGCTGCCGCACCAACACGTGAGGACGGACAGTGTGACTTGCACTTGCTGTTGAACAGTTCGATGTCATACGCATCGGACTCGAATCCCAGACTGCACTCATTCCCGTTCACCCTGAGCCCTTCGACAAGCTCAGGACAGGGCCTGCCGAAGGGTAAGCGCTCGGTAGCCGCAGCAGGGCTTCGACAAGCTCAGCCCGAACTGCGTTTTTGTTCAGGAATAACTGGGATCCGTATCACCTCGCGTTTGGGCGTTGAGCACGCCCGCAATGGGTTCAAAGGCGGCTGTGCGGCAGAGGCCAGTGAAGGACCGCTTGCAGCCTGAAGGCGGCATTCAATCTATTGAACTGAGTACCGCTCCTGGCCGGAGCCTGCCGGTCAAGCGGTGTACGAACTTGTGACTCTCGCCACTAGCACCACACCATCAGCACCTGCGGCTTGCAAGCACTCTCGCCGGCCCCACCTGTGAACTCCAGCGCACGAGCACACCGCTTGTACGGCCCTCGTGCCGGCGCCAAGGCAGCGCACCTCGCGGCCTCCGCCCCACTCCACCGCAGTAAATCCATGTCCGCCCACGACGCCCCCGCCCGCCGCCTGGCGCTGCTGCTGATCAAACTCAACCACGGCGAGCGCGTGGCGCCCTCGGCGCTGGCGGCCGAGCTGGGCGTGAGCGCGGCCACGCTGCGGCGTGACCTGGCACGGCGCCTGGCCTTCCTGCCGCTGGAGCGCGAGCGCGGCGGCTGGCGGCTGGACACGGCCTTCACCGGGCGGCTGGGCACGCGCGACATCGAACAGCTCGCCGCGCTGGCGGCGGTGCGCGGTGCGCTGCCCGGCGACGAGCTGGCACGCGAGCTGTTCGAGGCGCGCGTGCAGCGCGCCATCCTCGCCGGCAGCGGCGCCGCGCCGCACGAGCGGCCCGAGCTGGCACGGCCGCTGGAGGACGCCATCGTCGCCCACCGGCGCATCGGCTTCGAGCTGCTCAAGGACGAAGGCCTCGTGCAGGCCTACGCCGGCATCGAGCCCTACCGGCTGCTGCGCCACAAGGGCGCGTGGTACCTCGCCGCGCGCGACCGCGGGCAATTCAAAACCTTCTCGCTGGCGCGCATGCAGCAGCTGCGGGTGTCGCAGGAGAGCTTCGATCCGGACCCCGGCACCGAGCGCCAGCTCGCCGACGAGGACACGCTGTGGCAGGCGCGCCAGCGCGTGCTGCTGCGCATCGACGCGCAGGCGGCGCCGCACTTCCGGCGGCGCAAGCTCATCGCCAGCCAGAAGATCGAGCAGGCGCTGGAGGACGGCGGCCTGATCGTCTCGCTGCAGGCCGCGCACGCCGGCCAGGTGCTGCCCATCGTGCGCTACTGGATGCCGCACCTGCGCATCCTCAGCCCCGAGGCCTGGCAGGCGGAACTGGAGCAGGGCCTGGCGCGGTACCTGGGCCTCCCGGACGCCACGGCGGCGGCGCACGGTGGCGCTCAGGCTCCATCCGGCAGCGAACGGGACGGCGGATAGCGCCGAAGCCGCCGCCCCCCTTGTTCTAATGGGGGCATGAACGACCGCAGCGTACCGACCGCGCCGCAGCTCTCCCAGGAGCCGTGGCGCTGGAGCCTGGCCGTGCTGCTCGTCGGGCTGGTGGCCGGCGTGGCCGTGGGCTGGCTGCAGTGGATCAGCAACGAGGCCCGGGTGCAGGCCCAGCTGCAGGCCGCTACGGCGCAGGTGAGCTCGCGGCTGCGCGAGCGCATGCAGTCCTACGAATACGCCCTCTACGCCACCCGCGGCGCCGTGCGCGTGGCCGGCACCTCGGCCGAGGCGCTCACGCGCGACGCCTTCCGCCGCTTCGCCGGCTCCTTCGACCTGCGCGAACGCTTCCCCGGCGCCAGCGGCGTGGGCTTCGTGCGGCGCACGCTGCGCGAGGAGGACGACGCCTTCATGGCCGAGATGCGCGACAAGGGCGAGCCGGGTTTCCGCATCCGAGAGCTCAACCCCAACGGGCTGGACGCGCCCGAGCGCTTCCTGCTGATGTTCATGGAGCCTCCCTCGCCGGACTGGCAGGACGTCGAGGGCCTGGACCTGGCCACCGAGATCCGGCGCCGCGGGTGCCTGCGCGCCTCCATGCTCAGCGGCGAGCCGCGCCTGTCGGCGCCGCTGACCCTGCTGCTGCCCGGCACGCCCGAAGGGCACGGCTTCGTGCTGTCGCTGCCCATCTACACCCACGGCGCCAGTCTCACGCGTGCGCAGCGCGAGAAAGCCACCTACGGCTGGGCCGTGATGCTGCTGGTGGCCAAGGAGGTGCTGGCCGACTTCGACACGCAGTTCGGCACGCTGGCGCTGTCCTTGAGCGACTTGCAGCCCTGGAACCTGCCCGACCGCTTCTACACCTCCGACGGCTGGCAGAGCCGTGGGCACGTGCCGATGCAGCAGGTGCGGCTGGCGGTGTTCGGGCGCGAATGGCTGCTGGAGGTGCAGGCGCGGCCCGCCTTCCTGCGGCAGCTGCAGCTGCTGTCGCCGGCGGCGGCCGGGCTGGGCGTGGCGATGGTGTTTTCCGTGCTGGCGCTGCTGCTGTACGGCATGCTGCGCGCGGCCGAGCGCCAGCGCCAGGAGCAGGCGCTGCGCCGCCGCACCGAGCAGGCCGAGGCGGCCAACCGGGCCAAGAGCGCCTTCCTGGCGCACATGAGCCACGAGATCCGCACCCCGCTCAACGCCGTCATCGGCCTGAGCCAGCTGCTGCAGCGCATGCCGCTGGAAGAGAAGCAGGGCCTGTACGTACAGCACATCGCCAACGCCGGCACGCACCTGCTGGCGCTGCTCAACGACGTACTGGACCTGAGCAAGATCGAGGCGGGCGAGATGCGGCTGGACGAGCAGCCCTTCGAGACGCGGCCGCTGCTGCAGGCGCTGCACGCCCAGGCCGAGGCGCAGGCCACGGGCAAGCCGCTGCGCGTGCAACTGGAGATCGACCCGGCGCTGCCGGCCTGGCTGCGCGGCGACGCGCTGCGGCTGCGGCAGGTGCTCTCCAACCTGCTGAGCAATGCCGTGAAGTTCACCGCAGAGGGCCAGGTGACGCTGCGCGCGCGGCTGCTGGAGCGCCAGGGCTCGCGCGCGCGGCTGCGCCTGGACGTCAGCGACACCGGCATCGGCATCGCGCCCGAGCAGCAGCAGGCCGTGTTCGAGCCCTTCACGCAGGCCGACGCCTCCACCACGCGGCGCTTCGGCGGCACCGGGTTAGGTTTGTCCATCGTCGCGCGCCTGGTGGCCATGATGGGCGGCGAGGTGGCGCTGCAAAGCACGCCGGGCCAGGGCAGCACCTTCAGCGTCACCCTGGCGCTGGAGGTGGCGGACCCAGCCGCGTGAGGCGGCAGTTCCCGGGACGAGCGCAAGCGCCCGGGCCCGGATTCCGCCTCGCTGCAACCCATGGCCGAAGCGCCGCCTGCAAACCCGCGCTGATCCCTGCGCACGGCACGGGAAACCCGGGAATCTCCCGGGCTGATATTCAAATAATTCCAACCCTTTAAAACAACACATGGCCCGCCTCGGGGGTGGGAAAGCTGGGGCGCATCGCTAGGCTGATTCAGGCACGAGCGGTGCGTGCAGCAGTTTTCCCCGGAGGGTTTCCATGAAGTTGTTTTTCTGTTTGATTCCCCTGTTTGCTGCCGGCCTGATGCAGGCAGCACAAGCGGTTGAAATCGACGACGAGGTTCCCGAATCCGCGGCCCTGGCCACCGGCACCAACGGCTACCGCGTGCTGCGGCTGGGCACGGTGCAAGGGGGCAGCAGTTTCGGCCTGGCCCTGAGCCGCAACGGCAAGGCGGCGGCGGGCACCGTCTGGTTCAACATCGAGGGCAATATGCGTCCGGCCTATTTCGTTCCGGGCCAGGCGCCCCGGGTCATCCACACCGACGGTCCCGGCGAAGCGCGGGGCGTCAACAACCTGGGCGAAGTCGTGGGCTGGTTCACGCAAGGCTCGCGGACCCAGGCCTTCCGCTGGAAGCGGGACACCGGCGCCATCACCACACTCCCCTCGCTGGGCGGGGGCAGTTCCTACGCGGCGGCCATCAACAACCAATCCGAGATCGTGGGCTGGTCCGAGCCGGCGCCCGGCGTGCGCCACGCAATGCTCTGGAAAGGCAATACCAAAACGAACCTGGGCACCTGGGGCGGCCTGTCAGCCCAGGCCACCGCAATAAACCGTTACGGTGACATTGTCGGCTACCGGGAAGTCGAGGTGGACGGCGTGCGATATAAGCAGGGGGTTCGGAAATTGCGCGGGCGCGCGGCCCAGATTTTGAGAATACCGACGGGCTTCGACAACCTGATTCCGACCGGGATCAATGACAACGGCGACATCAGCGGGTATATGTATGCCGGCGCCACGGGCGAGCTTTTCAGCGCGATGGCATTCCTGCGCATGGGCAATGTTTACAAGCGACTGCGCGCGGAACCGGGTTTTCCGACTTTCGCGCGGGGATTGAACAATCTCCGGGAGGTTGCCGGCTACAAATTCGAAGGCACGGCCGACCCGCGGGCGCGCGGCCGGGTTTGGCGCGACAACGGCGCGAGCTCGGTGCCGCTGGCCGAGTTGCCCGAGGCGCTGAACCGGGGCTGGAACGCCCTGGGCGATGCCAACGCCATCAACGACCGCGGCGTGATCGTCGGCACGGGTTTGTACGTCTCGTCCGGCACCTGGCGCATCGAGGGCTACATGCTGGTGCCCAAGCCGTGAGTCACCCCGCCTCCAGCGCCGGCCGCTGCGCCATGAGCTCGTCGAACAGCGCCTGCGCCGCGATGGAGAGGCTGCGGTCGCGGCGGCGGATGCTGTAGATCTGCCGCCGCAGCCCCGGGGCGTCCACCACCGGGCGCGTGACCAGCTCCGGGTGCTCGAAGTGGAACAGCGTCAGCGCCGGCACCACCGTGATGCCCAGCCCGGCGCGCACCATGCCGGCCACGGTGCTGAGCTGCTCCAGCTCCATCACCGGCTTGAGCGCCAGCGCCCCCGGCCACAGCGCCGATTCGATGTGCTGCCGCACGCTGCTCGTGCGTGCCAGGTGGATGAAGGGCTCGCCCGCCAGGTCGCGCAGCCGCACGCCGCCGCGCCGCGCCAGCGCATGCGTGCGCGGGCACACGAGGTGAAAGCCGTCGGCGCAGAAGGGCTCCACCAGCAGCTCGGGCGCGACGGCGCGCACCGCCGCCAGCGCGAAGTCGGCCTGGCCGGCGCGCACGCGCTCCACGCAGCCATCCGACAGCGCATCGGCCACGTCCAGCTCGATGTCCGGGTAGCGCCCGCGAAACGCGGCCAGCAGCGGCGGCAGCCAGCCCGCGGCCAGCGCCGGCAGCGCGGCCAGGGCCACGCGCCCGCGCCGGCGCGCCACGTGCTCGCCCAGGTCGGCCACGCTCAGGGACAGGTCGCGCAGCAGGCGCTGCGCGCTCTCCAGGAACAGCGCACCCTCCACCGTGGGCTCCACGTGGCGCGTGCTGCGGTCGAACAGCCGCGCGCCCACGGCCTCCTCCAGCGCCCGGATCAGCGCGCTGAAGGCCGGCTGCGACAGGTGCAGCCGCGCCGCGGCGCGGGTGAAGTTGCGCGTCTCGGCCAGCGCCACGAAGGCGCGCAGCTGGCGCGTGGAGACATCGGTGTCGCTCATCTGGAAAACGGATGAATTGATCCAAACAAACGAATTCTCCAATTGAATGGCGCTGCCTACAGTGGCCGCATCGGCCTTCGAACAGGCCTCCCAGTCCCAGGAGCCATGACCGACACCCTGCTCATCGGCTGCGCCGCCGGTTTTTCCGGCGACCGCACCGACGCCGCCCGACCGGTGGTGGACACGCTCATCCGGCGGCGGCAGCCCGCCGTGCTGATCTTCGAAACCCTGGCCGAGCGCACGCTGGCGCTGGCGCAGCTGGCACGCCGCAACGATCCGGAGGCCGGCTACGAGCCGCTGCTGGCCGAAATGCTGGCGCCCGTGCTGGCCGACTGCCTGGCGCACGGCATCCGGATCGTGGGCAACTTCGGCGCGGCGAATCCGCAGGCCGCCGCGCGCCGGGTGCTGGCGCTGGCGCGCGAGCTCGGCACCCGCGTGCCGCGCGTGGCGGTGGTCAGCGGAGACGACCTGTCGGACGAGGCCCACCGCGGCCTGCTGCGCGAGGCCCTGGGCGCGGCGGCGGACGGGCTGAACATCGCCAGCGCCAACGTCTACCTGGGCGCGGAGGCGATCGCCGAGGCGCTGCGCGCGGGGGCGGACGTGGTGATCACCGGCCGCGTCGCCGACCCCTCGCTGACCGTGGGCCCGGCGCTGGCGCATTTCGGCTGGGCCGGCGACGACTGGGACCGCCTTGCGCGCGCCACCATGGCCGGGCACCTGCTGGAGTGCGGCGCGCAGGTCTGCGGCGGCTACTTCGCCGACCCGGGCTTGAAAGACGTGCCGGACCTCGCCAGCGTCGGCTACCCCATCGCGGAGCTGGACGCCGACGGCGGCTGCGTCATCGGCAAGGCCGAGGGCACCGGCGGCTGCGTGGACGAGCACACTGTCAAGGAACAGCTGCTGTACGAGCTGCACGACCCGGCCGCGTACCTCACGCCCGACGTGGTGGCCGACATCACCGAGGCCTGGGTCGAGACCGTGGGCCCCGACCGCGTGCGCCTGCACGGCGTGCGCGGCCACGCGCGGCCCACGCACCTGAAAGCCAACGTGTTCCACGCCCAGGGCTGGCTGGCCGAGGGCGAGATTTCCTACGCCGGGCGCGGCGCCGAGGCGCGCGCGCGGCTGGCGGGCGACGTGCTGCGCCGGCGGCTGGCCGAGTGCGGGCCGCTGCGGGTGGACCTCATCGGCGTGGCCAGCGTGTTCGGCGACGACGCCGGGCAGTGGCTGTCGAGCCAGCCGGTGGGCGATGCGCGCGACGTGCGGCTGCGCGTGGCGCTCAACCACGCGGACAAGAAGCAGGCCGAGCGCCTGGCGCGCGAGGTGACCGCGCTCTACACCTGCGGCCCCGCCGGCGGCGGCGGCGTGCGCACGGGGCTGCGCCAGCGGCTGGGCACCGTGTCCTGCCTGGTGCCGCGCGAGCGCGTGAGCGCGCAACTGGAGTTCATCGAATGAACGCAAGCACCGGCCACACCCTGCGCGTGCCCCTGCAGCAGCTGGCCCACGGCCGCACCGGCGACAAGGGCAACGTTTCCAACATCAGCGTCATCGCCTGGCACGCGGCGCTGTACCCGCTGCTGGAAGCGCAGGTGACGGAAGAGGCCGTGGCGCGCCAGTTCTCGCACCGCCGCCCGCGCCGCGTCACGCGCCACCTGCTGCCCCGGCTGCAAGCCATGAATTTCGTGCTGGAGGGCGTGCTCGACGGCGGCGTCAACGACGCGCTGAACCTGGACAGCCACGGCAAGGCGCTGGCCTTCCTGCTGCTGGACATCGAGATCGACGTGCCCGCCGAGCTCGCCTCGTTGCTGCGGCAACCGACCTGATTCCAGCTCGCGATGGCCACTGAAAGAACTCGTCATGCCCGCGAAGGCGGGCATCCACGCGCGCCGGGATGCCGCCCGGTATTCGTGGACACCCGCCTTCGCGGGTGTGACGCGGTTGTTCAAGTGGGCATCAGGAAATGAAACGACGACACCAAGGAGACAAGCCATGACCCATTTCCCCCGCCGCCAAGTCCTCGCAGCCGCGGCTGCCGCCACCCTCGCCGCGCTGGGCGCGCCCGCCGCGCAGGCGCAAGTCAAATACCCGGAGAAGCCGATCACCTTCGTGGTGCCCTTTGCCGCCGGCAGCGCCACCGACCAGCTCGCGCGCGCCCTGGGCCAGTCCATCACCGAGCAGACGAAGCAGACCGTGGTGGTGGACAACAAGGCCGGCGCCAGCGGGATGATGGCCGCGCAGGCCGCCGCGCGCGCCCCGGCCGACGGCTACACCGTGCTGATCACCACCAACACCACGCATGCGGCCAACGAGCACCTGTACAAGAAGCTGTCCTACGACCCGGTGAAGGACTTCGCACCCGTTGCCGGCCTGGGCAAGGGCGGGCAGGTGCTGGTGGTGCGGGCGGACGCGCCCTACAAGAGCGTGGGCGACATCGTGTCCGAGGCCAAGAAGCGCCCCGGGAAACTCAGCTTCGGCAGCGGCAGCTCGTCCAGCCGCGTGGCGGGCGAGATGTTCAAGCAGCTCAGCGGCACCGACATCCTGCACGTGCCCTACAAGAGCAACCCGCAGGCGGTGACGGACCTGCTGGGCGGGCAGATCGACCTGATGATCACCGACACCGCCACCGGCGTGCCGCAGGTCAAGGCCGGCAAGCTGCGCGCGCTGGGCTACTCCACCACCAAGCGCAGCCCGATGCTGCCCGAGGTGCCCACCATCGCGGAAGCCGGCGTCAAGGGCTACGACATGGGCTACTGGTTCGCGGCCTACGTGCCCGCGGCCACGCCGCAGCCGGTGGTGGCGCGGCTCAACGAGCTGCTGAGCACGGCCGTGAAGAGCGCCGCCGCCAAGACCTTCTTCGAGAGCAGTGGTGCCGAGCCCTGGATCGCCTCGCCGCAGGAGCTGGCGAAGTTCCAGGCCGAGGAGACCCAGAAGTGGGGCCGCGTGATCAAGGCCGCCGGCATCGAGGCGGAGTGACCTGACGCCGCGGCGGGCGCCACACCGCCGCGGCCCTCCCTCAAGGCCTCCACAGAAGGGGCCCTTTCAGCCACTGCCGGGCCCGGCGGTGGGCCTGACCACGACCCAAGGAGACACGATGCGATTCCAGAGGACACCGCTGGCGCTGTGCGCCAGTGCCGCGCTGCTGGCCGCCTGTGGCGGCGGGGACGATCCAGCCGCGCCGGCTCCACAGCCGCCGCAGGCGGCCACACCCAAGGCCTGCGATGCCGCCAGCTTCGCCGCCCTGAAGCTCGACGGCGCCAGCGTGAGCTCGGCCACGCCGGTGACCTCGGGCAGCTACACGCCACCGGGCAGCAGCACCGCGATCACCGGGCTGCCGGCCTTCTGCCTGGTCAAGGGCCAGGCCACGCCCAGCAGCGACTCGCTGGTCAATTTCGAGCTGTGGGTGCCCAGCGCCGAGGCCTGGAACGGCAAGCTCGTGACCACCGGCAACGGCGGCTACAGCCCCAGCCTGAACTACGGCGACATGGCCTACGCGATGCGCCAGGGCTATGCGGCCATGGGCGGCGACACCGGCCACCAGTCCAGCGATCCCAACCAGATGTTCTGGGGCGTGGGCCACCCGGAGAAGATCGTGGACTGGGGCACGCGCTCCATCCACGCCATCACGGTGCCGGGCAAGCAGGTGCTGGCCGAGCTCACGGGCAAGGCCGCCAGCCGTGCCTACTTCTATGGCTGCTCCACCGGCGGCCACCAGGGCTACGCCGAGATGCAGCGCTACCCCGAGGACTTCGACGGCGTGATCGCCGGCGCGCCGGGCAACAACCGCGTGCGGCTGAACGTGGAGTTCCTGCACCGCTTCCTCTCCAACCGCAACCCCGGCGACAACACCACGCTGATCCTGCCGGCGGCCAAGGCCGCGCTCATCACGACGGCCGCGGTGGCCGCCTGCGACACGCTCGATGGCGTGGCCGACGGCGTGATGACCGATCCGCGCGCCTGCACCAGCGACAAGTTCAACGTCGCGGCGCTGCAGTGCAGCGGGGCCGAGACGGCCACTTGCCTCACCGCGGCGCAGGTGGCGGTGGCCCAGAAGATCTACGCCGGCCCGAAGAACCCGCGCACCGGCGAGCAGCTGTACCCGGGGCTCGTGGTGGGCACCGAGTCCGGCTGGCCGGGCTACTGGGGGTCGAGCGAGCCCGTGCGCGCGGACTTCTGGCGGCTGTGGAGCTTCGAGGACCCGCGGTGGGACTGGTGGAGCTTCGACTACGACCGCGACGTGGCCTTCACGGACGCCAAGGTCGGCTGGATGGTGGACCAGACCAACCCCGACCTCGCGGCCTTCAAGGCCCGCGGCGGCAAGGCCATCGTCTACCAAGGCTGGCAGGACCCGGTGGTCAACGCGGCGGACACCATCGCCTACTTCGACCAGGTCAAGGCCCGCCAGGGCTCGCAGGCCGAGGTGGATACGTTCTTCCGCCTCTTCATGGTGCCGGGCATGGGCCACTGCAGCGGCGGCACGGGCGCGACGAACTTCGGCAACCAGGGCGCGCCCTCGCCGGTGGTGGACGCCTCGCACGACCTGCTCAAGGCGCTGGACCAGTGGGTGGAACAGGGCGTCGCCCCCGAGCGCATCGTCGCCTCGCGCGTGGTGTCCGGCGCCGCGGTGCGCACCCGGCCGTTGTGCCCGCACCCGCAACAGGCTGTCTACAACGGCAGCGGCAGCACCGACGACGCTGCGAGCTTCAGCTGCCGCTGAACCCCCATCACGACACAAGCGATGCCGCCGCGTGCCCTCGCGGGCGCGCGGCCGGGCATCGCCATACCCGGAGACACTGTCATGAAGTTCCAGAAAAGCCTGCTGGCCCTTTGCGCCAGCGCCGCGCTGCTGTCGGCCTGCGGCGGCAGCGACGATCCGCCGGTTGCGACGGCACCCACCGCGCCCGCGGCCACGCCCGAGCTGCGCCTGTCCGTCACCGCCACCGAGGATTTCCCGGGCAGCTACGGCGACGTGGGCGCGTATGAAAGGGTCAGCGGCGTCATCAGCGGCGAGGTCGATCCCAAGGACCCGAAGAACGCCGTGATCCAGGACCTGGAGCTGGCGCCGGTCAACGCGCGCGGCATGGTCGAGTACCAGACCGAGTTCGTGATGCTCAAGCCCAAGGACATGAGCAAGGCCAGCGGCGTGCTGCGCTATGACGCGCCCAACCGCGGCAACATCCTCACGATGCTCAACCCGGCGGCCACGCCCAGCGACGCCGTGTACCTGGAGCGCGGCACCGTGATGCTCTACGCCGCGTGGCAGGGCGACGTGCCCAAGAGCAGCCCCGCGCGGCTCACTGCCACCGTGCCGGTGGCCAAGAACCCGGACGGCAGCAGCATCACCGGGCCCTACCGCGCCGAGCTGGTGCCCAGCGCCGCCACGCCCGCGATGACGCTGCCCGGCGGCGTGTTCAACGGCAGCATGATTCCCTACGAGCCCGCCACGCTGGACAACACGCAGCCCGGCTTCTCGCTCACGCGCCGCGCCAACGAGACCGACCCGCGCGTGCTGATCCCGGCCAGCGACTGGAAGTTCGCCACCTGCGACGAGGCCACGCCTTTCCCCGGCACGCCGAACCCGGCCAGCGTCTGCCTCAAGGGCGGCTTCGACCCGAAATACCTGTATGAGCTGGTCTACGTCGCCAAGGACTCGAAGGTGATGGGCGTGGGCCTGGCGGCGCTGCGCGACACGGTGAGCTTCTTCCGCGGCGCGGCGGCCGATGCGGACGGCAAGGCCAACCCGCTGGCGGGCCGCATCACCAGCACCATCGGCCAGGGCACCTCGCAATCGGGCAACGCGATGAAAACCTTCCTGCACCTGGGCTTCAACCAGGCGCTGGACGGCTCCAAGGTGTTCGACGGCCTGTACGCGCACGTGGCGGCGCGCCAGACCCACATCAACACGCGCTTCGCGGTGCCGGGCGGCGGCGGCGGGCTGCGCACCGACCACACCGCCTTCGGCCAGACCGCGCCGCGCGGGCTGGACAAGGACTACGTGGACGAGGTCAGCGGCCGCCAGGGCGGCGTGATGGCGCGCTGCGAGGCCACCGCCACCTGTCCGAAGTTCTTCCTGGGGCTGTCGGGCACCGAGTTCTGGCAGCTGCAGGGCTCGCCGGTGCTCACCGACGCCAACGGGCTGCGCGACCTGCAGCAGCCGGCCAACGCGCGCATCTATTACTACAGCAGCACCCAGCACGGCGGCGCCGGAGGCCTGGGCAGCATCAGCTACGCGCCCACGCGCAACGTGTACCCGGCCGGCACGGTGGTGCACTTCAACGACACCTTCCGCGCCCTGTTCCTGGCGCTGGAGGACTGGGTGGTGCGCGGCACCGAGCCGCCGGCGAGCCAGGTGCCGAAGATCGCCGACGGCACGCTGGTGCGGCCCGACGCCGTCACGTTCCCGGCGATGAAGGGTGTCACCTGGCCCGTCAACGGCACGCCGACGCCGATTCCCGATTTCACCTACTTGGCGCGCTACAACGGCTTCCCGCTGCTGGACTTCGGCCCGCAGTACCGGCCGCAGGACGAGTCGGGCATCGCCACGCTGCTGCCGCCGGCCTACCTGAACAAGGACTACGCGATCCTGGTGCCGCAGGTGGACGCGACCACGGGGCTGACGCTGGCGGGCATCCGCAGCGTGGAGGCGCGTGTGCCGCTGGGCACGAGCATCGAGTTCAACTACGTGGCCACGCCGGGCATCGTGGACCTGTCCAACCTCACCGGCAGCTTCATTCCCTTCCACAAGACCATGGCGGCGCGGCTGGCCGCGGGCGACGCGCGGCCCTCGCTGGAGGAGCTGTACGGGGACCAGGCCGGCTACGAGGCGGCGGTGAAGGCCGCCGCGGCCGAGCTGGTGTCGCAGCGGCTGCTGTTGCAGCGCGACGCGGACCTGATCGTGCAGCGGGCGGCGGCGACGCCGGTGTTGCCTTGAACGCCTGACCACCCCAGCAGCCGGTACCCGATCGTGCCGGCCGCTGGCCTCCCGCTTCCTGTTCTTCAGGCCGCCTTGGGCGGCCTTTTTTCTATGGGGACCAGCAGGCTTCGCAATATCCCTTGCATCACCATTACCATCCACTTGGATGTTCGCAGGATGGCAGTAGGATGGCCTCCATGCCACCCCGCAGCGCCACCACCGCCCCCGCCGCCCGCTCCACCGACGAGAAGATCACCATCAACCTCGGCGTCGTGGACCTGGGCCAGATCGACCTGCTGGTGCAGGAAGGCTTCTATGCCAACCGCACCGATCTCATCCGCACCGCCATCCGCAACCAGCTCGCCGCGCATGCCGAGGCGGTGAAGCAGGCCGTGACGCGGCGGATGCTGGTGCTGGGCATCCAGCACTTCAGTGCCGAGGACCTGCGCGCCGTGCAGGCCGCCGGCCAGCGGCTGCAGATCCGCGTGCTGGGGCTGGCCAGCATCGGCAACGAGGTCACGCCGGAGCTGGCGCTGGCCACGGTCGAGTCGATCGTGGTGCTGGGTGTGCTGCAGGCCAGTGCCGCCGTGAAGGCGGCGCTGGCGCCCCGGATGCGCTGAGCACTCCGACCTTCCCTACAGGATTCCTCATGAACACTGCCTTTCAGCAGGCCATGGCCGAGGCCACGCGCCTCACGCGCGCCGGCGACCTCCAGGCCGCCACGGCGCTGATCCAGGCCGCGCTGGCCGGCTCCGCGCCGAGCCCGCGCAGCACGGCGGCCTCGCCGCGCGGCGAGGTGATCGATGTCCAGGCGCGCGTGCTCGACGACGCACCGGCGGCGTTGCCCGATCCAGCCTCGGACGCGATACGGCCACGGCCGGCCACGCCCG
>Ga0065721_10007095_pt1 | contig 15406 bp, 18 predicted proteins | sample Mesricmetagenome_FD_59108 | JGI IMG/M metagenome (GOLD analysis project Ga0065721, IMG submission 59108) | Mesophilic microbial community from rice straw/compost enrichment Sample: eDNA_1 v2 (version 2) | ecosystem: Engineered > Solid waste > Grass > Composting > Bioreactor | place: USA: Davis... | reverse complement strand
CATGGATGGTGAAGGTCGTCGATGTCGTCATCGTCATTCCTCTCCTTGCGAGTGTTGAACCATCGGATGCCACGCCATTGCGGCGCAGCAATGGCAAGATAGGGGAGGGCTTCGGGTTTTTCCAGTGCGGCTTTGTGCGTATTGGGGCGAAAGACCGCAAAAAACTCGCGGCATCGCCGCCAGCGGCAGAAAAGCGGGCATGAAACTCATGTTCATGGCGAGGCGGGCCGACTTGCGTGCGCGGCGGCAATCTGGTGTTCTTGGAAGATAAAGCGTCGTACCTGCCCCCAATGGGCAGGTGGAGGGGATAGTAGGTGTCGCAGCAAGAAGGTCAGCCAGCACGCGGCAAGCGGGGCGTCAAGCCATCTGGCAAGCCGACGCTCAAGACCATCGCCCAGATGACCGGATTGGCGGTCACCACGATATCGAGGGCGCTCAATAACGCACCGGAGCTGGCGCAGGAAACGCGCGACCGCGTTCAGAAGATCGCGGCAGAAATCGGTTACCTGCCTGATCGCGCCGCGCTGCGCCTCAAGACCGGCCGCACCAACGTCATATCCCTCATTCTGGAACCGGACGAGCAGATCTATGGTTTCGGCACCAACCTTGTGACGGGCATCACCGAGGCCTTGCGCGATACCAGTTATCACCTGGTCATCACACCGCTCTTTCGCAATGTGCAGCCCATCGAGCCGGTCCAGCACATCGTGCGCAACCGCATGGCAGACGGGGTCATCTTTTCGAAAGCCGAAGCGTTCGATGATCGCATCCGCTATCTGCTCGACAACGATTTTCCCTTCGTCAGCCACGGCCGCAGCCGCTGGCCGGAGCCACATCCTTTCGTCGACTTCGACAACGATTCCTATGCTTATGGCGCCACAAAGCGTCTGGCGGCCAAGGGTTGTCGGAGGGTTTCCATCGTGCTGCCGGAGAGCTCGCTGACATATACCGACCATCTCAAGGCAGGCATGGAGCGGGCAGCCAAAGAGGTTGGGATTGAGTACGAGTTCGCAACTGACGTGACCCTGGCAAGCGCCACCGATGCGATCCGCAATTACGTCATCAAGCGCTCCAAGCGCCCCGACCGGCCCGATGGGTATGTTTGTGCATCGGAGGTGTCGGCTCTTGCGGTGACCGGCGGCCTGCGCGACGCGGGTCTTGTGGTCGGCGAGACCGCGCATGTCGTGACCAAGCAATCATCCTTCATGTTTGCCCAGTTCCAGCCAGGGGCAGAAACCGTGCAGGAGGATTTCGTCGCCGCGGGGCGCAATCTGGCAACGCTGCTCCTGNGGCGCATTGCCGGGGAAACCGAAGGGCTGCAGTACCTTGCCCAGCCGGCNTTCGACTGGCGNGATTGACTGCCNCACCGGCAACGTCCAGCNGGGTCAGTCGCAGGTGAGTGGCCCNGCTTCGATGGCAAACTGGCGTGGCCCGGCCATGAGATCTTCCCCCGGTTCGTGAGACGCGTCGACNATAACCACCTCCATGCGGCACNGGCCGCTGGTGACTTCATACANGTCCTGATCCTTCATCAGAATGGACTCGATAGGTCGGTTGATCCCGAAGTCCTCGATCACATGCGAGATGATGGCGACCAACTCCTTCTGACGCTGGTAATGCGGCGGCAAAGCCGCAAGTGCCGGCAGCGTCAGGATCGACAAAAGCAATGCGGCGAAAGCAGCTCTCATTTCTTCAGACCAATGGTACGTTTCAGCGGAAGCTTTGACAGACTGGAACTTTCCCGCTGTTGCCGCAATTGCTGACTAGGTTAGGCTCAAAGAAAGTACTACCCGAGGACCTCCCGCCGATGATTCGCCGCACCGCTCTGATGCTCGGACTTGCAGCTGCTCTGGCTCCAGCCCTTCCGGCGCTGGCCCAGAGCCGGGCTCTGACCCCGGAGGAGCAGCAGCTCATCAACGAGATCAATGCCCATAATTCGGCCATCCGGACCATGGTGGGGCGCTTCCTGCAGATCGACAGCAATGGCGGGCGTCAGGAGGGCACGTTCTTCCTCGAGCGGCCCAACAAGATCGCCTTCCGCTATGCACCGCCCAGCCGCGAGGAGATCGTGTCCATCGGGCGCGGCTTTTACGTCATCGACCGGCGCGAAGAAACCTATTACGCCTACCCGCAGGACTCGATCCCGCTGCGCCAGTTCCTTGGCGAACAGATCAACCTGCTCAATGCCAACGTTGTCGATATCACCACCACCGACGGCTATGTCAGCGTCACGGTTATCGATAACACGGTGGCCGGCACGGTTCAGGTCTCTCTGATCTTCGACACAGAAACCAAGGACCTCGCCCAGTGGACGCTCGTTGAGCCGAATGGGTCGGAGCTGACCTTTTCGCTTTACGACGTGCAGAAGGGCGTGGACATTCCGGGTAACTTCTTCACCTTCCCCTCGACCTATTCGGGCAGGGAACCGCCCCGCTGAGGCAGGCAGGATGACAAAAGAAAAAAGCCCCGGTCCCCGGGGCTTTTGTTTGCGCCTAAAGACCGAAGGCCAGGATCGCAATGAGGCCGGCGCCCCCGACGATGATGCGCCACCAGGCAAAGGGCGCAAAGCCATGCCGTGAAACAAAGTCGAGGAGATATTTCACCACCAGTGCGCCCACCACAAAGGCAGCCGCAAAGCCAATGGCGATATTGAGCCCCAGGCTGGTGTCGATCAGCTCACGGCTCTTGTAGAGGTCGTAGCCAAAGGCGCCGATCATGATCGGCAGGGCAATGAAGAACGTAAATTCCGCCGCACTGCGCTTGGTGGCGCCAAACAGCATGGCCCCCACCACGGTGGCGCCGGAACGGGACACTCCGGGTATGAGGGCGATCATCTGAAAGACGCCGACGATCAGCGCCAGATGCCAAGGATAGGTGTAAATGTCGTCGTACTTCTCCTGTTTGGGCATACGATCGACCCACAACAGGATCACCCCGCCGACCAGCAGCGAAATGCAAATGACCAGAGGCGTTTCATAGATAATCGACTGGATGAAATCACGGAACAGCACGCCCGCCAGTGCGCCCGGAATGCTGGCGAGAATGACGGCGAGTGCAAAGTGCCAGGCATAGGCTTTGCCGGTGAGTGCATCGCGGATGAGCACGGTCAGCTTGGCAAAATAGATGGTCAGCACCGCCAGGATCGCTCCGAGCTGGATCAGCACAATGAAGGTGGTTGGCTGGCTGAGCCCGAAAAAATCGCCGGCCAGCAGAAGATGGCCGGTTGAGCTGACCGGAAGAAATTCGGTAAGCCCTTCGATGATTCCAAGGATCAGGGGCACAAAAAGACCTTGATCGGCGTTCATCTCATCCCCTAACTCGTTTTGAGGGCCACTTTCTCGCTGTCTTAGCCGCATTCGCATGATGCGCCAAGGCAGTGCCGGACCTGGTCGGCCTGCAACAGTACAGAGCGTCCCAATGCCCAGCCTCGTGCACCACCCGCTTGATCCCGACTCCCGTCTTGTTCGCCTGATGTGTGCTGAATACGGGGTGCCGCTCGACCTTGAGGAGATCAAGCCCTGGTTACGCGAGGAAGCCCTGCTGGTGATCAACCCTGCGGCCACGCTGCCTATCCTCTTCACCGAGACCGATCAACCCGTTGTGGGCATCATGGCCACGATCCACGCGGTCGAAGATCTTTATTCCCCGGAGACGATCGAGGGCCTAGTGCCCGCCGATGTCATGGCCCGGGCGGAGATGTGGCGGCTGGTTGAATGGGTTCTGGTCAAGCTCAATGAGGAGGTGACCAGGTACCTGATCGAGGAAAAGATCGCCAAGCGCGACATTCGCGGCGCGACGCCGGAGCCGGCGGTGCTGCGGGCAGCCAAGACCAATCTTGCCGAGCACCTGCTGTACTTCAATTATCTGCTTGCCAGTCGTCGCTGGCTGGGGGGCGACGAGATGAGCTTGGCCGACTTCGCGCTAGCCGCTCATTTTTCCACGCTCGACTATATGGGCGATATCGACTGGTCCAAGGTACCTTCCGAGACGCGCGACTGGTATTCGCGCATCAAGTCCCGACCGGCCTTCCGGACNCTGCTCAATGACCGGGTNGTGGCCATGCCACCCTCCAAAGGCTATGCAGACCTGGACTTCTGAGGAAGCACTGGACCTGGCTTGTTCGGCCGGAGGCCGGCAGGACAGGTGGATAGCCCTGGAGAGCCGGGTGCGCATGGTCGGGATAGACCCATTCATGGCTCACGCCGCAGACAAGATCGTCGCCGAACTGAAGGCCCGCGCCACGGCCCTGGGCTTTGACGCCTTCGGCATTGCGCGGGCTGATGCGCGGCCCGACCTGCCGGCCAAACTTGCCCACGCGCTGGCCGAGGGCTGGCATGCCGGCATGGACTGGATGGCCGAGACCAAGGAACGGCGCGCCGATCCCCGCCGCCTTTGGAATGCGGCACAGTCCGTCATCCTGTTAGGCGTCAATTATGGGCCCCGGGTCAATCCGATGGACCTGCTGGCGGAAAAGTCGGTGGGCAACATTTCGGCCTATGCCAGAAATCGCGACTACCACGACATCATCAAGGGGCGACTGAAGGAATTGGCAGGCCTGCTGGCGCGCCGCAGCGGCGAGGACGTAAAGGTCTTCGTCGATACGGCTCCGCTCATGGAAAAGCCCCTGGCGGAGGCGGCCGGGCTGGGCTGGCAGGGCAAGCATTCGGTGCTTGTCAGTCGGGATTTCGGGTCCTGGCTCTTTCTCGGCGCGATCCTCACCACCGCGGATCTGCCGCCGGACAGACCGCACAAGGAAAGTTGCGGCTCCTGCACGAGGTGCCTGGATATCTGCCCTACCAATGCTTTTCCCGGGCCCTTCCGGCTCGATGCGAGCAAGTGCCTTGCCTATTATTCGGTGGAGCACAAAGGGCCGATACCGCGCCAGTTCCGCCGCCCCATGGCCAATCGCATCTTTGGCTGCGATGATTGCCTGGCCGTCTGCCCGTGGAACAAGTTTGCCTCCGAAAGCCGGGAGGCCCGGTTGCGGAGCCGGCCGGAATTCGAGCGGCCACCGCTTGCCGACCTCGTCGCGCTTGACGATGCGGGATTCCGCACGCTCTTTGCGGGATCGCCCGTCAAGCGGGTCGGCCATGCCAGGTTCTTGCGTAACGTTTTGATCGGTATAGGCAATTCTGAAAACCCAGCGCTGATCCCGGCGGTCCTGGCGCGGCTGAACGATGGTGATCCGCTGATCCGTGGCGCAGCCATCTGGGCCCTGCGGCGGCTCGATCCGCAGCGCGCAGAGCGCATGCGGGACGACCTTCTGGCGCGGGAAAATGACGGCGCAGTCAGGGATGAATGGAGCGGCGAGGTCTGATGAAAGCGTTCTTTTTTGGCCTCGGTTTTTCGTCTCTTGCCAGTGCGCGGGCCATGCGGCAGCGCGATCCCGGCGTGACTATCGCCGGTACTGTGCGCAGCCAGGCGAAGGCCAATTTGTTAGCAGACTGTGCACTTCAGGCACTGCTATTTGACGGCAAAGCGAGCTCTCCGGATGTTGCCGAGGCTCTGGCGGACACGACCCATCTGATCCAGTCCATTGCGCCGGATGAAAATGGTGATCTGGTGCTGCGCCATTTCCGCGACGAGCTGGCATCGGCCAGGCAGCTCGAGTGGCTTTGCTACTATTCCACCGTCGGGGTTTATGGCGATTTCGGCGGGGAGTGGATTGACGAGACGGCGCCCCTCGTGCCGCGCAATATGCGTTCGGACCGTCGGGTGATTGCCGAACAGCAGTGGCGGGACTTTGCCTCCGAGCGGGGACTGCCGCTCACGATATTGCGGCTGGCCGGGATTTATGGACCGGGCCGCTCGACCTTTGACAAGCTGCGGGCCGGCACCGCGCGCCGGGTGGTCAAGCCCGGGCAGGTGTTCAACCGCATTCACGTCGAGGATATTGCGCGGGTGACGGCCCTGGCTGCCGAAGCGCGGCTCGAGGGCACATTCAACCTTTCCGATGACGAACCGGCGCCGCCTCAGGATGTCATTGAACATGCGGCGCGGATGATCGGCATGCCGGTGCCGCCCGACCTGCCCTATGAGACGGCGGAGATGACGCAAATGCAGCGCAGCTTCTACCGCGACAACAAGCGCGTCTCGAACCGGGCCATCAAACGGGCCCTTGGCATCGAACTGCTCTACCCCGATTATCGGGCGGGCCTGGCCCAGATCCTCGAAAGCGAACAATGAGCGTGTCCCCTGCCAAATCCGCGCCCGAGCGCGTGGTGCTTGAAGGTCACTATGTGCGGCTGGAGCCACTGGAGAGGCACCACGCCGCCGATCTTCTGGCCGCATCGCAAGGCGAGGGCGTGCCCGAGCGCTATCGCTGGCTGTTTGAATATGCCCCGACAACGCTGGTTGATGTCGAGAATTTCGTGGACCGGGTGAATGCTGGCCCCGACCGCTATGTGGCGGTGGTCGAGAAGGCCAGCGGCCGCGCACTCGGGCGGCAAGGCTGGCTGCGGATATTTCCCGAGCACGGCTCGATCGAGATCGGCGGCGTCTACTGGGGACCGGAAATGGCCCGTTCGCGCATGGCAACCGAGGCGCTCTATCTGTTCGCAGCCCATGCTTTCGACGACCTGGGCTACCGGCGATTGGAGTGGAAATGCAACAACCGCAACGAGCCCTCCAAGGCTGCCGCCCGGCGTTTCGGCTTTCAGTATGAGGGGCTGTTCCGGCAGGACCGTATCGTCAAGGGTGAGAGCCGTGACACGGCCTGGTTTTCGATCATCGACAGCGAATGGCCAGCACTGCGCGCCGAATATCAGCGCTGGCTGAGCCCGGACAATTTTGACGAGAACAGGCAGCAGAAGACGAAGCTGGTGTTTCACCCATGAGGTTGCAAACGCCGAGGGCTTTGGGGTCCGGCACCGGCGTTCCCCTCACCGACCCCGCTTTGCCGGGCCACCGCTCCCCGATGGGGAGAGCAATATCCGAACTAGACCATGCCAAGCACGGCAGCCCATAACAGGGCCAGGTCCTCCCGCCGGCTCAGGCGATGATCGCCATCGGGGACCAGGGTTAGGGTCACCGGGTCATGCAGGATATGGGTGAGCAGCCGTTGCGCCTGCTCGGGCGGCACGTCGGGGTCCTGTCCGCCCTGCAGGATATGCACCGGACAGCCGGTTTCGATGACCGAGCCGAACAGGAGGTGATGCTCTCCATCCTCGATGAGCCGTCGCGTATAGCGATAGACCCCGTCACCATAGGCGCTGACGCGTTCGTAATAGCCCTTCTCAGCCAGGTCGCGCGCCTGTTCGGTTGTCATGCGCGCCGCAATGCGGGTGGTGGCATCTGTTGCCGGAGCAACGAGCACCAGTCCCTTGAGTGGCACGCCCTTGCGCAATTGCCGGCGCGCCAGAAGCAGCGCGATCCAGCCGCCCATGGACGAGCCACAGACGATCTGCGGACCATGGGTATGGGCAAACACCGCCTCGGCCTCCTCGAGCCAGCGGCTGATGGTCCCCAGGTCGAACGCCCCCCCCGACTGGCCATGGCCTGAATAGTCGAAACGGGTCACTTCCAGCCCCTTCTCGGCGCCCAGCGCATCAAGTGCCATAGCCTTGGCCCCGGTCATGACCGAACGAAAGCCGTTGAGCCAGAAAATGCCGGGTGCATTGCCGGGCCGCTGTTCCATGGCAATCGTGCGGGCCTCTGCGCCCTGGCCCACGGTGACGGAAGTTGCAAGAACGGGACTCATGGTGACGGTTAGTTCCGTGGTATCACAAGGGGCGTCACTCACACGCAACAGCCCGAAATTCCGTGGTTGCGGCAGTTGACTTTGCCTGCCGCTACCACGATTTTAGGGCCGATTTCACCCCCGGGCACCAATAGCACAAGGAAAGCTTGCCATTCGCCGTCCCATGAGACCCGTTGCGCCCCAGAAAGATGGGCCGCTTGCCAACGAGGATATCAATAGTCCCGAAGTTCAGCTGATCGATGCAGAGGGCCAGAATCGTGGCATCGTCCGCACACGCGAGGCGCTGGCCGAGGCGCAGGAACAGGGGCTCGACCTTGTCCTGATCGCCGCCAATTCGCAGCCTCCCGTGGCCAAGATGCTTGATCTGGGGCGCTACAAATATGCAGCCCAGAAGAAGGCCGCTGAAGCGCGCAAGAAGCAGAAGGTGATCGAGGTCAAGGAAGTTCAGCTTCGTCCCAATATCGACGACCATGACTACCAGACCAAGATGAAGGCCGTGCAGCGCTTCCTGGACGACGGCGACCGGGTCAAGGTGACCATGCGGTTCCGTGGCCGCGAAATGGCCCACCAGGAATTGGGCATGCAGCTGCTCATCAAGGTCAAGGAACAGACCGAAGCCATCGCCAAGGTGGAAAGCCAGCCCCGGTCGGAAGGCCGGCAGATGGTGATGGTCCTGGCGCCCAAGTAGGCCGGGTCGAACGCATCGAATTGGAAAAGCGGGTCCTGCGGCCCGCTTTTTTGTTGGCGATGGGGCNGAGAGGACATGCAACATTGCATGCGAACCGCCGCAATCGAAGTAACCAATTTCAGTGAATCACAAAGGGACTCCGGCGCTCGAGNGGAGATTTTCCTTTTCGTTGATAACGTTTTGCGCAACGCTCNGACTTGCTTGAAAAAAACAGGANCATTTCTTGTGCGCCTTGGGGGAGNGGCATGGAACACTTCGCATGTGAGAAGCAGCCATGAACGGGCANGAAGAGNCGGCGCCGCATGTGCCCCAAATGCCGCGTGAAATGCGGTTCGTGGCGGTCTCGATCTCCGAAACCGTCTCGGTGCAATCCTGCCTGGCGGGGAAGTGCCATGTCGTGGATGGCGACACGATCGTGATCCGCGGCCAACATATTCGCCTGGCCGGCATTGATGCGCCCGAAATGGACCACCCGTTCGGAGTGCAGGCCAAATGAGCGCTGGTCAACCTCACCAAGGGCCAGATGGTGACCGCCCATCTCAAGCCGGAATTGTCACACAACCGGCTCGTGGCGCAGTGCTTCCTGCCGGATGGACGGGATCTTGCAGCTGAAATGGTGAAGATGGGGCTGGCCATCGACTGGCCCAAATATTCGGGCGGTCGATACGCTCACCTGGAGCCCGAGGGGGTGCGCAAGAAGCTCTGGCGTGCTGCGGTGCGCCAGAAGGGCATGGCCGATCAGACGCCAGTTACCCCAGTGCCGACACCGATGGCACCTCGGCCGTCGAGACCGGCCAGCCGGAACAATTATGCGAGGCGGCACGGATATGCGCGGGGCACGCACACAGATCGCGGCCTGAGACGCGCGCTGAGATGGATAGTCAGGAGCCGCATCGCCTGGCTGCTGATCCCCGCGCTGCTGGCGCCGCTGGTGGGCTTTTCGCTTGGTGGGAAGCCCCCAGCGCCTACTTCAGTATCGGCATCTGCTGAGCCGCAGCAGCCTCGGGCGCAGGAAATTTTGGTGGTCACGGCAGAGAGCCTTAATGTGCGCGCCCAGCCATCGGGCAGTTCGGAAATTGTCGGCCGATTGCAGGGCGGGGTCATGGTTGTGTCCCTCCGGGCAGTGGGCCGCTGGCATGCCATCATGCTTCGGGACGGCACGACCGGCTGGGTCCATGGGGATTTTCTCCGTCCCGCGCAACAGTAATGGAACGCCGTGCAGAGCGTGAGCGAAGCCCCACAGCATTGTCCGCAGTTTAGAGTTACTCTAAGCAGGACAATGCATGGAGGCGATGATGCGTTTTTGGCCTGATAATCGTCGTGACTTTTCCTCCCTTGGCGAGCGGGAAATCCTGGCGCTTGCAATCGCCGCCGAGGAGGAGGACGGGCGCATCTATGCCGAATATGCCGCACGGCTGGGCGAGACCTATCCGGGCAGCGGGGCACTTTTTGCGGGCATGGCAGCAGAGGAAGACGAGCATCGCAGGCGGCTGCTCGATCTTTATGTCGCGCGGTTCGGCGACCGGCTGGTGCCGATAAGGCGCGAACATGTGCGCGGCTTTCTCACTCGCAAGCCTTTATGGCTGCAAAAAACGCTGACGCTGGAGCAGGCACGCCAGCAGGTGTGGGAGATGGAGGAGAGCGCCTATCGCTTCTATCTCGAAGCGGCCAAGCAGGTGAGCGACGCGGCCATCCGCAAGCTGCTGGGAGACCTGGCGGCGGCCGAAAGAGGGCATGCCAAGCGCGCGGACCAGATCGATGCCTCGGTGCTGGGCGACGAGGGCCGCGCGCGCGAAGCCGATGAATCGCACCGGCAGTTCGTTTTGACCTATGTACAGCCTGGGCTGGCGGGGTTGATGGATGGGTCGGTTTCGACGCTTGCGCCGGTTTTCGCGGCCGCTTTCGCCACCGGCGACACGCACCAGACCTTTCTCGTCGGACTTGCCGCCGCGGTGGGCGCGGGCATTTCCATGGGCTTTACCGAGGCTGCGTCGGACGATGGCAAGCTGACCGGGCGCGGGTCGCCGATCAAGCGCGGTCTGGCGGCCGGCATCATGACAGCGGTCGGCGGGCTGGGGCATGCCCTGCCCTATCTCATCCCCGACTTCTGGATGGCCACGGGCGTGGCAGCCGTGGTGGTGCTGATCGAGCTCTGGGCCATTGCCTATATCCAGAAGCGGTTCATGCAGACCCCGTTCTGGCGGGCGGTGCTGCAGGTGGTGCTGGGCGGTTCGCTGGTGTTTGCCGCCGGTATTCTGATTGGCAGTGCGTGAAGCCGGCTGGGCAGGTCCTCGGACCTGCTGGACTTTCTCGGGACAGCGCCGACTTGACCGGGCTCTATCGGGCAGTGGGGATCAGGCGCTTGGCGCCAGCGCGCCGCACCAGCCAGATTGCGCCCGCGCCGATCGCGAAGCTGGATAGAAGGAAAAGCGCGCTTTCCAGCGGAGCGCCACCGCCCTCGCCAAAGACAACGCGGTTCATGATGCGGCCCGGCATGAAGGTGAACCAGCCAGTCAGCACCAGAGCCAAAAGGTACAGCGCCTGCATGGTGCGCATATGCGCCTTGATATTGCGTTTGCGCGCCTGTTGCACGGCCTGAAAGAGACTGACCACAGTGATGACCGAGAGGATGTGAATGGGGCTGAACAGCCCGAATACGCGCAGCTCCCAGATGAAAAACGAGGTCAGCGCGACGATGACCATCAGCCCCACCCAGCTCATACCCCAGCGCCTGTGGGCCCTGTCGCCCTTGCGCCGGAACAGCACCAAGGCACCGATGAAAAAGGCGAGTGTTGCAGCATAGGCGTGCAGCTGGATGATCGGGGAAGCATCAAGAAGCGGTTGCAGGGACATCGGAGGCACCGGACAGAGGTCGTATAATATAGGGCTGGCTCGGCCCCGGCTCGCCCTAATGGGCGGATCGAGCCTTTGCAACGCCCCTTTTGCAAGCCCATGATGCGCGAGACGGCGGGCTTGCTCGCAGCCCGTGGCTGCCGCCGTTGGCACAGTGGGCCTGTCAACTCATGCAGATCAGGCTTTGTTCGCCTGGCGGGAGCGCTCGGCCATGGCCTTCTTGAGCTGGCGGCGGCGCTCGGCCTCGGCCAGGGCATCATCGCCCATATGGGCCGCGCCCCGCTTTCTGGCGAGCTCGATCTGGCGCTGGCGCTCGGCGGCCGCGGCGTGCCTGTCCGCATCGTCCTTGCAATGCGGGCAAGAAATACCCTCGTTGTAGTGGGGATGCTGCCGGTCCGCCTCGGTGAGGGGACGGCGGCAGGCGCGGCACAGCGTGGCCGTTCCCAATTCCAGCCCGTGACCGACCGAGACGCGCTCATCAAAGACGAAGCATTCGCCCTGGAAGCGGCTTTTCTCGGGGGGCATCACTTCGAGATATTTGAGGATGCCGCCCTTGAGGTGAAATACTTCCTCGAACCCCTGGCTGAGCAGGTAGGATGACGCCTTTTCGCACCGGATGCCACCGGTGCAGAACATGGCGACCTTCTTGTCGCGAGCCGGATCGAGATTTTTGGCAACGTAGTCCTTGAACTCGACAAAGCTCGAGGTCCCCGGGTCAATGGCGCGCTGGAAAGTACCCAGACCCACTTCGTAATCATTGCGGGTATCAACCAGCACGACATCGTTGCGCTCGATCAGCGCGTTCCAGTCCTCGGGCTCGACATAGGTGCCAACCTGCCGGTTGGGATCGACCTGGGGCGCGCGCAGGGTGACGATCTCGGGCTTGAGACGCACTTTCATGCGCAGAAAAGGCGGCGTGTCGGCAAAGGAATATTTGACCTCCGCGCCCTCAAGGCGGGTGCCGAAGGGACCAGAGGCAAACAGATACCCCGCCAGCGCATCGATGGCCTCGGGCTTGCCCGCCACGGTGCCGTTGATGCCCTCGGGCGCCAGGATCAGCGTGCCCTTGATGCCCCTGGCGCAACAGAATTCGGCCAGCGGCGCCTTGAGCGCCTGGGCATCCGGGAGGGCGGCGAATTTATAGACCGCCATTACCTTGTAAGGGTGAGAGGGCTGGGGCAGAGTGGAACTGGACATGGAGCCTGACGCGATCATTTCGCGCTGCTCATACCACCGGCCGGGCCCGAAGTCATGGGCGGCCGCAGCCACAACATCGGGAGTAAGGTCATGACCTACCGGGCGGATAACGCACGCTACGACACCATGCAGTATCGCCGTTCGGGCAAATCGGGACTCAAACTGCCGGTGGTCAGCCTTGGGCTCTGGCAGAATTTCGGAGGCACACGGGACTATCCAAGTGCCATNGAAATCCTGGGCTATGCCTTTGACCANGGNGTGACGCATTTCGACCTGGCGAACAATTACGGGCCGCCGGCGGGAGCGTCGGANGAATTGTTCGGGCAGGTNATGGCCCGCGACTTCCGCCCCTATCGCGANGAGCTGATCATTTCGACCAAGGCCGGCTACAACATGTGGCCCGGACCCTATGGCGAGTGGGGGAGCCGCAAATATCTGCTCGCCAGCCTGGACCAGAGCCTCAAGCGCATGGGGCTGGACTATGTGGACATCTTCTATTCGCACCGGTTCGACCCGGATACGCCGCTGGAAGAAACCATGGGCGCGCTGGCGCATGCGGTGAAATCGGGCAAGGCGCTCTATGTGGGCATCTCGTCCTATCCCGAAGCGCAGACGCGCGAGGCGCACCGAATCCTCAAGGAGATGGGCGTGGCCACGACCATCCACCAGCCGAGCTATTCGATGATCAATCGCTGGATCGAGAAGGACGGGACCATCGATGCCTGCGGCGAACTGGGGATCGGCGTGATTGCCTTTTCGCCGCTCGCCCAGGGCGTACTCTCGGGCAAGTACAATTCGGGCAAGGTCGAGGGAACGCGCGGCGGCAACCCGCAGGGCACATTGCGGGCCAGCCACATCGAGCCGCGTGTGCTGGAGGCCGTGGACAAGGTGGGCGAAATCGCCCGGGCCCGCGGGCAGACCATGGTGCAGCTGGCGCTGAGCTGGGTGCTGCGGCGCAAGGAAATGACCTCGGCACTGATCGGCGTGCGCACGCTCGACCAGCTCAAGGACAATCTGGGCGTGCTCAACAATCTCGACCTCTCTGACGAGGAGATTGCCGCCATCGACGCAGCGACGGCTGGCGGCCAGATGGAACTGCATCCCCGGCCGCAGGGCTGGTTGCGGTAGTTCTGCTGCCCGAGGGGAGAGGAATCACACCGTCATTGACTGCAATGCGCCCATGGCGGCGAGCGAACCGGAACTGGTGGCGAAGGTGACCGAATGCATGGCCATGGCGAGGTCACCGGCTGCGTAGATGCCGGGGCGGGAGGTGGCCTGCATGTCGTCGACCACGACCATGGTGCCGGTGGGTGTATCCTTCNTTTCGAGACCGAGCCGGGCGTGAAGATCGGCTGAAGGGCGGTTGCGCGGGTGGGCGTAGAGGGCCTCGAGCGGCACGNTGGTGCCATCAACNGTGGACACGGCGGACACGNGGCCCTGGGTCTGGTGAATGGCGGCNAGCCGGGCATCGATGATCCGGACNCNACGCTTTACCAGCTTGTTCCGCTCTTCCTCGATGATCTCNTGGCCATCGAGGAAGAGGGTGATGTCGTCGGTCCAGTTGGCATAGAGCGCTGGAGCATGAAGGGACATGGGGGAAGAATAGACCAGACCCCAGCGCGTGCCGGCCACTTCATAGCCGTGGCAGAAGGGACAATGGATGACTGTCTTGCCCCAACTTTCGGCGAAACCCGGAATAGATGGAAATTCGTCGACAATGCCGTAGCTGAGGATGATGCGGCGGCCCGAAAGGCTCTGTTCGTCCCCGGTGGTCACGAGAAAACTGTCCGGCTCGCCGGAGATGGCGAGAGCCTTGGCATTGACCAGTTCGACTGTGGGATAGCGGTTCACCTGGGCGCGAGCCGCCGCCAGCAGGTCGCCGGGAGGCGTGCCATCGTGGCCCAGGATATTGTGGGCGCTCTGGGCATAACGGTTGCGATTGAGGCCAGTGTCGAGAACGGCAACCTTGCGGCGGGCACGGCCGAGCTGCATGGCGGCTGCGAGGCCGGCAAAACTGCCGCCCACAATGATGACGTCGTGCATGACCTTCTCCTGTTCGGCGTGAAGGCAACGTCTCTCCAGCCGGATCGTTTCATGTGACTTTATTTGTTACTTGTAAGTGTGCGAGTCAAGAGGTCGTATCTTCGCGCGGCGGCGTATTGTAGATTGCTGCGAAACCGCCTGGAGGAACACCATGCGCCTGCCCCTGCTTTCAGTCGCCGTGCTGGTTGCGAGCACCCTGCCCGGCCATGCTTTCGACACGGAAACCGCAGCGGTTCTGGAGCGGCTCAAGAGCGGCAAGCTCATGCAGGCGGGGGATGTGGCGCTGCTGATGCGCAATGCCGAGCGCTGGTGCTACAACGAGCAGGAGGGCAATTGCGCCTGGTCGGACATCTATCTCGCGGTTGGAGACAGCGAGATCCGTTACGAGATTTCCAATCCCTGGAGCGAAGAGATCGACATTTCCTTTGTCGACACCCTGGTTTTCCGGGACAACCGCTATGTGTGCGAGATCGGCTTTGACTGGGTGCCGTCGGTGCGCGCCTATGACCGGAGCGATGGCAATGCCATAGAGGGACGCGCGCTGGAGGCGATCAGGCAGGACATCAGCGCGCATGCCGCGCCGACCAACAACAGCGACTGCTATGACTATTTCTATCGCGGCGCAGACGAGGGCCAAGAGGTGGTGACGCTGCTACAGCGCCAATATTCGGATGGCGTCACGGACCCGGCAAACGATGCGGTGGTGACGCTTCATTTCAATGCGGAAACGGCCGCCGACCTCGGCTGGTACTGGTAGGGCCCCTTGGCTCGGACTTGCCCGCTCCGCCGGCCGGTGGTGCAGGCTTGGCATGGTGCCCCCCGGGTCGAGCCCGAGGGCACAGGGGCAAAGTGCGTCAGCCCAGCTGGCCGTTGACAAGGCTCTCGGCCAGGGGGGCCGGGCGGGTGACCGGGGTCTTGATATCGAC
>Ga0065721_10051293_pt1 | contig 15418 bp, 11 predicted proteins | sample Mesricmetagenome_FD_59108 | JGI IMG/M metagenome (GOLD analysis project Ga0065721, IMG submission 59108) | Mesophilic microbial community from rice straw/compost enrichment Sample: eDNA_1 v2 (version 2) | ecosystem: Engineered > Solid waste > Grass > Composting > Bioreactor | place: USA: Davis... | reverse complement strand
ATGATGATCGTACTGCAGGACTGGAATTTTACCGAAGACAGGGTGCGGCGACATATACTTCTTTAAAAACACGTACACTTTGTCGAAAGCATAACATGAAGGAGCCGAAATTCATTTTTGTGAATGATACCGTTTTTTCAATGGGTGGGTACAGGTTTGAAGCATATTATCCGGGATGGGGGCATAGTGAAGATAATATTGTGGTGTGGTTTCCTTCAGCCAAAATATTGTATGGCGGATGTTTGATTAAAAGTGTTGAAAATTCATCAATGGGAAATATTGCCGATGCAAATCTTGAAAGCTGGCCCGATGCTATTGAGAAATTGAAACGAAGATTTCACGGCATTGAATGGGTGATCCCCGGACATTTTGCCTGGAGTGGTAAAGAAGCACTCGATCACACGCTGAAACTCGTGAAGCAGGCGAAGAAAAAATAGTTGTAAAAAAAATTATCGCTTGCGCAAAACAAAAAGCGGAAAGCATTTCGCTTCCCGCTCCTTACTTTCTAACTGTTCCTTTCTGTATTACCAATTTCAGGGAGAGGAACAGAGTGAGGCGAATTACGTTACCGTTCTCCGCTCACTCTGGTCTGTCATTTCCATCCTCCTCCCAGAGCTCTGTATAATTCTACCAAAGCAGCGCCTTCCTGTCGTTGTATGGCTGCAAGATTGAGCTCGGCTTGCAGCGTGTTCGTCTGTGCGGTGATAACCTCTAAATAGTTAGCAAGATCACTTCTGAATAAAAATTGCGCATTCACTACAGCCGATCGCAGGGTGTTTACCTGCTCCTTAGCAATAGATTCCTGCTCTTTTGATTTTTCCAGTTGTACCAATGCATTGCTTACTTCTGTCACCGCGCGCAACACCGATTGCCTGAAACGGGTCACGGCCTGCTCGCGCCCCAGCTTTGCCACTTCATATTTTGTACGCAATGCTCTTTTTTGAAAAACAGGTTGCGCAACAGCACCCGCGGCCAAACCAAAAAGTGAATTCGGAATGTTGAACCAGTTGCTGGCTTTGAAAGATTCCAACCCGCCGCCAGCGGTAATGTTCAATGCCGGATACATATTGGCCTGTGCAACTCCCACTTCCGCATTCGCTATCATCAAATCCAATTCTGAAACGCGCACATCCGGCCTGCGACTGACGAGTGCTGCGGGCAAACCTGTTTGAATAACATCAGGAATTACTAATCCTGCCGACTGTGAATTTCTATTGATCCTTCCCGGATTCTGACCTGTCAATAATTGAAGAACATTCTCCTGTATCCTGATGCTTTGTTCTATTTGAGGGATCAGCAGGGCGGTGGATTGTTTTTGCGCCTCTGCCTGTTGTACTGCAAGTGCATTGGTAAGACCTGCATCCATCAACAATCTGGTTGCAATTACAAAACTGTCATTCAGCAAAAGGTTTCTTTTTGCAATCTCCAGTTGTTTGTCTAACATCAGCAGGTTCAGATAACCCTGCGCAATATCAGCCACCAGTGCAGTTTGTACCGCCTTTGCCCCTTCGTATGTCTGGAGATAGCGATGCAAAGCCACTTCCTTTTGTCCCTTGATTTTTCCCCAGATATCGGGTTCCCACGAAGCCATCAATCCTGCCTGATAATTTTCGATATGTGATTTTTGCAGGAAGTTTTTAATGCTGATGCCATTCAGACTATTATCGGAAGGACGTGTGATTTGTCCAACCACCTGCGCATCTACCGAAGGAAAGAACAATGCTCTCGCCTGTTTCAGTTCCTTCGATGCAATTTCAATCCTGCGAATGGCAATGATTAAATCCTGGTTGTATTGAATACCTCTCTCAATCAATCCCTGCAGGGTTGTATCTGTAAAAAATTGTCTCCATTCTATATCAGCAAGACTACTGGTATCAGCGAAGCTGCTACCCTCGAATTGTTCGGGCAGGTCAAGTTGCGGCTGTTGATATGCTTTGCCGGTTCTGCACGACACCAACACGAGTAGCATCACAATGCTGGTTAAAACTATTTTGATCATCTGTTTCATAAACTTTCTTTTTCTCTGCTCTTATTCAGCGTAAGCAACGCCTTTTGGTTTGTGTGATACCGGTTTTTTCTTACGACTCACTTTTTCCTGCAATGACTGGAAAATCACAAACAGGACCGGAATGATGAACACGCCTAATAAAACACCTGTCAGCATTCCTCCCATGGCACCGGTACCAATTGAACGGTTACCCATTGCCGAACCACCGGTTGCCCATGTAAGCGGGAGCAATCCCACAATGAATGCAAACGATGTCATGAGGATTGGTCTGAGTCGCAATTGGGAAGCTTCAAGTGCTGCGGCGATTACCGACATTCCATTTCTTCTGCGTTGCACTGCATATTCCACAATCAGGATCGCGTTTTTCGCCAGAAGTCCAATCAGCATGATCAAACCTACCTGTACATAGATATTGTTATCAATTCCGAAGAAATTGATGAAGGCAAATACTCCCAGCATACCTGTAGGAACCGTCAGGATCACCGCGAAGGGCAGGAGATAACTTTCATATTGCGCTGCCAGCAGGAAATACACGAAGATCACACTCAACACAAAAATGAGGGTGGTTTGTGATCCGGCTCCAATTTCTTCACGTGTCATACCTGACCATTCATAAGAATAACCGCGTGGTAAATATTGTGCGGTCACTTCCTCAATCGCCCTGATCGCATCACCAGAACTGTAACCAGGCTTCGGCATACCGTTGATGGTAACCGCGTTAAACAGGTTGTTACGTGTTACTGTTTCAGGACCATACACTCTTTCCAGCGATACAATACCACTCACAGGAACCATGTTGCCCTGATTGTTTTTTACATAAACATTATTGAGTGAATTGGGATCGCTTCTGTAGTCCACATCAGCCTGCGCGATCACCCGGTAGTATTTACCGAATCTGTTGAAATCAGATACAAAGCTGCTACCATAATAGATCTGCAGGGTTTGCAACAGATCGCTCACTGAAACTCCGAGTTGTTTCACTTTTGCTTCATCAATCTGCAACATGTATTGCGGGTTGCCGGTATTGAATGTGGTGAATGCATAGGCGATTTCCTCGCGCTTCATCAATTCACCAATCAAACCATAAGCCGTTCCTTCCAGTTTCTGAAGTGGTCCACCAGTACGATCCTGCAGAATGAATTCAAATCCACTCGTGTTGCCGAATCCCTGTACAGTAGGGAACTGAAACAGGAAGATGCTGGCTTCTTTCACAGCACTGAGTTTCTGATTGATCATGCCCATGACTTCTTCGGGAGAATTTACCGGACCTCTTTCTCCGTGTTTTTTCATTCTGATGAATCCCACCGCATAGTTTGAACTGTTGGCATTGGCAACGATATTCAAACCCGTTACCGCACCCAAACGTTCAATAGCGGGAACCTCTTTGAGAAGTTTGTCAATCTTCTCCATCACTGTTTGTGTTCTGTCAAGCGAAGCACCCGGCGGAAGATTCACGGAATACACAATGAAACCCTGATCTTCTGTTGGAATAAATCCTGTTGGTGTTTTTCGCATGAGCCATACCGTTGTTAGTGTAACAATCAGCAAACCTGTAAGCGCAATCCATTTACGACGAATTAAAAAGCTGATTGCGTTTTTGTATTTCGCTGATGTAGCATTAAATCCTGCATTAAATCCCTGGAAGAAACGTTGTGAGAATGTTTTCTTCGTGGTGCCGTTTCCTTCATGATGATTTTTCAGGAATAGCGCGCAAAGGGCAGGACTCAAGGTCAACGCGTTTACTGCCGATATCAAAATCGCAATGGCAAGCGTAAATGCGAATTGTTTATAAAACACACCCGCGGGGCCTTCCATAAATCCCACCGGTACGAATACCGCAGCCATCACGAGTGTAATGGAGATAATGGCTCCGGAAATTTCTTTCATGCTTTCCACCGTAGCCTGTCGGGCCGGGAGGCCTGTCCGCTCCATTTTCGAATGGACCGCCTCCACGACCACGATGGCATCATCAACCACAATTCCAATAGCCAGAACCAAAGCAAAGAGTGTCAACAGGTTAATGGTGAAGCCAAACAACTGCATGAAAAAGAACGTGCCGATGATGGCTACGGGTACAGCAATCGCGGGGATCAGTGTTGATCTGAAATTTTGGAGGAAGATGAACACAACGATGAACACGAGCACAAAGGCAATGATCAGCGTTTCTTCCACCTGCGCGATCGATTCATCCAAAAATTCTTTGGCGCTGTACATGGTGAAGTAGTGCACGCCTTTCGGAAAATTAGCAGAAGCTTTTTCCAATACATTTTCAGCCTGCGTCAGGATGTCGTTCGCATTGGATCCTGCGGATTGAAAGATAGCGATACCAATACCCGGCTTTCCTTCAATCATTGTGTTGGCACTGTAGGCAAATGATCCGAATTCCACACGTGCAACATCTTTCAGACGAATCACTGATCCATCCGGCATTGCTTTGAGAATGATATTCTCATAATCTTCATTCTTTGAAAGTTTGCCTTTGTACTTCAACACATATTCAAATGATGCGGTACTGCTTTGTCCGAAACGTCCGGGTGCTGCTTCCACGTTTTGTTCACGAATGGATGACAGCACTTCCTGCGCGGAAAGATTGTATGCATTCAGTCTGTCTGGTTTCAGCCAGATGCGCATGGAATAATCGCGTGCACCAAACACCATAGCCTGACCAACTCCGGGAACACGTTGTAGTTCCGGAATGATGTTGATTTTGGCATAGTTCTGCAGAAAGGTTTCATCATAGGTTGTATCGGTGCTGTAGATCAACGGCACCATGATCATACTGTTCTGTTGCTTCTGCGTGGAGATTCCTGCCTGCACAACTTCCTGCGGCAACTGATTCACAGCTCTTGATACACGACTTTGCACATTCACGGCCGCGAGGTCGGGGTTGGTGCCAACTTTGAAATACACGTTAATGGCAAGCGTACCATCATTACTCGATGTAGAGGTCATGTAAGTCATGTCCTCTACACCGTTGATGGCTTCTTCAAGCGGAGTTGCAACAGTACGTGCCACAACTTCCGCGTTCGCTCCGGGGTAGGTAGCGGTTACCTGTATGGTGGGTGGCGCAATGTCCGGAAACAATGTAATGGGCAATGCGTATAGTGATAGAAGTCCGAGTAATGTCAATATGATAGAAATCACAGTAGACAATACGGGCCTCTGGATAAATGTCTTCAACATATCCTGATCAATTTGTAGTTATAGATTGTATGTAATGGCCTATCTCTGATTGATGTTCATAAGACTGTCCATTGTGATGGTTTGAGGTTGAATTACGGCGCCGTCTCTCAGGCGATCGAATCCGGAATAAACAATTCGGCTTCCGGGCTGGAGACCTTTTTGAACGAGATAATAATTTCCGGTGCTTCCGGCAGGATCAATAGGAGTGCTGTTTACTTTATTGCTATCGCCAAGTTGGAATACAAATATTTTGTCTTGCAATTCAAACGTAGCTTCATGAGGAACCAGCACTGCCGCTCCAACAGAAAGTGGCAAACGAATTTTCCCTGTGTTTCCGGAACGGAGTTGTCCATTCGGGTTGGGAAACACTGCGCGAAATTCAATGGAACCCATTCCTTCGCGGAACTGCCCTGTTGCGAGTTCCACTTTTCCTTTGTGGGGATAAGGAGTTCCATCTGCCAGAATCAGTTCAACCGGAGCCATCTTCGCGATCTTTTCTTCGATGGTGTTACCGGGATACTGTTCGCGGAAGCGGATGAAATCATTTTCGCTCAATGAGAAATAGGCATGTACCGTTGCGAGTTCAGAAAGCACAGTAAGTGGTTCGGGTGTGGTCATGCCAACGAGACTACCTGTTTTCAAAGGTATTCTTCCGATGTAACCATCAACCGGAGCTTTGATCAGCGTGTAACCAAGATTGATCTCAGCGTTTCTTAACATAGCTTCTGCCTGGGATACCTGCGCAGCTGCAGCATTGTAAGCGGCTTGTGCTGACTGAAGTTGCACATTGGAAACAATGTTATTCTGCACCAGCGGCTTCACTTTCTCTACGTTGATTTCCGCTGTGGCCAGGTTCGCACGTGCTGCGGCAAGAGCAGCTTTTGCTGTGTTTACCTGCTCGCGGTAGATGCGATCGTTGATTTTGAACAACAGTTGTCCTTTGCGCACATAAGCGCCTTCGTCAACATAAATGGTTTCAATGTAACCCTCTACCTGGGGTCTGATCTCAATGTCCTTGCTTCCTTCAAGCGAGGCAGAGTATTCCTGATACACGGTAGCAGGTTGTTCTGCCAGAGCCAGTACGGGCAGCGATGGCGCTTCCATCTGTCCCATATGAACGTTGCTGGCAGAAGAAGAACTGCAGGAGGCAATGCCTATGGTGAGGACCGCAATGGTCAGCAGGAATAAAAAACTGCGAATTGGTTTTCGTTTATACATAACAGTGAACATTTGGGAACGTTTTGCGTTCCGGTGAATCAATACAGGTTAAATACTTTCTATAGGCCGACGGTTCAACGTTTTAACATCATTACTTTTCCTAACAGTGTTATGTAATAATGAAAAAAAATTTATCCTTTCAGGTTTTTGATAAAGCCTGTAACTGCATCATCAAGAACCATTTTATTCAGTGAATCCGAAACATCGGAATTTCCCATGAGCTTAATGGATACAAGTCCGTGCATCACAGACCAGAGGGTATGATATTTCAGGCAGCCGTTGGTTGTGCTGGCCTTTTTGTTTTTCGACAGGATAGCAAGGATCGGTTCCATGATCAGTGTACGGAATTCAGTTTTTTCGGGCATACACTTTTCCGATTCACAGGTAGCCATTCCGATTCCGAACATCAACTGGTAATATTCGCGATGGCGGAAGGCGAAATTCCAGTAAGCATCTGCCATGGCACGGATCTGAGCATCCGGCTCTGTGTGTTTTTCCAGAGCAGCCCTCAGTTTTTTGGAAAGAAGCCCAAACCCGTCTTTCGCGAACTGGAACAGGATGGCTTCCTTGTTTTCAAAATGGTCATAGATAACAGGAACGCTGTATTCGATCGCGTCTGCGATCTTCCGAATGGAGAGTGATTGCCAGCCATCATTCTTTACCATTTGCCATGCAGCGGAAAGAATCGCAGCTCTCACCTCCTCCTTCTGTCTTGCTTTGCGTTCAGCTATGCCCATAGGCGGAGTTACTTAACAGTGTTAGCAAAAGTAGCAGCGTTTTTTATCCGGCAAAAAAAATTTTTATCCACAGCAGATTTTTACAGCACCGAAGCCAGCAATCCAATTGCTTTTTCCTGCTCTTTCAAATCCAGCGAGGCAAAACCCAGGCGGCATGAATTGTACTGGCGGGTGGGAGTATTATAAATACTTCCATCGCTGATTTTCAATCCTTTTTGCGCTGCTCTTGCAGCAATGGAAGACAATAAACCTGCGTGAAATTTTGTCCAGATACTCATACCTCCATCCGGAATCCTAAAACTGATCCGGTCACCCAGTTTCTGTTCCAGCAAACTCGCGAAATGATCGCGACGCTCCTGGTATACTTTCACAGACTTCCGGATGTGACGGGCGATCGTACCATTTCGATACAATCTTGCAATCGCCATTTCAAGCACCGTATCACCCTGACGATCTACAAATCTTCGCACACCTGTTGCTGCTTCGATAAAATTTTTCGGTGCTACCAGAAAACCAACCCTGATGGCCGGCGCCAGTGTTTTTGTAAGTGTACCTATGTATATTACATGCCCCTGGTGATCGAGGCTGGCAAGTGGAAGAATGGGATTGCTGTTGTAATGAAAATCATAATCGTAATCGTCTTCAATAATTGCAAACCTGTACTTCGCTGCAAGTTGCAGTAGCCGAATTCTTCTTTCAGGAACCAGTGTTACAGTTGTAGGATAGTGGTGGTGCGGGATCACATATACGACTCTGATTTTTTTCCTGCGACACAAAGCTTCAACAGCATCTACATTCATTCCCTGTTCATCAACAGGAACGCGATTGATCACAGCACCCATTTGCCGGAAACTATGTGTGGTTGCAAAATATCCGGGTTCACCTACTATAACATGATCGCCGGGTTGGATGAGAACAGAACCCGCAAGAAAAATTCCCATTTGCGCACCCTGCGTGATCATCACATGATCGGAAGTGATCGGTAACCCTCTGGTTTCATGCAGGAAACCAGCCATCGTTTCGCAGAGATCTTCTGCACCGCGCGGACTTCCATATTGATAATATTTTCGGAATACACCGCTGGAAGCCAGACTTCTCATTTCTCTAAGTAGCAGCGTGACTGGAGCCAGTCTTGTATCAGGAAGTCCTTCATCAATTACGAGTTTGCTGCCTGTCCGGTTATCAGTCCACGCAGGCACATCTACTCCAATCGCGCGAATGGGAAAAATGGTTTTGTCTGGAAATGCAGCGGTTGTTTCTTCTTTTTTTAAGCGAAGTGCTTTCACTTCAGGCAAACTGGTGGCTACAAAACTTCCTTTCCGTGGAATCATCGTTATCCAACCCTGGGCAAGTAACTCATTAAATGCGGCAACAACTGTTTTGCGATGCAACCCCAGTATCTGTGCCAGTTCACGAGTGCCCGGTAATTGTTGTCCGGCCTGCAGATGACCTTTCCTGATGCTCATGATAAAAGCATTGGCGATCTGCAGATATACCGGCATGTCGAGGCGACGGTCTACCTGAATTAACTGACTGATGACGGAATGATCTGGACTACTCAATTTGTTGAATCTGGACTACAATAATAGTCCAATGCCGGAATAACTTTATCAATCATGATCAAAAAAGTGATCACAGCATATCGCACATCCTTCATGGGTCTGAGTCGTGAGACCTGGTTGCTGGCCATGGTGATCCTCATCAACCGTTGCGGCTTTATGGCTGTACCCTTCATGAGTCTTTATGTGACGCAGCATCTTGGTCGTTCACTTTTTGATGCAGGTGTGATTTCAACTCTGTTTGGTATCGGTTCTATTGCAGGCGCGGCGGCAGGAGGGCAGTTTACGCAGAAAGTTGGGTATCGGCCGGTTCAGATCATTACTTCTATTGTTGCGGGATCGCTGTTTCTGGTGTTTGGCTTTGTAACTGATTTTTCAACCTTGTGTATTCTCTCTCTCGTGATCAGTTTTTTTACCGAAGCTTTTCGCCCGGCAAATTTTACAGCAACTGTAGCATACGCGAGGGAAGGAACTGTAACAAGATCATACTCGCTGAATCGTCTGGCCATGAACCTTGGATGGGCTGTTGGTACTGGTATAGGAGGGATTCTTGCATCCCTCGACTATCGTCTCATTTTTGTGGTAGATGGCAGTATTAACATCATCGCCGGTTTGACTATATGGTGGTTGCTCCCTTCTACAAAATCCATTGTGAAGAAAGTACAGCAGCGGGCTAACAAATTTGTGTCGAGAAAGCCCTGGCAGGACCCGATTTTTCTCAGGTTTTTACTGATCACAACCGTCTACGCTGCCTGTTTTTTTCTCATGTTCCGAGTTGCTCCCGTATTCTTCAAGGATAAATGGGCAATGAAGGAATTGCTCATCGGCATGATACTCGGACTAAACGGCGTGATCATTGCTCTTTTTGAAATGGTGATGATCAACAAGATCGAAAGTCTGCGCCCCCCATTGTTTTATGCTGTGGTTGGGGCTGTGTTTACCGCCCTTTCTTTCCTCTTCCTGATCCTGCCTCCCGAACTGGCAATTGCTGGTGCAGGGATGTCAATGATCCTTTTCACCGTTGGAGAAATGTTTGCACTTCCTTTCATCAACACTTTTGTTATCAGTCGCACAGATGAACACAACCGCGGACAATATGCGGCGGGTTACACTATGTCGTGGTCAGTAGCGCAGGTAATCGGACCGGCTGGTGGATTTTATCTCGTTGAACTTGCGGGTTATGAAACGCTTTGGATCCTGCTGTTCGTGATGTTGTGCATTTGTGCGGTTGCCTATTCAATACTTAATAAAAAAACAAAGCCTCAGGAGGCTCTTGTAACCAGTTAAATTATGCGTGTTGCTATTAATGGAATGGGAAGGATTGGACGATTGCTGTTTCGCAGACTGATCCATCACTCCGCTGTCGAGATTGTCGCTGTAAATGATATCATGGAAGGTTCCAACATGGCCTACCTGCTTCGTCATGATTCAGTTTATGGAAGTTTGGATTATCCTGATTTCTCAGAAGGAAATCTGCTGGTAAATGGTTCCAGCATTATTTGTTTACGTCAACCAAATCCTCGTCATCTTCCCTGGAAGGAACTTGACGTTGATGTGGTACTTGAATGTACCGGCCGGTTCACATCCCGGGAACTCGCTTCTCAACATTTAAATGCAGGCGCCAGACGTGTGCTGCTTTCAACTACCGGATCAAATGATATTCCTTTACTGATCTTCGGGCATAATCATCATGCTGCAGATACAAATACAACAATTATTTCTCCGGGTGGTTGTATGACCAATTGCACCACACATTTAATCTATTTATTCAACTCAATTGGAATCGAATCAGTGCAGATCAATGTCATCCATTCTTATACATCACGTCAGGAATTAGTGGATGCGCCTCATGCCGATTTCAGAAGAGGAAGAGCTGCTGCCGAATCAATCATTCCTGTTTCCGTTGATCTTGCACAGTCGCTCGTGCGTTTGTTTCCTTTACTCGAGGGAAAAATTGCAGCTGTAACCACACGCGTTCCCGTGCCCAATGGTGCACTGGCTGATTTTAATTTTCAATTGAAACAGGAAGTGAGTGCCACACAAATCAACAGAATATTCAAAGAGGCTGCAGAAAAGACCTACAGGGGCATTATTGGTTTTACGGAAGAACCTTTGGTATCACTCGACTTTAAATCAGACACCCGCTCGGCCATCATTGATGGAACCATGACTTCTGTTGTTGGCAGACAGGTAAAAGTGATGACGTTTTTTGATAATGAATATGGCTATACGAGCCGTATGATCGACTGGCTGAATCACTGGAGCTCGTTCTGACCTATCGGCGATGGCTGGTTGTTTTTAGACGAATTCATCCATATCCGTGATAACGGGTTCGTGGCATAATGTTTACTAAGCCTACCTTTATCATCGTCTAAAATGATCAGCCATGCACAAAATTTTTCTGCTCGCGGGTACTCTTGCAATTTTGAATACACATTGCGGAACGCAATCCGCTAACGGTTCTACAGGTGAAAAGAACGATTCCATTCTGCCACCCGTTGAAACGCGCGATCCTAATACGAATTACAAACCTGCTTTTGAAGGTCAGACTCGCGTGAAAGGTGTGAAAACAACTACAAGCTATCAATCAAAAATTATTACAAAAGATCTCAATCGTCCCTGGGGCATTGCCGTTCTGCCAGATGGAAGATTTCTGATTACAGAAAAAGGCGGCACCATGCGCATCGCCTCAGTTGATGGAACGCTGAGTGCCCCGATTACAGGATTACCTCCTGTAAATGCAGGTGGACAGGGTGGATTGTTGGGACTGGCAATTGATCCCGATTTTGCAAATAACCGAATGGTGTACTGGTCGTTTTCTGAAAATACAGATCAGGGAACGCTTACTGCTGTAGCAAAGGGAAAATTATCTGCCGATGAAAAAACAATGGAGAACGTGAGCGTCATCTATCGTGCCACTCCGGCGTATCGCGGCACACTGCATTATGGATCGCGCATTGTGATCGACAAGTCTGGTAATCTGATTGTGAGTACGGGAGAACGTTCGGATCTTGAAACCAGACCACAGGCCCAGGATCTAAAATCTGCATTGGGAAAGGTGATACGGATTACAAAAGATGGTCAGCCTGCTGAAGGCAATCCTTTTATCGGGCGTTCGGATGCGCGTCCCGAGATTTATTCTTATGGTCACAGAAACGTGCAGGGACTTGCTTTTCATCCTGAAACCGGTGATTTATGGGAAAATGAATTTGGACCAAGAGGTGGTGATGAATTGAATTTGATCCAGCCCGGAAAAAATTATGGATGGCCCATCATTACGTATGGATTGGAATATAGTGGTAAAAAAATCGGGGATGCTATCACGCAAATGAATGGCATGGAGCAGCCAGTGTATTATTGGGATCCTGTACTTTCTCCAAGTGGAATGACATTTTACAGCGGCAATGAAATTCCTGAATGGAAGAATAATCTATTCATCACGGGATTAAACAGCAATCATATCGCACGACTGGTGATTCAAAATAACCGGGTTGTTGGTGAAGAACGTCTGTTAGCGAACGAAGGCCAGCGCTTCCGCGATATCACACAGGGCAAGGATGGTGCGCTGTATGCAATTACGGATGAAGGAAGACTGTATAGATTAGGGAAGTAAAAAATCAAATAATCAAAAGTCAAACCTGTAACGCCGTCTTGTATCGAACTTCCCTAATTGACTTTTGATTTCCCCTGCCCAATTTTTGCAATGTCTTCTGTATGAAAAATTACACTTCCATCGTTCCCCGGCATGAAGAGGGAAAGATCATTGATACCGAATCATCGGAGACATTTTCTACAGTAGAAGAAGCAAAATCATTTTATCAGCATGCAAGAGCCCGCCTCATGGATGTCAACAACTGGCATCAGATATGCGGAACACTTTCAGCAAAATTTCAATTGGTTGATGCAGCAGGGAATGAAGTACAAAGGCCTGTTCAGAAACAAGACTATTTTAAAATAGATATACCCGGTCCGGGTCCTTCAAGCGGACACGGTTATGACTGGGTGGAAGTGGAAGAAATTCGCGAAGTCAGCGTCGACGATGTTGAAAGTATTGGCATTCGCGTGCGGCCCACATCAAGTCCTGTCAATGATGGTGAAGATGTCTCACATTTTTATTCACCTGATGCAACCAGTAGTTTCATTGTAACCAGAGAAGGAAACACTGTAACCGTCAGTGTTTACGATCGCAATACCAAACCCAATGAAGAAGCTACGGGGGCAGATTTGCTCCGCGACAAAGCCATCGGCGCAGGTGCCGTTACCATCTTCTCAAAACTCCAGTGGAAAGCGTTGGTGAAGGGGATACTGGAGAGAAAATAGGGTGTGGGGTATGGTGTTTGGCGTTGGTGGTTAAAACCACCAGACATTACTTTTGGCAGGCTGCACAATCAACAGCTACTCCACACTCCAAACACCAAACGTCACACATCCCTTTTAGTCCGTCACTGTCCCATTTTCAATAAACCTCACCTGCACCGCTTTTACAGAATCCGACTGATTGGGCAATCCCATCAAAAGAATCGTGTAAGCCTTGCTTCCCTGCAAACTAATGGTGCGGTTAGCCTGTGCAGCTTCGTTGCTCACGTTGACAGATACATCACCAGGATTCACACCAACAAAACCTGACACTTCTCCAAATGCCGCCTGCGCATGAACAACATCTGCACCGCCAGATTGTATCGTAACAGTAGAAGTCGGCGCGTTAGACAATGCATTTACATAACGCAGATAAGCCTTTCCGGAACTTGCAGTCAGACTATCGAAATCATCGTGCGACACAACATTCCTGTAGTTGCCTGCTGATCCAACAACAAAGATCGAATAGTATTTACCGGGATAAAACGTGTGCGTGGTTGAATCCAGTCTTTGCATTCCCGAAGTTTCAAACGATTCTACCAGTCGTGTTCCAGCAAATACATTGAGATAGGGTGTATAACTTCCATATTGAATGGCTCTGTTTCCCAACATGTTTCCGGAGAGACTAACTCCTACAGCATTTTGATCGGGAGCCAGATTAAACGACATGACACCAGCTGCAGATTGCTCAGAATTGTCTTTATCCTTTAAACAGGAAGTGAGAAACAAACCGAGAACAAGCACACTGCCGGGGACCAGCCCGCGGCCCAGAAAATTCTTCAAAAACATAATTCTCCTTTTTAAATGATGATGAATGTGAAGGCAATTGGTTTGGAGAATGCAAATGCAGTATGCCGGATTTCATACATGCGTTGCAAAAGCAGAAGATTGCAAATTTCGGGCAGGATCCGCACCGGATGCGGATTTCAGAGAGGTTTTTAAGATGCTTTAACGTTTATCGCCTTCAACGCTCAACTGAATGTGAAGATGTTGTAAATTACTCCCGGTTTGCCACTCAAGCTGCCCACTTATCCAACGGTCATGAAGTTATTATCCATACTCGCCGGATTGTTCACGATGATGCTTCTTTCCTGCACTTCACCTGAAACACTCAAAGAAGAACCAAAAGACAACAATACCGATAAAAAAAGCATCACCGATCCGCGACCACTGGCTGCGAAGTTTGATTCGGTAAAATATTTTCGGGATGCAGACTGGACAAGTCTTGAAGGCCGCGACTCCATTTCTTCTGACCAGCTGAGTTATCCGTTCACACGCGTTGCCTATGCCGACGACAGGAGAGAAGTGAGTGCTTATTTCGACGAAAACCTGATCAGAACCCTTGAATTACATAAATACCAGGATCTCTGGTATCAACAGTCCAAACACTACGTTCGCGATATCGGCGACACCATGCATTTTTATGGATTCTATACACCCAAAGGTTTGATTACGATATCGGGTGTTGGAAATCCTTTCGACTCCCTGGGTTTTGAATGCAGGTTTATCAGCTTCATCACAAGAGGAAAAAACAACAAGCAATTGATCACAAGAAGTTTTTTTCCGAGCGTTGGTAGAAAAAGAGTCCAGCTGGATAACGTATTAAAATTCGAAGAAAAGACATTAAAAAAGATATTCGAAGAATACCTGGAAGAAACACTCGCCATTGAAGGCAACAATTTGTTTGTGATCCGGCAGGTTAGAAAAAACTTTAAGAAAGACAAATCTGAGTTCAATAACCGAAAAACACTTCGTATGAGCGAGCTTAGTCAGCCTTCATTTTTTTATTATTTCATGGAAGGACGGCTCTGAATAATCACAACTGCGCAATAAGTTCCGCCAGTTATCCTTCCCAGTGTCCAACCACTCAATTTGAGCAGTTTCCTGAGCCCTTTTCGTTATTTTTAGAAGGTTTACTCAGAATATGCTTTTGACTTTCCCCAAATATGCGGTTCGATTTGTGGTGTTTGTCATAATCTTTTTATCCGGAGCAAAGGCTTTTGCGCAGAATGAAGAGAGAATTCAGATACTAAAAAAAGAAGCTGCTGATCTCACCGGCATCGATAAGGTCAGAAAGATGGTGAAAATTGGTTATGCCTACATCAGCGACGGTACTTATTTACCCGATTCTGCACTTCACTACGGCGAAGAAGCTTTTCATCTTGCGCAATCAATCGACGATAAAGAAGCAATTTGCGGTGCTGCTAACCTCTCGGGAAATGTGTCACTACAACTATCTCTGATTTATAAAGGGCTTTATTACTATCGCATTGTGCAGCAACTGGGAAAGGAACTTGGAGACATCAACTTTGAAATGGTTGGTGCAAGAGGAGTTGCAACTGCTTTGTGGTATCATG
>Ga0065721_10051292_pt1 | contig 15421 bp, 15 predicted proteins | sample Mesricmetagenome_FD_59108 | JGI IMG/M metagenome (GOLD analysis project Ga0065721, IMG submission 59108) | Mesophilic microbial community from rice straw/compost enrichment Sample: eDNA_1 v2 (version 2) | ecosystem: Engineered > Solid waste > Grass > Composting > Bioreactor | place: USA: Davis... | reverse complement strand
CATCGGCCTGCGGATTCTTCTCGTTGAACAGCGCGATGCGCCGTACGTGATCGGCCGCAGTCATGGGACTGTCGACTTCAACGGTGACCGGCACCGCGTTGCCGTTCTCCACCAGCGGCGAGATCTCGAATTTCACACGAGCTTCGCGCACGGCGGCGCCACCCGTGAACGAGCGAATCGCTTCATCGAGTGTGGGCCGAGTGCTCTTCATCGGCGCAACGTCTGCAGATAGGCCACCAAATCCTCGATCTCCTCCGCCGTCAGCACTGGCTTGTCACGCCAGGCGTCGGCAACGCGAGTGTTCCTGTCATTCGGGACGACGCCGTAGTAGGTCGGCATGATGCTGGCCGGATTCAGGCGCTTCATATCCACGATTCGCAGGCGCAGCTGACCGGCCGACAGTCGCTCGCCGATGCCCGTCAGGTCCGGAGCCAGCGTGCCTTGCAAGTGCGGCTCGGGAAACGGCCCCGAATGGCACAACACGCACAGGCTCTTGTGTCGCTGCTGGATGAGCTCGGCCCCTCGCTTCGCATCGCCAGCCTGGCCCGTCAACGATTTCTCGATGGCATCACCCGTGACGGCATAGGGCCGCACGCTCTGCTGCGTCGAAGTCGCCGACGCGACGGTCGTCAACGCGCACAGTGTCCACGCCAGCCACTTCATCCCATCCTCATCCGAAAACGCCCTGAGTGATGGTCTTGAACCATGCCTCCGCGTAGACCGCTTCCTGTGCGCGCACGGATTTCGGCGCATCGAGCTGACTGACCCCGCCCGCGCCAGGCACATCGGTGAGCAGCCCATTCGCAGGTTGATAGACGCCGGCGATGGAGATTCCATAGTCCGGCGCCACCAGGCTGTAACAGGTATTGATGAGCTTGGGCGTCGCAGGCGTGCGTTCGCGCAGCAGATCGACCACCGCGGTGGCACAAACACGCGCCTGAGAATTCGCGGAGAACGCCGACTTGGGCATGCCGCCAGCAATGATGGCATCACCAATGAGGTGCACGCCCGGCTGCAGCTTGGATTCGAACGTCACCGGATCGACCGGACACCATCCCGTTTGATCGGCCACGCCGGCGAGCGCCGCGACCGCCGCGGCACGCTGCGGAGGAATCACATTGCCGACGTCGGCACGATGGCTGCCGAATTCGGTGACGAACGTGCGAGTGTCCGGCTCGACGCGAGTGACATTGCCGCCGGACGACAGGCCCACCCATTCGATCAGGCCCGGATAAAGCTCGTGCCACGCCGCCTCGAACAGCTTCTGCTTGGAAAACGCATCCTTGGCATCGAGCAGGATCAGCTTGGAACGGGGCTTGCGGGTCTTGAGATAATGAGCGATGAGGCTGGCCCGTTCGTAGGGCCCGGGCGGACAGCGGAACGGATTCGCCGGCGCGGACATCACCACCACGCCGCCATCCTTCATCGCTTCCAGCTGACGACGCAACAGCAATGTCTGCTCGCCCGCTTTCCATGCATGCGGCATCACCTCCGCCGCAGCCTCGGTGTAGCCGGGAATCGCGTCGAAGCGCAGATCCACGCCCGGAGCCACCACGAGACGGTCGTAGCTGAGCTGCTTGCCGTCATCGAGACGAACCGTCCGTTGCCTGGCGTCGACCGCGGTCACCTTGCGATGAACCACCTCGATGCCGTCGGCTCGCACGCGGTCATAGCCGAACTTCTGCTGCTCCAACGGGCGCAGCCCGGCGAGCACCGCGTTGCTCAACGGACAGGCGATGTAAGTCGGGTTTGCTTCGACGAGCGTCACGGCAATGCCGCGATCCGCGCTCTTGATCAAGCGAGCGCAACTCGCTCCACCGAATCCACCCCCGATCACGACGACGCGCGGGGCTGCCTTGGTCGCCGCTCGAGCCGTGGGCATTCCAAAGGCCGCGAGCATGCCGCCCGCGGCGAGACCGCCGAGGACGGCGCGCCGGCTACTTGGTTTTGGAGCGCGCATACCAGTCGGCGATGGCCTTGATTTCTTCATCCGAAAATCCCCTGGCGATGCGATTCATCACGGTGGCGGGTCGCGTACCGGAGCGAAACGCCTGCATGGCCGTGACGATCTGCTCGGCCGTGAAATTCCCGAGCGGCAGCACCGGGCTGCCGTCTGCGGCGACAGTGTGGCAGCCGAGGCACGCCGCAGCCCCGGGCGGTGAAGCAGCCCATGACGAAACCGGCGCGGCGATCAGTGTCGCCGCGACGATCGCATAGCCTCGGCGAATCATGCGAGGCTATGTTTCTTCAGCGGCAGCGTGCGAATACGTTTGCCCGTGGCTGCGAACAACGCATTCAGCACCGCCGGAGCGGCAACCGCGATGGTCGGCTCGCCCACGCCGCCCCAGAACCCGCCCGACGGCACGATGTGAGTTTCCACTTTCGGCATCTCCGCCATGCGCATGACCTGATACGTGTGGAAATTGTCCTCCACCATGCGGCCGCCCTGCATCGTACATTCACCGAACAATGCCGCCGACAGGCCATACACGAACGAGCCTTCGACCTGACGTTCCACCTGCGCCGGATTGACGACGTGTCCGGCGTCGGTGGCCGCGACGATGCGATGGATCTTCAGCTGACCCGCCTCGACGGACACTTCCGCCGCGGCGGCCACATAGCTGCCGAAGCCCATGATCTGAGCGAGACCCCGCCCCACGCCCTTGGGTGCGGGCGTATCCCAACCGATGCCTTTCGCCACGGTTTCCAGGGTAGCGAGATGCTTCGGATGATTCTTCAGCAGCTTGCGACGGAACACGAGCGGATCGACGCCGGCCGCATGCGCCAGCTCCTCGATGAAAGATTCGAGATAGAACGCGTTCTGATTCAGATTCACGCCGCGCCAGAAGCCCGGCGGCACCGGCGGATTGCGCATGGCGTGATCGATGAGCAGGTTCGGAATCGTGTAGCCGATGTGGCCTTCGTCGCCGGTGAGGTTCAGGCCCTGGAACACAGCGGGATCTTTACCGCCCTGCATGCCCTCGGGCCGCACCGCGGCCAGAATCGACTGACCGGAAATGCGCATGTGCATGGCCGTCACGTTGCCTGCGTCGTCCAACGATGCAGTGAGCTTGCACTGGGTCGTCGGATGATACGCACCGTGCAGCATGTCCTCTTCGCGAGTCCAGATCATCTTGATCGGCGTGCCCGGCATCTGCTTGGCGATCAGCACCGATTGACGCACGTAGTCCTGGAAGTTGCCGCGTCGGCCGAAGCCGCCGCCCAGATGCAATTTGTAGACTTCACATTGTTGCACCGGCAGGCCCGCGGCCTCCGCCGCCGCTGCCAGACTCGCTTCGCCGTTCTGCGTCGGCACCCACACTTCGCACTTCTGCGGCGTGTAGCGAGCGGTCGCGTTCATCGGCTCCATCGTCGCGTGGTTCTGATACGGAAAGGCGTAGACGGCCGAAATGGTCTTTTTCGCTCCCGCGAGCGCCGCCGGCGCGTCGCCCACGGTCGTTTGCACGAAAGCGTCTTTCGCATCGAGACCGCCCTTGAGCATCTCGGCGATCGACTCGCTGGACACGCCGGTGTTGGGACCTTCATCCCACACGATGGGCAGCGCATCCATCGCGGTCTTCGCCTGCCACCAGGTGTCGGCGACGATGGCAACGGTCGTGTCGTCGATCTGCATGACCTTGCGCACGCCCGGCATCTTTGTCACCGCAGCAGCATCGAAGCTCTTCAGCTTGCCGCCGAAATACGGGCACGCGCGCACCGTGGCATTCAACATGCCCGGCAGCTTCAGATCGGTGCCGTAGATCTGCTTGCCGGTGAGCTTGTCCGCCGTGTCCAGCCGGGGCAGCGGTTTGCCCGCGATCTTCCACTGCTTGGGATCCTTGAGCGTCACGTCCTTTGGCGGAGTGAGTTTCGCAGCCGCGGTGGCCACTTTGCCGAACGTGACTTTGCGATTGCTCTTCTGGTGCGTGATGACGCTGTTGGCGGCGACACACTCGCTCGCCGGCACTTTCCACTCGGCCGCGGCCGCCGCAATCAACATCTCGCGGGCCGTGGCACCGCCCTTGCGCACGTAGTCGTGCGACTCGCGAATGCCTCGACTGCCACCCGTGGAAAAATTACCCCATACCCGATCGCGCGCCAGGTTCTGGCCCGGCGTCGGATACTCGGTGGTGACCTTGGACCAATCGCACTCCAGCTCCTCGGCGACCAGCTGAGCCAGCCCCGTCAGCGTGCCCTGGCCCATTTCGGAACGGGCGATGCGGATGATGACCTGGTCGTCGGGCTGGATGACGACCCATGCATTCACTTCCGCCGCGCTCTTGGCGGGCGCCGCCGCCCCGGCGAACGGCACATGAAAGCCCAGCGACAGGCCGCCAATGGCGGAGGCGGAGCCGATCAGAAAACTACGACGGGAAACCTGCGTTGCGATGCTCATGGTGCGCTCCTCAGGTGCTCTGCTTGGCCGGCAGGCCCGAGGCGGCCAGCTTGATCGCTTCGCGCACGCGGTTGTACGTCCCGCAGCGGCAGATGTTGGTGATGCTCGCGTCGATGTCGGCATCGGTGGGCTTGGGATTGTTCTTCAGCAGCCCGGCCGCCGCCATGATCATGCCCGACTGGCAGTAGCCGCACTGAGGCACGTCGAGCTTCAGCCAGGCCTGCTGCAGCGGGTGGGAGCCATCGCTGGAGAGTCCTTCGATGGTCGTAATCTGTTGCTCAGCTGACAGCGCGCTGACAGGCAGGACACAGGAGCGCACCGGATTGCCGTCGATGTGCACGGTACAGGCACCGCATTGAGCGACGCCGCAGCCGTACTTCGAGCCCGTGAGCCCCACCTGCTCCCGTAAAACCCATAATAACGGGGTATTCGGATCGACTTCGATGTCGCGGACCGTTCCGTTGACGTTCAACTTGGCCATACTTTCTCCTGGCAATCGGGCTGGGGCACAGCGGGCGAATGCGGCAATATAAGCCGTCGACGCCGGAAGGAAAACGGCGCAGTGGCAACGCGCAAGGACTGCGCAGAATTCACAGGATCGGACTAGGGAGCCGGAGTTTCAGGCAAGCGCGAACGCCACCCGAAGTTGCGCGGCGTTTTAGGTCGAGACTGGCTGGGATCAGCCGCCGCCCCAGGGACCGCGAAGGACCTCGGCGCTGCGCGGATACTGTCGCGGCACGTGCTGTACCGTGACCCACTTGTCGCTGGTGAACGCCTGGACCGCCCACTCGCCACCGAAGCGACCGATCCCGGAGTTCTTCTCGCCGCCGAACGGATTGTTGGGCAGATCGTTCACCGGTTGATCGTTCACGTGCGCCATCCCTGCCTGCAGCTGGACCGCGAAGTGGGTTGCGCGCTCGATGTCGCGACTGAACACCGCGCTGGAGAGTCCGAACGTCGTCTGATTGGCAAGCGTCAGCGCCTCCGCCTCGTCCGCGGCTGGGATGATGGGTGCGATCGGGCCGAATATTTCTTCACGCGCGAGCGGCATGTCGTTGCGCACTTCCGAGAACACGTGCGGCGGCAACACCTGCCCTTGCGCCTCGCCGCCCAGCACCTCACGTGCACCGGTCGAGCGCGCTTCGGCGATGCGCTGCTGCAGACCGTTCAGCTGCTTTTCGTTGATGATCGGGCCGATCAACGTTTCCGGATCGGCGGGATCGCCCGCTTTCAGCTCGCGCGCACGCTCCACGAAACGCTCCACGAACGGCTCGTACACCTTGCGCTCGACGATGAAACGGTTGGTGATCATGCAGATCTGTCCCTGATGCAGGAACTTTCCGAACACCGCCGCTTCGACCGCCTGCTCCATGTCCGCATCCGCCAGCACGACGAACGGCGAGTTGCCGCCGAGCTCCAGCTCCAGACGTTTCATCGTCGGCGCCTCGGCGGCGAGCCGCCCGATGTTGCGCCCGACGGGGGTCGAACCGGTGAAGGAAATGACACGCGACGCCGGATGACGCACGAACGCATCGCCGATGCTGCTGCCGGCACCGACGACGACATTCAGCACCCCGGCCGGCAGCCCGGCTTCCTCGAAAATCTTTGCCAGCAGCAGTCCGCCCGTCACAGGCGTATCGCTCGCGGGCTTGAGTACGACGGCATTGCCCAGCGCGAGCGCGGGAGCGACCGAACGGTTGCTGAGCTGCAGTGGCCAGTTCCATGGGCTGATGACGCCGACCACACCGACCGGTTGTGAATACACCCGGCATTCCTTGCCAGGAACATCGCTGGGCAGAATGCGGCCTTCCACCCGATAGGGCGCAAAGGCGGCTTCGAGCATCACCGCATGCACGGCGGCCCATTCGAGCTCGGCCTTGATGCGCGTGCTGCCCGCCTCCTTGATCAGCCAGTCGACGATCTCGTCATGGCGCGCCTCCATGACGGTTGCAGCCTGTCGCATGATCATGGAGCGCTCGGATGGCAGCCGTTCCGCCCACGCACGCTGCGCTTTCACTGCAGCCGCATGCGCATCGTCCACGTCACGCTCGTTCGCATGCGGAATCTCGGTGAGCAACTCGCCGGAATAGGGATTGTGATCGGCGAGCCGACCTTCGCCCTGGCCGCTGCGCCACGCGCCATCGATGAATTGGCATTCGAAACCCGAGAACCGCTTTGCGCGGGCTCGCGACTTGACGTTGGCAGCCATGGCTCATCTCCACACACGCTTTAGCACGCAATCCAGCGATGCCGCGTTTGTTCCGTCCGACGACGCCGGACGGTGTCAGTTGGGGATTACGCGACCGCCACCCGCTCGTACAACAAAGGTCGCGCTTCATTCCAGTGCTCGCGCCGTACTTCGGAGGCGGGTCGGTCGTAGTACTTCCAGCCCAGATCCCGGGCGTTGAGCCCAACGAAGTGCGCGCCGCAAGTGCCGAGCGCGCGGGTGTGCGGTGGGAATGGCGAGCAGATGGAAACTTCGTCCGTGGTCACCACATCGGTTCCGAACAGATTCAAGGCGGCGACCTGCAGGCCTTGTTCGTCCGTCTCCGAGCGCAGCACACACCCTTTCGCCTGCAGCAGATCACGCAGCGCTCGTTCGAAATCCAACCCGCCGGGCGTGCCCCGGATGCCGGAGTTTCTCGGCTCCGGCCCGCACAGGTCGGCGAATTCCCCGTAGCACGCCCGCATGTCCGCGGCGATCACGCACCGGGGCTGAGCGCTGCTCAATGCCGCCTGCAATGCGCCTGGCGCTTTCCAAAGAATACAGTCGTTGTCGAGCGCCAGCTCGTATCGATCGGGGAACAGGCGGACCGGCGCGAATTTCCAACCGACGCCCTCGGCCATGCCGCGATCCAGGTGCGGCGCGAGCCAGCGTGGCAACAGGTCATCGGCTTTGATCCACGCGACCTGCACCGGCAAGGTTCCCGTGCGTTGTATGGCATCGGCGAGCGATATCGCATTCACACAGATCGCATATCGCGCCTGCGGCCCGAACACCTGCCAGGCGCCCCACACCGACAGTCGCAGCGCTTCGAACCCCTGCTCGCTTACGTCACCGATGGTCCAGCGCACGCCCAGCTTTGACGAATCAAGTGTAGCCATCGCAAGCCCTTCGACGGTCAAGTCTGCCGCTTGATGATGGTGGTCTCGCTCCAGAATCGCCGTGTCGCCGGATCGCCCCAGCTCGCGACATACCTTGAATCCGCCCGGCCCCGCTTCGTTCCATCGCAGGGAAAATCCGAGTACCAGAACTTTTCACGGCTTGCCCGCGTCTGGCTGGTATCCCCGGAGGATCCGCCGTGTTCGAGATCGCACCTCGTCCTGAATCGGCAGTCATCGCGCAAGGCTGCGTCCGCGTGCAGCTGACCTATCGCCTGTGCACGGAAGCGGACCTGCCGGCGCTGGAGTGGATGGGCCTGTTCACGACGCATCGTCAGATCATCCGCACGACGTTCGAGAAACAGCAGCAAGGGAACGTTTGGATGGTGCTGGCGGTCGCGAGCGGTTTTCCCGTTGCCCAGGTGTGGATCGACGCGGCCGAGCGAGGTTCCATCCTTTGCCCGCGGCTGTGGGCGATGCGAGTATTTCCACCGCTGCAAGGCGCCGGCATTGGAACGGAGTTGTTGCTGCACACGGAAACATTCGCCAGGGACCGTGGCGCCCACGAGCTGGAGATTGGCGTGGAGCCCGACAATGCGGGTGCCCGGCGCTTCTACGTTCGACTCGGCTATCGTCGGGTCGGTCACGTGGTCGAAGCGGCAGAACACGAAACTGACGAGCAGCGCCAGCGAGCGGGAATCGAGCAAGAGCTGTTGCGCAAATCATTGCGGCTCGCGGCTCGTGAATAGCCGACGCCAATTGGAGCGCGGCCGCGCGCCCCACAGATATTTGTATCGCTCTTCGCCTCGCAGGAAATGGAACTGCTCGCCCGTCCGTCTCGCGCGTTCAATCGCATCGCCGAGCAACAAGGCACCCGCGCCGAGTCGGCTGAACTCCGGATCGTAGCCGGTCATATAGCTGAGCAGTTCTTTGCGCCCCCTGAGCAGCAGATGGGCAGCGACCGGAATCTGGTCGCAGAACATCACCAGCAATATGCATCGGCCCGAGGCAATCCAGTCCGGCACCGATCGCATCAACAAATCATGAACCCGCCGGTCCGCGGTCACTCCCGGCGCACCTTCGCTCCGCCAGCGCTTGCGATGCAGCTCATCGAGCATCGCGAGCGACTCGCGAGCCGACTCGATCGAGGCTTGTTCGATCCGCAGGTTTCCGAAAGCTCGGGCGCGCCGCCATCCGGTACGCAGCGCCTGCAGGCGGTGAGCCGGTAGCACCTGTTTCAAATCGGACGCGCCGCTGGGAATTGCCAGCACCGGGCAGGTGCTGCATTCGGCTCGTTGCTCGATCATCCCGGCCGGTACGGAGAGACTCATCGCCGCCGACTCGGGGCGCAACTCGCACAGCTCCCAGCTGCCGAGCTCATCGCGCCGAGCGGCAATGTGATCGCCCAGCAGCCGATCGACCTCGACGAACGCCTCCGGCGCGATCAGTACATCCAGATAGTCGGACACGCCGATCCCGAGCGGCAGCATGCGCGGGCGACCCGCCGCAGTGGTTTCAGCATAGAAAGGCGCACAGCCGATCAGCTTGCCCGCGCGACGCACGCAGATCACGTGCAATGAGCCTGGCGAGAAACAATGCCACCAGCCGATGAGCCACGAGGGCTGCTGGAAAGGCGTTGCCGGAGGAGACCGCTCGTACAAAGCATCCCACTCCGGCTGCAGCCGCTCCAGATCGGCGCACTCGGTGATCACCTCGATGCGATCACGCATGCACCCTCTCATGTGAGTTTTCTATCGGGGCGCACCTGTGTGACGACAGCCGCGTGTACAACGCGAAGTACTCTCGAATCATCTGGTCGTGCGAGCACCTGCTGCGCCCCGCTTCCAGACAGTACTGACCATTGAGCTTGGCAGCGTCGACGATCGCTGCCGGCAATTCTGCCGGCGTATCGACCAGGAAGCCGGTGCGGCCGTCCTCGATCAGCTCCTGCAGCGCTGGGGATTTGAGCGCCACTACCGGCGCCCCGGCAGCCAACGCCTCGCGCGCCACCAGCGAGCTCGTTTCTGGAACCGTCGTCGTGACGATGACGCAGCGGGCTTCATGCAGCAGACGTCGCTTCGTCGCGCCGGCAACCGAGCCGATGAAGTGACATTTGCCCACCAGGCGCGCGGCAACCTGCTCCCGGAAATAGCGCAGATGATCCGCATAAGGGAACGCCTTGCCGGCGACGATCAAAGGCACATCGGCGCGTGCGCATGCATCGATCGCCAGGTGCGTGCCCTTCTCCGGACAGATCCTTCCCAGCCAGACCGCGAATCTGCGCGGGCCGCGAAACGGCCTCTCGACCGTCGATTCGACACTGTTTTCGATCGGCGCGAGCAGACCCGGCACATCCCCGAAGCTCGCGTGCTGAGCGCGTGACACGCAGTTCATCCACAGCCGGGGCCGTCGCAGGTGCAGATCGCTCTCGCGGTAATAGGAACGAGGCATATGCAAGGTCACGAGGACCGGCACATCCGCGTCCGGCAGCAAGGCGGGAAAGTTCAGCGCATGTATGTGGACCAGATCCGGCCTGCAGCGCCGAATCGACAGGTTCAGCGCTCGTCGCACCTCGGCTTCGGCCTGGCGCAGACAGCTCGAATCGTACACGGCGGCGTTGCACTGAACGGGAATGAGATTGCCCGATACCGCCGCTCCGGCCATCGCGATCACCGTGGAGGTATGCCCCGCCGCCACCAGCGCCCGGTCAAGGTGAAACAACACCTGTTCGGCGCCGCCCACGCAGTCGCTGTGCACGGGTGCCAGTGGATAGGCGACGCTGACGATCTGCAGTGACATGACTCGGGTCCGCTGTCAGCCTCCAGGCAAGCTCGCGTCGAGCCTCCGTTGGGTCGCCTGGACCAGCGCTTTCCACAGCTCGCCGGACATGCCCCAGGGATAGCGCTCGTACAGCAGTGCCCTGCCGTTGGGCGGTTGGGAAAAGTCATATTCGGGTGCGAGTCGGAAGCGCTCCGTCGTCGTGTCGAATTGGCCGAGCACGCCGCGTTGGGAACGATGCGCAGCCAGCATTCGCAACTTGCACGAGCGGGCCGCCCGCGACAGAACCACTTCGAGCTCGGGATGCTCGCACGCACACGGAAAACGCTGCCGGAGCATTCCATGCGGTCCGTTCGTGTAGAACGGCATCTCGATCACGCTCACGTCCTGACCCCGTCGGCGCAGCAACCTGGCGCAGTGATGCGCCACGCAGGCCGTCGCGTCATGATCCGGATGGCCGCCTTCATACGCATGCGTCATGAGGATTCGGGTGCCTCGCCGGCGCAACAACGGCAGCAGTTCATGCACGGCTTCAAACATATGAAAGCTGGCGCGCTGATCGCCAACTCCGAGCGCAATCAATTCGACGGGTGCGTTACATACGGTCAGCGCATTCCTCAGCTCGGCCGCGCGGAGTGCTGCGTATTCCTCGCGCGACCTCAAATTTTCACGGCGCGCATCCGCCAGATTCTCGGGCGAACCGTCGGTCGTCACCGTCAGCAGCGCGCCACGCAGACGAAACAGTTGACCGCCGCAGCCGAGCGTCTCGTCATCGGGGTGGGCGACCAGCAGCGCCACCTGCGACGCATCGATCGCCCGATCCGATCCGACCAGGCGCTCCAGGAACTGTTCGGTGTGAGACATCGCGGCACGAACCAAGGCAGGTGCATAGCTGATTCGCAACCAGCTACTCTGGTTCCGCAAGATCGACAAAATCCGGCTGCGCCGCAGCTTCGGCGGGGTCGAGCGCGGGCTGCAAACGCGATCGGCGACAACCAGCTACACTTACGGCTTTCGCCATAGCGCCGGAAAGCCCATGTCCGCACAGATGATTGATGTACGCAGCGATACGGTCACCCGACCGACGCCCGCCATGCTCGAAGCGATGTTACAGGCCGATGTCGGTGACGACGTGTACGGCGAGGACGAGACCGTCAACGCCCTGCAAAGCGCGGCCGCCGACCTGTTCGGCCATGAAGCCGCCCTGTTCTGCCCGACCGGCACCATGACCAACCAGATCGGGCTCAAGGTGCATCTGCGGCCCGGCGACGAAGTCATCTGCCATGCGCTCGCGCACGTCTATCTCTATGAAGGCGGCGGAATCGCGGCCAACTGCGGCGCATCGGTGCGATTGCTTCACGGCCAGAACGGCCGATTCACGGCAGCCGACGTGCGCGCCAACATCAACAATCGCGATGACGCGCACCTCCCCTGGACGCGGGTCGTGGCGATCGAGAATACCGTCAACAAGGGCGGCGGTTGTTGCTGGGACCTGCAGGAGATCGAGCGAATCCGGGCGGTATGCGACGAGCACGACCTGGCGCTGCATCTCGATGGAGCACGGCTGTTCAACGCCCTGGTCGCGCGCAATGAATCACCGCGGGACTACGGACGCCTGTTCGACACCATCTCGATCTGCCTTTCCAAGGGGCTCGGCGCGCCGGCGGGCTCATTGCTCATAGGCTCCAAGAAGCTCATCGCCCGCGCCCATCGCTACCGCAAGCTGATGGGCGGCGGCATGCGCCAGTCGGGCTACATCGCAGCCGCCGGCTTGTTTGCGCTGGAGCACAACATTCCGCGACTCAAAGAGGATCATGCCCGCGCCAGACGACTGGAAGCCGAGCTGCGCACGCTGCCGTTCGTGGAATCCGTGCTCCCCGTCGAGACCAACATCGTCATCTTCAACCTGACTCCGTCGCTGCAACCGGAGGTGTTCCTGCAACGCTTGGGACAGCAGCGGGTGCGCGCCCTGAGCATGGGCCAGCAAACCATTCGCTTCGTGTTTCACTTGAACATCGACGACGCCGATACGGACGCACTCATCGCCGCGCTTCGTTCGATCTGAAGCCGGCTTCGTCAACGACGACGCGGGCGCGCGTGAATCGAGCGCCCGCGTGGCCGCCGGCTCATGGCCGGATCATCACTTTGATCGACTCGCGATCGTTCATCTCACGGTAGCCGTCGGGCACGCCGTCGAGATCCACGACCCGGTCGAACACTCTGCCCGGCTGGATACGTCCTTCCAGAATGTCCGGCAGCAGCTCGTCGATGAAAGCACGCACCGGCGCCGGTCCGCCGCCGATGGTTACATTCCGGTAGAACGCCGACTGCGAGGCCGGCATGGCCTCATCCTGCGGCACGCCGACTCGGCCGACCGCCCCGCCCGGGCGAGTGATCTCGATCGCCGTCGCCATCGCATCGGCATTGCCGACGCATTCCAATACGCCGTGAGCGCCGTGCCCGCCTGTCAGCTCCCGCACACGCTCGATCGCTTCGGGCCCACGTTCGCTGACGACATCCGTCGCGCCGAACTCACGTGCGAGGGCAATTCGATCCGGATGACGACCCAGAATGATGATGCGCTCGGCACCGAGGCGCTTTGCCGCAATGACGCCACACAGACCCACCGCGCCGTCGCCCACCACTGCTACGTCCTTGCCCGGACCGACTTTTGCGACCAAGGCCGCATGGTGCCCGGTGCCCATCACATCCGACAGCGTCAGCACCGAAGGCATGAGCTCATCTTCGACCTGCTGCTCGATCGCAAACAGCGTTCCGTCTGCGTTTGGAATGCGAATGGCTTCGGCCTGCGCTCCGTTCATACCTCTGTTGCCGAAGAACGCGACGTGGACGCACGCGGTGTACAAGCCTTCCCTGCAGAACGCGCAGGTGCCATCCGAGCATGCGAACGGCATGATCACCGTATTGCCGGGCTTCAGCGTCCGCACATCGCTGCCCACGTTTTCGACCACGCCAAGCGCTTCGTGGCCCATGGATTGCCCCTGTTCCGATCGCTCCATGCCGCGATACGGCCAGAGGTCGCTGCCGCAGATGCAGGCCCGCGTGATACGTACGACGGCGTCGGTCGGTTCGACAATGGTCGCGTCGGGAACGTTCTCGATTCGAACGTCGCCGGCCGCATGCATGATCGCTGCGCGCATGATTGTGCCCTCTCGAAATTGTCGCAGTTCGCAACTGCCTGCGCTTAACGCAGCGAGCGGCACAAGAGTTACGGATCGAAAGGTTCGCGATGCGCCTGGTCCGTCCTTCCCCGACGGTGGGCTACCGACGCGGGCGATGTGAAACTCAGGACATCAGCGGCTTGCTGAGAAACAACGCGCCACCCGCTTCGGCCACGTGCACGTCCTGATTGAATCCCGCCGCCGCGTACAGCCTGCGCGCCCGCGAATTGTTCTCCTGCACTTCGAGCGTCAGCTTGCAACAGCCCAGATCATTCGCCTCTTGCTCAATGGCCTGCATGAGCGCGCGCCCGATGCCGTAACCTCTTGCTGCGGAATCGACGTAGAAATCAGAGATGTTCAGCAATGGACGTGCGGCAAAGGTCGAGAAGCCGCGAAAGCAGATCGCAATCCCAACGCCCTGCTCCGCGCGCATCGCCAGCAAAACGACCGTACCCGGGTGGGCTCGTAACCCGGGAATGACATGCTCGCGCGCGAAGGTCGAGAGTGGCTGGCCGGCCCCCATGCGGTCTTGAGCGTATGCATCCAATAGCTCAAGCGTCCACGTGGCATCACGATCATCGCTCAGGTCGGCTTTGACAACGCGCACATCCGCGGACATATCACCACCGGGGTTGGGAAATTCGAGTCATCATAAAGGAGAGACTCAGGCGCAACAAAACCGCGGCGCGACGCCGACGTCCGCCCGGGAGTCGGATGTCAGCGCTCGTCAGCATCGAATTGTCTTGTCAACTGGCGCCCGCGGCCCCACACTTCCGGCCGGCGGACGAGCTGCGGCACGCCGCCGGCCTCAGGAGGTCGAGGCCATAACCAAGACGAATCCGGCCAAACCGGGCTGCACAGTTCAGATGCGTTACACCGAATCGAAGGAAAAGAGCGCGGAGATTCTGCGCCTGACGCTGCCGCTGATGGCTCAGCATCGCGCCGCGTACCACCCTCAGACCTATACCATCTGGTACGAGCACACTTCCGGCATCAATCCCCGCCTGAGCGCCGAGCTGGAGCAGCGCCTCGCCAGGAACGAGTCGCTTAGCGATGACGATATCTGGCGCCTGCACGCGAATTTCGTCATCGCCCGCGACGCCGAAGCGCTCGAGCGCATGCACCAGCGCCTGCAAACGCTGCTATCGGACACCGCCATCGCCGCCTCCAGCGCCGGCCTGGAAGCCACCCAGTTCAATCAAACGCTGCAGATCCACAAGAACCAGCTGACGCAGCCGCTGGCCATCGATCTCATCACCGACATCGTCGCCGAGCTCATCACCGATACCGAGCGCATGCGGTTGGTGACGCAGGAGCTGTCCGAACAGCTCGAACGCTCCACCCAGGAAGTGCAGCACCTGAGCGAACAACTCAAGCAGGCCGAGCATCAGGCCAAGCTCGATCCGCTGACCGGCATGCTCAATCGCCGCGGGCTGCAGCAGCGCATGCAATCCTTCTTGCAGGATGCCGGATCGCTGCAGGGCGGCGTCATGCTGCTGGCGGACATCGATCATTTCAAGCTGCTGAACGACAGCTACGGCCATCTGCTCGGTGACAAAGTCATCCGCTCGGTGGCCCAGGTCATCGGCGAAAGCATCAAAGGCCGCGACATCGCGGCCCGCATCGGCGGCGAAGAATTCGCCGTGTTCCTGCCCGACACCACCCTCGAGGGCGCCACCATCCTGGCCAAGCGCATCAGCGCGGCCACCTGGTCCCGCTCGATCCGCCGCGCCGGCTCGGACCTTTGCATCGACCGGGTCACCCTGTCCATCGGCGTCGCCGCCAGTACCGCAACCGACTCTCTGGAAACCTTGCTCGACCGCGCCGACAAGGCAATGTATGCGGGCAAGCAGGCAGGCCGTAACCGCGTTACGTTGTACGAGGCTTCGATCGGCACACCGCGCGCTCAAGCGTAGCGCCCGAAGTCGGTACGCAAGGAGCTCAAGGCGGTGGGATCTCCACC
>Ga0065721_10005815_pt1 | contig 15425 bp, 12 predicted proteins | sample Mesricmetagenome_FD_59108 | JGI IMG/M metagenome (GOLD analysis project Ga0065721, IMG submission 59108) | Mesophilic microbial community from rice straw/compost enrichment Sample: eDNA_1 v2 (version 2) | ecosystem: Engineered > Solid waste > Grass > Composting > Bioreactor | place: USA: Davis... | reverse complement strand
CGCACGCCGGTGCGGCTCGCCAGATATAACGACGCCGACACCGCCCCCAATCCCGTCGCCGCCATGAGCCAGCCAAGTGTTTGCGCGTCGCCTTCGAAGACATCGCGTGCAAACACCGGCGTGAGCACGGCGTATGAAAATCCAACCCCGCTGAACGCAGCGACGAGTAGAATTAACGCGCGGATGGGCGTTTGTTGAATCGTGTAATTGAAACCTTCGCGGAGGTCGTGCCAGGGATGTTTTTGAACAGTGCGCGGCGGTTGTGGTTTTAAACGCATGGCAGACAACGCGGCAATCACGGCGATGAAACTGAACGTGTCGAGCAAGTAACAAATGCCAGCGCCGAAAGCAGCGATGACAAAGCCGCCAAGAGCCGGACCGCCTAGCCGCGCAAGGTTGAACAGAGCGGAATTCAGAGCGATGGCGCTGCCGAGGTGCGAGCGATGTTCGACGAACTCGACCACGAGAGTTTGTCGAACGGGTGTGTCCACGGCGTTGATGATGCCTTGAATCAGCGTGAGGACCAGCAGGTGATGAATGGTGATTGTGCCAGTCAGCGCGAAAAATGCCAGCGCCCCGGACTGGAGCATAGCGGCGACTTGCGTGGCGATTAACAGGTGATGGCGATTGACGCGATCGACCAAAACTCCGGCGAACGGTCCGATTAGAAAAACGGGTGCAAGGCTTGAAAACCCGATCAATCCCAACCAGAACGCTGATGAGGTAAGATGATAAACGAGCCAGAGCGATGCGGTTTGGGTCATCCACGTGCCGGCGAGCGAGACGATTTGTCCAAAAAAGAACAATCGGTAATTTCGCGCGGACAACGCTCGCAGGATGAATGCAAAACGCATTAGTGAATTATTGCGGCATCACGGAAAAGTTCCATCAGGAACATGCCCCAAAGGAGAGCATTTTGCCGATGTCACCAAATCGAATTCATGGGCCAGAAGTTGGCGCGTTTCAATTTGGCCGGGCTGCCGACGGCGCTGAGTTCCAGTGCACGTGCCTCGAACGGTGTGATGGTTTTTGTAAATACAACCGCTTCGTTGACGAATACTTCGAGCACGGAACGATCGACGAAAATGCGGAGGCGCAATTCGCGGTCGCCTTTTGAGAGGAAGAACGGATGTCTGGCGTCCTGCACGCGGAGTTCAAGACCGGTAAACGCGATAGTGATGGGCGGAGCGTCGTAATCGGATTTGATCTGAAGCGTTAATTCCGCTGCGGATTGGAGGTCAATTTGTGTTTCCAGTTCGAACGTATTGCCGCCGGGCAGGGCAATTGATTGTGGTTCACTTTTGATGTTGAGATTGCGCCACGAAGATTTTTTGCCACGAAGTTTGGTGAGCTGCGGAGCGGGGACTTGTCGCAATTCGCCTTTGCGCGAAAAGCTGATTTCGCGAGGCAAACTCAAACAACCATTCCAGCCATGTCCGCCGGGAAAACCGTTCACCCAGCCCCAGACGAGACGTCGTCCATCGGGAATCAACATCGTGTTTGGTGCATAGAAGTTTGGTCCGCAATCCAACAAACCGCGGGCGCGAGGATGAAATCGTCCCGACGCGGCGTCGAATGCTCCGATGAAATATTGAACCTTGCCGTAAGGCGAAACGAACAGCACCCATTCTTTGTCGAGTTGGAAAAAGTTGGGGCATTCAGCGGTGCGCACTTCGGCATCGGGATGTTGAAACAGGATGCCGCGATATTTCCATTGGATCAGATCGATGGTCTCGGCTTCATACAAAAAGACAACGGCTTGACCGCCTTTGGATTCGTTGAGACTGCCACCCATGACCATGAACGTCTTTTTGTCGTGCGTAAGAACAAACGGATCGCGCCAGTCATAAACTTTCTTATCACCATGGAGCGCTTCAGTGAGAACGGGATTAGCGGGCGACTTGTGCCATTCGATTAAATCATTGTCACTGGTGGCTGCCCATTGTTCCGCGTGATGCATTGCCGGTTTGCCGGCGGCAATGCTCGTGTAAAAAATCATCGGCTGACCGAGGCCGTTGATGGTGGCGCAACCAGACCAGATCTCCGCTTCGCCGCGGTCACCGGATGGCGCGATGGCGATGGGCAGATGTTCCCATTTGGCCAAGTCACGACTGCGGACGTGTCCCCAATATTTCGAACCACTGTTATCGCTGTAAGGATGCAGTTGATAAAAGAGATGGTAGTAGCCGTTGTGAAAAATCGGGCCGTTGGGATCATTGATCCACTGCGCGGGAGCGGTGACGTGGAAAACCGGGCGGGCGGGATCGGCTTCTGCGCGGGGTGCGGCGGCTTTGACAGCGGCGGTCGCGCGAACTAAAGCTTCTTGCGCTGTTTCGCCGAAAGAGTTGATGCAAATTGCTGCCAGAAAAAAGAGAGAGAAATAACGCATCAACAACATCGTGCCGGGGCGGGAACGGATTTCAAAGGCCAAAAGTATTTGAACTCATGGCAGATGTGACACAGGAACGACGCCGGAATCAGCCGGTTCAGAAGCCGAAAATTCGGGAACTGCCATTTTCAGACCTAAATTAACTCTTGCACCCAGGCCGCTGCCGCCTATACTGCGCGTCCTTTTTAACAGGAATCGAATTATGCGTCGTCCCAAAGGCATCAAAACGAAGAAATCGGTCACCAAGCGCTTCAAGATTACGGCGCGCGGCAAAGTCTTGCGCTCCAGCGCTGGACGTCGCCATCTCTGTCAGACCAAGAGCGCGAAGCGCCGCCGCAGTTTGCGCGGCAGCACGCTCGTTCATGGCACGGACGAATATCGCATTAAGCAAAACCTTCCGTTCAGTCACTGATTAAACTACCGGGATTTCCGGTCCGAAACTTATGCGCGTTACCAATTCTCCCGCCTCTCGCAAACGCCGCAATCGCATGCTGCAAGCGGCGAAGGGCTTCCGTCTTAAACGTTCCAAGCTGTATCGCTACGCCAGCGACGCCGTGGATCACGGTCGGCAATACGCCTATCGCGATCGTCGCGTCAAAAAGCGCACGTTCCGTTATCTCTGGCAAATCCGCATCAACGCTGCGGTGCGCGAAGCGGGCCTGACCTACAGCCGATTTATGGAAGGTCTCAAAGCTGCGAAAGTCGGTCTCGACCGCAAGGTTCTCGCTGACATCGCCGCTACTGATGCTGCGGCATTCGCGAGCATCGTTGACACCGCTAAGGCGGCGCTGAAGAACAAGCCGGCCGCTACGTTGGCCAAGGCGTAATCGTTCGAAATAATTTCAAAGGCGATCTGTTAAGGTCGCCTTTTTTGTTTTTAGAGCAGGGGATTGACGATGAACGGCGGTGTGATAAAACCGCCTCATCAACATGATTCGCCATTTGCAATGGCTGGTCGTGCTGCTTTGGGGTGCTACCGGGTGGTTTGCGTTTCAATCATCGGTAGTGGGGCAAGACCTCCTCGTCGCCAACAACACCACCGGCTTTAACAGTTCGATTTTCCGGTTCTCGACCGGCGGCGAACTACAGCGCAATTTTGCTCCATGGGAACTGACCGGAGGCGTCGCGGGTTTGGCGGCGAACGCAGCGGGCGAATTGTTCGTTGCCAATCATCGTGAGAGTACGATTTACCGGTTTTCGATTTATGGCGAGAACCTTGGGGTGTTCGCCGCGACAGGATTGAATGCACCGACCGGAATCGCGTGCGATAGCCGAGGACGACTGGTCGTTTGCAATTTTGGTGATGGTTCGTTGAGCATCTTTTCGCCCAGTGGCGAATTGCTGGCGCGCATAACGACCGGGCTGATTAATCCAATCGCTCTGACGCTGGATTCAGCGGATAACATTTATGTCAGTGCGCCGAATCTTGGGCCGCAGGCAGGCGTGTATCGGTTTGCGGCTGAGGATTGGCAGCGAACGTTGTTCGCGACCGGAAATGATTTTGATCCGCGCGGTTTGGCGTTGGATCACGCGGGGAATCTTTACGTGGCAGATCAACAGGGTAATGCGGTTCGGCGATTTGATGCTGCGGGAAATTTTCTGGATACATTTGCGAGTGTCGGACTAAGCGATCCATTCGCCTTGGCTTTCAATCCCGACGGAGAGCTGTTTGTTGCCAATCAGTTCGGTGGAACAATCCGACGCTATTCAGCCATCGGTGATGCCCTGGGCGAATTTGTTGTAACGAGTGCACCTGCAAATCTGGTCAGCCTGCTATTTGTTCCCGTGCCTGAGCCGGCGGCGTCGTCGTTCGCTCTGGTTGCTGGGCTGATCGGTCTGTTATTCAGACGGCGTCAATCGGATTGAACCCAGTGCCGCGGCAAAGGGTTTGGCTGCAACAATTCCTATTTTTGTCTGTTACTTCACGGCGCGGAATTCTACTCTCACAACTCTGATTATGGCTGGATTTCTGGACGAAATTGAACCGTTGAAGCAAACGGCGCTCGCTGAATTGAAAGGTGCGGCGGACCTCGCTGCTTTAGAACAGACGAAGGGCGCGTGGATTGGACCGCATGGGAAATTTACCGGCTTGATGAAACAACTCGGCTCGTTGCCGAAGGAAGAAAAGCCTGCGGCCGGCAAATTGATTAACGCCGCCAAAGTCGAACTCGAAGCCGCGCTCGCGGAGCGGCGCAGCGACTTGGAGTTGGCTGCGGCGCTGCCCAAGCATCCGACGGATTTCACCTTGCCGGGACGGCGACGCACGTTGGGCAAATTGCATCCGCTCACGCAGGTCACTGACGACATCGTGCGCGCGTTTCGTAAAATTGGTTTTGCGGTCGCAGATGGTCCGGAGATCGAAGACGAATATCACTGTTTCGATGCGTTGAACACGCCGGCGGATCATCCGGCGCGTGATTCGCAGGATACGTTTTATCTGGAATTCGACGGCCACAAACCGCCGTTGGAAATTGCGTCGGCGAAATCGCAAACCGAAAAACCCAAGCTGCTGCTGCGAACGCACACGTCGTCCGTCCAGATCCGCGTGATGAAGTCGCAACCACCGCCGGTGCGCATCATTGTTCCGGGCCGGGTTTTTCGTCGCGACAACGCGGACGCGACGCATAATCCGACGTTCCATCAGGTCGAAGGTCTTTACGTGGATAAAGGCGTTACGGTTGGCGATCTCAAAGGCACGGTGGAGTTCGTCTTCAAAGAACTCATGGGCGATGACGTGAAGATTCGTTTTCGGCCGCACTATTTCAGTTATACCGAGCCGAGTTATGAAATTGATTTCACCAATTCGCTGGTGAAGAAGATGGGCAAGGATTGGTTGGAAATCGCCGGATGCGGCATGGTGCATCCGCAGGTGTTCGAGAATGTCGGTTACGATCCGGAAGTCTGGACCGGCTGGGCGTTCGGCTTCGGCATCGAACGTATTGCGATGCTCCGCTACGGTATTAACGACATCCGCCTCTTTTACGAAAACGACGTGCGGTTTTTGAGGCAGTTCTAAACTCACTGCCCAACGGTAATTCAGAGATGAAATTCCGCATTCTGATATCGGCAATCCTGCTGATCGGCGTGGCGGCTTACGGAGAACTCAAACTCGCGGAGGGCGGACGTTCCCGTTTCGTCATCATTCAACAAGTCGGAGCCTCCGCGCCGGAACAACACGCCGTCGCCGAACTGGCACTGCACCTGAACCTGATTACCGGTGCGGAGTTCGAGGTTCAAACCAACGCCACAAAAGCTCCGAACCGGGCCATTATCGTTGGCCCTGGACCCCTGGCAGAGAAATGGTTTCCAGAAATTGACCTCACGAAGTTCGGGCCGGAGGAAATCGAAATGCGCACCAAGGGCGATCGCCTCCTGCTCGCTGGCGGACGTCCCCGCGGGACGGTTTATGCCGTCAGTCGTTTCTTACAGGAACAATGCGGCGTCCGTTGGTGGACTCCGTGGGCTACGAACATTCCAAAGCAGGCTACGTTACGAATTCCTGATTTGAATGAGCGACGGCAACCGGCCTTTGAGTATCGCGCGCCGTTCTGGTTCTGCGGGTTTGATCCGCTTTGGAAAGTCCGCAACTGTGTCAACAGCGAGTGGAGCAATATCCCGGCAGAGTGGGGCGGTTGCGTGAAATACAAAGGTCACGCACACACGTTTTATCCTCTTGTGCCGCCGGAGAAGTATTTCGCCCAACATCCCGAGTGGTACAGCCTGATTAAAGGCAAGCGCACTCACGAGCGTGCGCAGCTTTGTTTATCGAATCCTGAACTGCGAGATTTTGTGGTCAGCCGGGTGAGGGATTGGCTGCGCGAATCTCCGGAAGCGAGCATCATCTCGGTTACCCAAAATGATTGGTACGGGGCGTGTGAGTGCGAGCCGTGCAAGGCAATTGACGATGCCGAAGGCGGCCCGTCCGGAAGCATGATTACATTCGTCAATTACATTGCGGAGAAAATCGAACCGGAATTCCCGCAGGTGGCCGTGGATACGTTCGCTTACCAATACACCCGTAAACCGCCTCGGACAGTCAAGCCGCACCCGAACGTCATCGTGCGTTTGTGCAGCATCGAATGTAACTTCCGCGAACCGCTCGACGCTCCTTCAAACGCCGCCTTTCTTGCTGACCTTGAAGGCTGGGCAAAAATCTGTCAGCGGCTTTACATCTGGGATTACACCACGGATTTTAAAAACTACGTGCTCCCGCATCCCAACTGGTTCGTGCTCGATCAGAATCTGCGGCTCTTTCAATCCAATCACGTGCGCGGCGTGTTTGAGCAGGGAGCGTATCAAGGCTTCGGTGGCGAGATGGCGGAACTCCGCGCGTGGGTGCTTGCGGATTTACTCTGGTCTCCTCGACAAGGGACGGCGGCAATTCATGAATTCCTTGTAGGTTATTATGGTGAGGCGGCAGCGAAGCCGATCGGAGAATATCTCGAACTGATGCAGCGCGAGTCGGAAGGATTTTACCTCGCCTGTTATCTGCGGCCCAACGCGCCCCACTTGAAGTTCAAACCGCTGGCCGAAGCGGAGCGTCTCTGGACTGAGGCGGAACAGTCGGTGGCGAACGACCCGGAGTTACTCGCACGCGTGAAGTTGAGTCACCTGCCGGTGCGCTATGCCTTTCTGGCGAACTGGAAACAACTTCGTCGCGAATGTCAGGAACAGAAAGCTTCCTGGCCCTTGTCCGAATCGCGCAAAGCCGTGGCCGAACAATTTCGAGCCGTCAGTGCCGGTGTGCCAGGTAAAGCCTGGACTCGCGTCGAACGGCTGAGTGAAGGCGGACTCAAAGTAGAAGCGTTCCTTAAACAGTTCGAGGTTGATCCGCCGGCATCCAGGTAATGTCATCGTGGCCGTGTGAATCGTGAGGTATTCCTCCGCGTTCAAACGGTAATCATTTTCCCCGGTTGCGGCTGAATGATTTTTAGTTTTGGATGCCGCGCGCGAATCTGTTCTTCAAACCATTGGCGTGATTCTTCATCGCCGTGACCGAGAAATACCGTGCGCGGTGAAACCTGACTGACGAAATCCAGCAAGTCATCACGATTGGCGTGTGCGGTCAGATCAAATTCCTGCACATCGCAAAGTTTCGTAACCGAACCACCCTTGGCGCTGAACAAAAATGTTTCGCCATGCTTCGCCGCTTTCAGTCGTCCGCCCGGCGTATCTGGATCGGTGTAACCGACGAAGAAGATGGATTGTCGCTCATCGCCAATCATGCGCAGCGCGAGATCATGAGCCGCCGTGTTTTCACTCATCATACCGGACGTGATGACGAAAATGCGTCCGCCGGTCAGCTTCATACGTTCAACCTGTCCGGGATCGAGCACGACAAGATTGAGCGCTTCGTGTAACTGAAGATTGGTGTGTTGGCGATGCGCGCGGTGCGCTTCCAGATCGTAAATTTCCGTGAACACGCGACCAAGCCCGCCGATGTAAATCGGTTGCCGTCGCAATTTGCCTTCGCGCATGAGCAACGCCAGTAACGCGAGAATCTCCTGGGTCCGACCGAGTGCAAACGACGGAATCATCACGCAGCCTTTACGCTTGAGCGCCTGATGAATCGCGGCGACGAGACGCTCCATTTCCGATTGCCGCGTGACGCCTTTCTCGACCGGCCGATTGCCGCGCGTGGTTTCCATAATGAGCACGTCGGCTTTCACATCCTGAAACCGGGCGGCGCGAAGAATTGTTTGATCGTGAAAACAAACGTCGCCGGTGTAAAACAACGTTTCTTTTTGGCCGCGCAACATAATGCCCGCGGAGCCGAGCGTGTGGCCGGCGTCATAGAATTCGAGACAGGGCGAGGGGAAACCGGCTTTGGCTTTTTCGTAAGCGGACCATTCGATTTCGCGATTGTAGCGAAAACCCTGAAAGCGCGGCGCGATGTCATCTACTTCATCGTGGGTAAAGAGCGGATAATCCTTGAGCCCGAGTTCATCGCGTTGCCGCGTCATGACGTTGACGGAATTGTGGAGCACGCGTTCGATGATGAAATAACTTTGCTCGGGTAAAATCACGTGAGCGCGGGGAAAATAACGGAGGGCGATTGGTAGCGCGCCGACATGATCGTGGTGACAATGCGAGATGGCTACGGCGTCCACGGGTTCGTTTTGCACCGCGCCGAAAAGCGGTAAACCGGCGCGCCCTTCGCGTTTGGGATGCATTCCTGCGTCGAGTAAGAGGCATTGTCCTTCGATGTCCACGAACCAGGAGCTGGCGCCAATATCAGTGTCGGGATTCAGATTGGCAACGCGCATAAGTAGGTCGGGGAGACTGCCTGAAAATCGACAGTGCACCAAACGAAAAGTCGCTCCGAATTTCCATCCGTATTTTTCTGAGTAAGCCTCATTTGACGCCACCACTTAATGTGTTAGGCTCACTTCGGAAACTATGAGCGCCAGAAAAATTGTTAATCATCAAACTTCAGAGAACTATATTATTAATTCCCGCCAGACGGCTCTGACGCTTTCTCCTGATGCGGTTTCCATTCACAAAGGCGGAATTGAATTTTTCAGTGCCACCTCATTTCCACAATGGGTCGAAATGACGGTGACTCTTAAATCGCCAAAGGATGGCGCGACAGTGAATTGCACCGGTGTGGTCGTGGATTGCATCGGCAACAAACACGCCGGTTATCACGTCGCGATGGTGTTCACCAGCATGTCGAAACAGGCCGAAGCGCGTTTGCAAACCATGGTCGTTTCACGCGCTAATTAATTGACGCTCTGATAATTTCGATAAGTTAAACCGCCTCAAACCTGAGGCGGTTTTCTTTTATTATCGGACGTGGGAAGGCGAGATTGGTTCGGTGCGGAACAAATAACTGGCGGAAGCGTCAGTTCATTTCTTCGATTGGCAGAAAGCGGCTTGAGATCGCGTCGTGCTGCGTGATTGTGTCGGCCCGGGGAGGTTTGATAGTGTGATGCGCCTTCGGCGGGTCCATTCGGCGGATTTGAAAATCGAATGAGTTGCTTGCCGGAGAAGGATTACGCGCGATGAAAGTTACGCTCAATTGGCTCAAACAATACGTAGATTTCGATTGGTCGGTTGCCGAAACCGTCGAACGCCTCACCATGCTCGGTCTGGAAGTGGAAGGCGTGCAGAAAATTTCGGGCGAGTTCGAAGGCGTCGTCGTCGCGCAGATTCTGACCAAAGATAAAGTGCCGGGTTCAGATAAACTTTCCGTTTGCAAAGTCAATGACGGCACAAGTGAGCGCACCATTATCTGCGGTGCGCAGAATCATAATCCTGGCGACAAAGTGCCGCTCATCCTGCCGAACTTTGCGTTGCCGCTGAAGCCGGGTGAAAAAGAACCGTTCGTTATCAAAGAACGAAAAGTTTTCGGTATCACGAGCCAGGGTATGATGTGTTCACCGCAGGAACTCGGATTGCCCGACGACGTGGATGGTCTGCTGATTTTGCCTCAGGATGCACCGGTCGGAAAACCATTTGCAGAATATCTCGGTCGCACGGGTGGCGATGTTGTTTTTGATCTCGAAGTCACCCCGAACCGGCCGGATCTCAACAGCGTCATTGGTATCGCCCGGGAAATCGCTGCAATCACCGGCAACGCGCTGAAACTTCCAGCGATTAAAACTCAGGCGACGGGAGACAAGACGGCGAATCTTGTAAACGTTCGCATTGAAGCGCCGGAGCTTTGTCCGCGTTACACGGCGCGCGTAATCAAAGGCGTGAAGATTGGACCGAGCCCTGATTGGTTGCGAAGCACTTTGGAGAAAGTAGGCATTCGCACCATCAGCAACGTGGTGGATGTGACGAACTACGTGATGCTCGAAGTCGGTCAGCCGTTGCATGCGTTCGATTATCATCTCATTGCCAAAGGCGCGGATGGCAAACCGACCATCGTCGTGCGGCGCGCAACCGCCGGAGAAAAATTCACCACGCTCGATAATCAGGAACGCGTGTTGACGGATGAAATGCTTCTCATTGCGGATGAGCAAAAAGGAATTGCTCTCGCTGGGGTCATGGGCGGCGCCAATACGGAAATCAACGATCAGACTGTGGACGTTTTGATCGAAAGCGCGTATTTCGCGCCGACGAATATCCGTCGCACAAGTAAGCAACTCGGCTTGCGCAGCGAGTCGAGCTATCGCTTCGAGCGTGGCGCAGACGTCAATATTTGCGATTGGGCGAGTCAACGCGCGGCGCAACTGATTTTGGACACCGCCGGCGGACAATTAGCCGAAGGCATTGTGGATGCGTATCCGCAACCGGCCCAACCCAAAACGATTTCACTTCGTTTCGCCAAGACCGATGCGTTGCTCGGTATTACAATTCCAGCCGAGCAACAGGCTGCGTTGTTAAGCAAACTCGGTCTCAGTGTTTCGCAACAAACCGGCGAGTCAGCTTCGTTCACGATTCCCGGTTGGCGGGTGGACTTGAAGCGCGAAACGGATTTGGTCGAAGAAGTGGAGCGTTTGCACGGTCTCGCCAAAACACCCGCGACTCCACCGCGTGGCGCGATTGGCGCAAATGCCTTCGATTCTGTCTATGACCAAATCAGCGAAGTGCGTCGCATTCTGACCGGACTCGGTTTGAACGAGGCGCAAGGCCAGACGCTGGTGTCGCGAACCGAGTGTCGCACATCGAACGACGAAATTGTCGCGTTGGCGAACCCGCTCAGCGCGGACATGGATGTTTTGCGGCCGAGTCTGTTGCCGGGATTGATTCATTCGTTGCGGCACAATGTCACGCGGAAGAATTACGACGTGGCGTTGTTTGAAATCGGCCGGGTGTTTGTCGTTGCCAAAGGCGCACCGAAAGAAGAGCGTCGGGTGGCGATGGCGTTGACCGGGCAACGCGCGACGAATTTCTGGAGCGGTGATGAGCGCGACGCGAAGTTTGATATCTCCGATTTGAAAGGTTTGGTGGAAGAACTTCTGGAACAGTTCGGCGTGCGCGGCGTGGTTTTTGCACGACGCGACGCAGCTACGGAACTGTTTCTGGAATCCGCCACGATTACGCTCGGCGGCAAATTACCATTAGGCGAGTTCGGGTTGGTTTCACCGGTGTTGGCGAAGAAGTACGATTTGCGCGATGCGGTGTTGCTGGCGGAATTNAACCTCGATCAACTCATCGCGCGGCGGAATCCGGCCAAGTCTTTCAAGCCGTTGCCGCAATTTCCGTCGAGCCGTCGCGACGTGGCAATGCTTGTGCCGGAAGCTGTGACGCATGATGCCGTGTTGCAAACGGTGAAGCAGGCTAAAGTTCCGAATCTTGAAGCGGTCGAGTTGTTCGATGTGTTCCGCGGCAAAAACGTGCCGGAAGGGCAGAAGAGTCTGGCGTATGCGTTTACCTATCGTGCCGCTGACAAGACGTTGACTGATGCAGAAGTAAATGCGGCTCACACCAAGGTCGTGGACGCGCTGAAGGCGAAGTTAAAAGCGGAGTTGCGGTAGAACAGTCGGCGACAACTTCTGCTGAGTTTTTGGCAGAACCGGGCTTGCTCAGGCCAGTGAGAGGGCGGAAAGTGGGGGGCGACCGCTGTTATGAGCCGCAAAACGAACTTCACTCTGACGCAAGAGGCCATTCCTGCCGCGTGGTATAATCTCAACGCTGATTTCCCCGAACCTCTTCCGCCTCCGCTGCATCCCGGTACGAAACAACCGATGCCTCCGGAGGGATTGGAAGCAATTTTCCCGCGCAATCTGGTTGAGCAGGAAATCAGTCAGGAGCAGTGGATCGAAATTCCTGAGCCGGTACGTGAAATTTATGCGCTCTGGCGACCAACGCCGTTGCTGCGCGCGGTGCGGCTCGAGCGCGCGCTGCAAACGCCGGCGCACATTTATTACAAATACGAAGGTGTAAGTCCGGCCGGCAGTCACAAAGTCAACACGTCTGTGCCGCAGGCGTATTTCAACAAACTTGCGGGCACAAAACGGCTCGCTACGGAAACCGGCGCCGGCCAATGGGGCGCGTCGCTTGCATTTGCCACAAGCCTCTTCGGTCTCGAATGCAACGTGTACATGGTGAAAGTCAGCTACGACAGCAAACCGTATCGTCGGATGCTGATGCACACGTGGGGCGCATCGGTTCACGCCAGTCCGAGTCTGGAGACGGAGTTTGGTCGCAAATTACGCGAGAAAGATCCGCACTGTCCCGGCAGTCTCGGCATGGCTATCAGCGAAGCCATCGAAGACACGCTCAAGCATCCTCATACCAAATACTCTCTCGGCAGCGTGCTCAATCATGTGTGTCTGCATCAAACGGTCATTGGTGAGGAAACGATTAAACAAATGGAACTCGCCGGAGAGGCGCCGGACGTAATCTTTGGCTGTTGCGGCGGCGGCAGTAATTTTGCCGGACTCGCATTTCCGTTTCTGCGGCAGAAGATCAAAGAGAATAAGAAATATCGCATCGTGGGCGTTGAACCTTCTGCGTGTCCGACTCTGACCCAGGGTGAATTGCGCTACGATTTCGGCGACACGGCGGAAACCACGCCGCTCATGATGATGCACACGTTGGGACATCAATTCATGCCGCCTTCCATTCATTCAGGCGGATTGCGTTATCACGGCATGGCGCCAATGGTAAGTCACGCGTTGAAGCTCGGCTTGATCGAAGCCGAGGCGTATCACCAGACGAAAGTGTTCGAAGCGGCCACGCTGTTTGCGCGCAATGAAGGAATTGTGCCCGCACCGGAATCTGCCCACGCTATCGCTGCGGTCATCAACGAAGCGCTCAAGTGCCGTGAATCGGGTCGGAACAAAGTTTTACTGTTCAACCTATCCGGTCACGGCCTGCTCGACTTGAGCGCGTATGAAAGCTACTTCCACGGGAAGTTGCAGGATGTCTGAAATCAGACCAGGTGCTTGAGTTTTTTGTCTGCTGACAATTTTTTCACCAGGTCCTTGATTTTTTGCGCCTGCGATTTGTGCGCGAGCAAGACAGCGTCGTCGGTTTGCACGAGAATCGAATCGCGTAGTCCTACAATGGCAATCGGGGTGCGATGCCCTTTTGTTCGCGCGTCAAAGATGATGTTGCGCGCGGCATCCACGTGAATGAAATCGGCGACCGCAGCATTGCCTTCAGCATCTTTCTTTACGTGACGCGCGAGTGCCGGCCATGAACCGAGGTCGTCCCATTCAAACGCGCCATCCGCACAGACCACGTTTTGCGCGTGTTCCATCAGCGCGAAATCGATCGAGATTTTTTTAATCTCCGGATATTCCTTCGCCAGCACTTTGGCCAGCTTCGGACCGTTCGTTGCGACTTTGAACCAGCGTTGGCACGCAGCGAACATTTCCGGCTGATGCTTCTCCAGTCCGTTGGTGATCGTGATGAAACTCCAGACGAACATTCCAGCGTTCCAGCGATACTGTCCGCTGTTCACGTATTCGAGAGCCGTTTCGAAATTCGGTTTCTCGACGAATTGTTCGGCTTTGAAGAAAGTGGTTTTGGTTTTCTTTGCACCAGTGGGGGTGGGTAGTTCATTTCCTGTGCGGATGTAACCGTAACCGGTTGCAGGCTCAGTCGGCTTGATGCCGATCGTTACAATCGCCTGACCTTGGGCCGCAACTGTGAATGCGTCGTTCAACACCTGCTGAAATTTCTTTTCTTCGGGAATCACATGGTCCGCCGGTAACACCGCCATTACGCCGGTTGTCGAACGTGCGCCGACCAGCGCCGCACCAAGTGTTACTGCGGCGCAGGTGTCGCGTCCGATTGGTTCGCCAACGATGTTCTCCTTCGGCAATTTCGGTAACTGTTTTCGCACCTCGGCCGCTTGTGCGGCGTTGGTGATGACGAAAATATTTTTGAGCGGCACGAGCGGCAGCACGCGCGATACGGTCTCTTGCAAAAAGGATTTGTCACCGAGCAGTTTGATGAGCTGCTTGGGTGTTTTCTCGCGGCTCACCGGCCAGAAACGTTCGCCGCGTCCGCCTGCCATGATGATGACGAAGCGATTTTTGTTATCGGTCTTTGCTTTTCCGCTCATAGATATGCTCACGCGATTTCAGCTGATTTTCGCAGACAGGGGATTGGCGAAAACCAACGCAACTTGCGCTAAAAATTCGATTAAATCGACTTCACCGCGTCCGCCATTGCTTTCACGAATCCGCCCAGTTTCTCGACAAGGTCTAGCGATTTGCCGTTAGCCGCAATTTGATTCACCACTGCGCTGCCGACCACGCAGCCATCCGCTTCTTTTGCGACGGCTTTGGCTTGTTCGGGATTCGAGATGCCGAAGCCCACGACAATCGGCAACGTCGTGTGTGCGCGAATTTTTGCGACTTGCGATGCGAGATTTGACGCAATCTTATCCTGCATGCCGGTGACACCTTCGCGCGAGATGTAATAAATAAATCCTGCGCCGCGCTTCACGATTTTCGCCATGCGCTCTTCCGGCGTGGTAGGGGCGACCAGATAAATCTGGTTCACTCCGTGTTTTGCCATCAGCGTTTCGTAGTTGTCGCTTTCCTCCGGCGGCAGATCGAGCACGAGCAAACCGTCCACTCCGGCTTTCGCGGCATCCCTGATGAAGTTCTCGATGCCGACCTTGTGAATCAGATTGAAGTAGATGTAGAGGACGATGGGAATTTGCGATTGCTTGCGAATGGCGGCGACAGTTTCGAGCAGCTTCGGCGGAGTTGTGCCGGATTCCAAACCACGTTGCGCTGCGAGTTGATTCACCAGACCATCGGCAAGTGGATCGCTGAACGGAACGCCAAGTTCCAGAATGTCCACACCCGCTTTATCAAATTCGAGGGCAAGCTGGCGGGTGGCTTCGAGATGTGGATCTCCCGCGCCGATGTAAACGACGAAAGCTTTTTTACCGTCGCGCTTGAGTTGCGCAAAACGTGCGTCAATACGGTTCATGCGCGCGAATTGTTCCGGCGCAACGCGACGGAGGCAAGAGACAAGTTTTCCGCGCCACGCGAGCCACGATTATTTCTTAGGCTCTTCGGCTTTTTTGTTGAGCAAACCATCGAGCCCTTTGGTGGCGCGATTGATGGCGTCCGTGGTGACTTTGTTGACGACGTTGGTGGCTTGAGCGCCCAGGTTT
>Ga0065721_10051291_pt1 | contig 15429 bp, 6 predicted proteins | sample Mesricmetagenome_FD_59108 | JGI IMG/M metagenome (GOLD analysis project Ga0065721, IMG submission 59108) | Mesophilic microbial community from rice straw/compost enrichment Sample: eDNA_1 v2 (version 2) | ecosystem: Engineered > Solid waste > Grass > Composting > Bioreactor | place: USA: Davis... | reverse complement strand
CTTCCAGAAACACCCGAATCGGCTTCCCTTCGTGTTTCCGGATGAGCGTGGGGAAGTCGTTGGCTCCTCGCAGACCGACAAATGTCCCGATGGAGCTGATGACCCGACGAAATTCATCGGGCCGTTCCCAGGCAACATTGAAGGCGCAGATCGCTCCCGAGCTGGCCCCTGCGATCGCACGATCATTGGGATCGGTGCTGAGTGAATAGGTCTTCGAAACTTCGGGAAGAATCTCTTCCAGCAGGAAACGGGCGTAACGATCTCCCATCGAATCGTATTCAAAGCTGCGATTGAATCGGGGCTGGGCCTTGTCATTCGCTGCTGGGACGACTCCCGGTTCGATGAAAATTCCAATCTGGACCGGGATCTCTTTCTTATGAATCAGGTTGTCCAGAACCGTTGGAAGATTCCACGCTTTGGCTCGCCCGAGTCCATCCTGCACGACGAAGACGCAAGCCGGTTTTTCCGGATCATATTGCTTTGGAACATACAGCCAGTAGTTTCTCACGGTGCCGGGGTAGATGTTGCTTTTCCACTGAAACGGTCCCAGCACCTCACCTTTGGGGACTCCCTCTTGAGGAAGGGAATCTGCGGTCAACTCCAGCGATGAAGCTTGCGAAGCGGAGTTCTGTTGAGCAAATGCAGAAGCGGGGCTGAGCTGCCACAATAACGCGGCAACGGCGATCAGCAGATTGCGAATCATTTGATATTCCTGATCAGGATGGGAATGGCTGCCAAAGAGGCGGCTGGTCCGAAGCAGTCTTCAGGAAGTGAGTTTAGAAAACCGGGACGGAGTTCGCGATTCAACCGGATGACAGAAGGGCCCCGGAAAGAAGTCATTTTCAGATTTCTGTCAGTCACAGATGTGCGACAGATGGCATTCCTCCGGTGCCCGAAATGAAAAACGCCGGAAGCAATTCGCTTCCGGCGTCGAGGTTCAGATTTCCGGGACGAATCCCGGTTCAACTCATCCGATTACGGGTTGATTCCATTGTTGACCGGATCGTTGAAGATCGCGGTTCCGTTGATGAAGTACCCGTAGCTCGGCGAGCCTGCTCCACTGTCGGTGAGGAAGGTACTTGGAGTGTTCCATTGCAACTGGAATCGCTGGAGTGCAGTGAGTGCATCCGGACCTCCCCCAGCAACCGTGAAGATGTTGTTCGTTCCGTTGAAGAACACGTTGAAGTTCGTCTGGATCGGACGATTGGTGGTCGCCGTCTTGGTTGGATCGTCGTTATACACTCCCCCGAGCACGGTTGGGTTCAACACCGAACCGATGTTGTTCTCGAAGTCCAGCCACATGTGGGCCAGCGGATCGAGCTGGATGAACTGACGGTTTCCTGGTGGCTGGGCATTGGCCGTTGTCCGGGGACCGCTGGTTCCCACGACCGCATTGGGGAGTGCATCCTGAGTCCGGGTGTAGAATCCGTTGGTCGCATTCCCCGACATGTCGTTGTTGATGACCCTTGCATGTTCGAAGGAGAGCAACCGTGCATCGATATTCAGTCCGGCAGGAGGAACGCCCAGTGCTGGGCCGTTGTAGAATGGCATGTCGAATACGAAGTCAACTCCCAGGCTGGTGGCTGCTCCAAGGACCAGATCGACTCCATCATCCCCGTTGTAGCGGATCAGGTTGTTTGTCAGAGTCAGCCCTGCGTAGACATCGATGAATGCCATGTCCGCGTAGGGAGCTCCATTGCCGCCCAGGTAATTGTAGTTGGCAAGATTATTGAGTTCAGGATTGTTTGGGGTAACGGTATCTGCATTGCCGTCGTTGTTGTCATCCCGATCGGGAAGGACTCGTGGACGGTTTGCTGAATTGTTGATCCCTGAGGTCAGGTTTTCAGCATGCAGACTCATGCGGAAGCCGTCTCCTCCGTTGTTCTGAATGACGTTGTTGTCGAAGACAAAGTTGGAGCCGGTGTCCCGAACCTCAATGTCAACCCCATCTCCTTCGTTGAACGAGAACTCGTTCTGGCCGATGATGCTGTTCTCGACAAGGACGTTAAGTGTTCCTCGAACTGCAACGTTCCCGACTGGGCCTTGATAACTGAAACCAGCATTCGTATCGAAGAAGAAGTTCATTCCGTCCTCACCGAATCCGGTGAAGGTGCTTCCGTTGACCAGAATGAATGTGTCTGCTCCAGATACGACCTGCTGATCTGCGTTGAAGCTCAGACCGTGACGGCTGGTGGTCCCATTATCCTGTCCACCCAGGGCGAGTGTGTTGTTGATGTCGACAACAAGGACTTCCGATCCCTGCTGAATGATCTCAACAGCATCGCGAGTGTTGTGGTAGATGGCCACATCCGGTCGGTCCGGGAAGACGTCCGATCCTGCACTGCCAGTTCGTCCTTCCTGCGGATTGTTGGCTGTGTACGAGGCCGGGTTTCCGATGTTGACTTCCATGACAGCGGCCACCGACGACGGGTCCAGGACCTGCTGATTTGAGAAATCTCGAATCCGGATGCCGCTGGCTCCGTTGTCGAAGATTTCGGTCATGCGGTCGGTCCCGAAGATATCGATGTGCATCTCGGAAATCGCTGATCCGGTGTTGGCTCGAGTGAGGTCAATCCCGTTCGCAGAGTGCCCCCCGATGACATTGCCATCAAACTGGGAGTTTGGTCCGTTGACCGTTCCGAAGTACGAGGCGTCGTTTGTCGTGACAGAAATCCCGTTCTGCTGAGTCGATCCTCCCGTTCCGAAGGTCCCCAGAATGTCGTTGTTGAGCAGGTCAACACGGGCATTCGCGGTTCCAGCCGTGACGATGGTCACACCATTGGCTGCATTCCCTGCAATCAGGTTCTGTCCGGCGATGACGTTGACCGCATCCGGAGTCACTGTACTTCCGCTGGCATTGATACTGATTCCATTTCCTCCGTTGTTCACAATCATGTTGGAGTCATCGGAAGGATTGAGCGGATCAAATGTTCCTGGATCACCGATGATCGCCTTCACAACGGCATTCCCCTGTCGGGTGATATCAATTCCGTTCAGTCCGTTGTCGCTGATCTGGTTCCCGACCACCAGCAATCCAGTGCTGGTGGGGTCACCGGCCGCATGGACCGTTGAGAACGCATTGGCCAGCAGTTCGATCCCGTCTCCGGCGTTTCCACTAATCAGGTTGTCACGAATCTCGGCAGAGGTGAGTGACGCGTTGTCTGTCACATTCAGCGAGATCCCTTCTCCGTCGAAGGTCACATCGGGACCATTCAATGCATTGAGGATAGCACTGTTCTGCACGAGGATCGTTCCGGTGGCAGTGTTGGCCAGATTGAAGGCGATGTTGGCATCGCGGTTTCCACTGATCAGGTTTCCATCCTCAGCATCAGGACCACCGATGTTCAGGACCAGTTCGGCACTCTGTCGACCCGTGTAGTTGATACCGAACAGTCCGTTGCCGCTGATGTCGTTTCCGGTGAAGTTACTGGTAATTCCGCCTCCAGCGTCGTTGATCTGGACATTGACCCCCATTCCACCGTTGTTGGAGATCTCGTTACCCACGAAGTCCATCCCGAAGGCGACGCCGCCAGTATCCGGATTGATGATGCGAACGCCGTCACCGGTCACCTGGTTGGTGATGATGTTGTTGGCAATCAGACCATTTCCGACGGCTGGCAGGGTGCTCGCACCGGCAGCCACAATATTGATCCCGTGGAACTGGTTGTTGTCGATCAGGTTGTTGTTGATCGTGAGGTTCGAGATGTTGGACACATTGGTCACCTCAATGTGAACCCCGGTTCCGTTCGCATGATCAGTGATCACGTTACGTGAGATGATCAGCTCTTCGATACTGCTTCCGCTGGTCTGGATATTGATCCCGTTCAGGCCGTTGGCCCGAATGTTGGCGAGATTGACGAGGCTTGGGAGCAGACTCTGGCTGGTGACCGCCATCTCGGGGCGATTGATCGAGCCGAGATCCTCCACCGGGCCTGCCGTCACGTTAGACCCGATGATCGCATTGGGCGGGGTGTAATTGTCTGCATTGTTAATGTTCACCTCGTATCCCAGGTCAGCCCACTGAGCGACTGTCACACGGCTGATTGGGTTGTTCACGCCCGGATCGAGATAGCCGGTCATGAGTTCGTTATCGAACACAGATTCACGCCAGTGAGCATCGGCAGTGCCAGGGCCTCCTGTATTCTCGACCGGGATGGAGGTGCCGTTCTGGCTAAAGATCGTGTTGTACTCGGCTGTCGCCTGTGCACCTGTGTAGCGGGGATCATTTGTTCCTGCGTCAGCAAGGACCCCTTTAAGATCCCAGATCGTTCCAAACCCGAGGACGTGAGCCATTTCGTGCAGAATGACATCCAGCAGTTGTCCAGAGGCTTCGAGAGCCGCCAGGTCTGCAGTGTCGAACTCCATGACTCCAGCATAAGGAAGGAACGAACCATCGTCCCGCAGGTCGGTCGGACCCGCCTGTCCGAGAGTCCCATTGACTCCGTCGATATTAACCCCGGAGGCGACGATCAGCACGTCATCGATCGGGCCTACATCAGGCAGGTCGCCAATGATGATCTGTTCCCAGATTTGTTCGGCCTGAGCGAAAATCGCCTGCTGGCTCGGAGTCAGACCGCCATTGAACTGGACGACAATGTTGAAGTCGGATTCGCTCGGTGGAGCGATCACCCCCAGTCCGTTGTTGTCGATAAAGACCAGATCGATATCGGAATCGACAATCTGCAGGTTGATTCCGTGACCACCGTTGTCACGAATGTCCGGGTTGTTTGCAATCCGGAGCAATTGAATTGGAGAATTGGTCGCACTTACAAGAATGCCGTCTCCGCCATTGCTGAAGATGCTGTTCCCCTGAATGTCGATGTAGTCTTCAACAGTCACATTATTCAGGGTGTAAGAAATCCCTGCACCAGAGTTACCGCTGATGATGTTGTTGTAGATTGGAACATTCAGATTGCTTCCCGCACCATCTGCAGTCAGGTCAATTCCGGACCCGGTTCCTGTAACGGTTCCATTCCCTGCAAAGGTGTTTCCAGCGACATTGAGGTCGCCGAGCATCATGATGATGCTGCCGCCGGATTCAGCTCGACCGACGAGTCCATCATCCCCGTTTGCATTGAACTGGTTAAAGACGATCGGATTAATGACTCCGAACAGTCCCCCATTCTGAACGAGGATATCCATCCCGTCATCAGCGTTGCCGTTGAAGATGTTCGCATTCTCTGCCCGTTCATCACCGATGCCCTGGAAGACGATCCGGGAGTTGTTCGCAAAGAAGTTCGCTCCGTCTCCGGCTCCCATGCTGAATGTGTTCCGAACGAACTGATTGACGAAGACGTCGCTGTCGTTCGTTGCCGAAATTCGCAGACCGGCTCCGGCAGCCTCCGTACTATTGAGAACCGAGTTGTCGGCGATGTCTGTGGCAAACTCCGCACTATTGTCCGTGGACAGGCTGATGCCGGTCCCAGAGCTGTCGATGGTGTTGCGGAGAATCCCCAGCTCTGGACCAACAGGAAGATTGGTCACTGGATCGATAAAGGTCACCCCATTGATGCGGGAGTTCGCTCCAGTTGCACTCACAAAGATTCCGCCTGAGGTTGCCCCGTCACGGAAGTTGTCAATGGTGTTGTCTGCAATCAGCAGATTGAGGTCACCATTGGTATGGTTGATATTAATTGCCTGGTGGGAGCTATAGATGGGATTCATCTCATCTCCCAGGACGCTTCCGACGAACGTGTTGTTGACGATTCGTCCGTAGTCGTCATAGGTCAGGCCGGTATCAACGCTAGTGTCGCTGTTGATCACGATCCCATTAATGACGTTCTGGAACGTGTTGCGATGGATGAGGAATCCATCCGTGGTACCCGTCGTCACAATCCCGCTTGCATGCGGTGTCAGATCGTCGACGCTCGTTGCTCCATTGATGGTCAGCCCGTAGATCTCATGCCCATTCCCGGAGGCGATGGTGACGACCGGATTTCCACCCCCGGTGTAGTTGCTGAGAATCGGAGTGCTGCCATCGGTCAGCCCCAGGTCGTTTGGCAGCTGGAACCGGGAATAGACCCCGTCAAAGAAGACGTCGTAGAAGGGACGATCTTCAGCAGCCAGACCGATTTCCCCGATCAGCTTCTGACCATAGGCTGGAATACCGGAATCTCCCGGTTCCTGCGGGATGTATTCAACCAGCGTGATTCCTGAATTCAGGAATTCCGCCATGTTTTCTGCTGTCCCCTGCCGGACATAGATGAACTGATACCGGCTGCTGTTGGGATCCGCAGCGTATTCATCCGTAGACTGATACGGATTTTCGATCGTTCCGTCCCCACCTGCAGGGGCATTCGGATCGATGTACACGATGGTAATATCGTTTCCGTTCTCATCTTCCCCACGGACATTCCCGCTGATCGTCATGCGTGAGGTCGCAACGCGATACCGACGCTGGACCGACTGGGTCAGATAGGAACTGACGGAAGGCCGACGGAACCAGCGCCGTGGGGCTCCGTCTGGCATGGTGAACTCGAAGTTCAGGGAGAAGTTGGAGCGGAAGATGTCGTCATAGGTGTAGGTCCCGTTCATCCAGAAGTTTTCGGTGACCTGTGCCTGGATGCGGCTGCTGACTCCGGTCGCATCCTTCACATCTTCCCCATTGAGGAAGTAGATCCCTGCTCCCATATCGAAGCCATATTTGCCGAGAATCGGCATCGGGACGCTCGCCTCGGCTTCGTACACCTGATAGGCATTGTCGAACAGGTAGTTTCGTTGAACCGTGATGTAGTTCTCGGTAAACGACTGTGCCCCGTCGGTGAAACCGGCCAGTGACCGCCGGTCCCCGACAGGGATGTAGACGTTTCCTCGGAAGCTCAGGTATTGGCCGATGCTTTCAAAGCTTCCCCCGAGCTGATTGAAGCTGGTGCTGTGACCATCATCGTAGTCGTACCAGAAGGATGCTCCAAAGACGCGGTCACGCGATGGGCTGTAGGTCCTCACCCCTGCCCCGACGTTGGCGACGGCCATTCCGTAATCCGTCACTCCAATCCGGGGGTTGATGAAGATCAGCGATTCTCCATTTCCGGAGAAGAGAGGAACGAACCCGTTGAAGTTCGTGTATCCGCCATTGAACCCGAACTGGTCGATGTTCACGCGGCCAAGTCGCCACAGGATCTGATTCAGATCCCGTGTCTGGGCGTAACCAACCCCGGAGTCCGCTGGAATCATCGCTTCCTGAAAGACCGGCGGAGCAGGACGCAGGACTTCGGCCTGAGTCATGGGGCTGAGTTGGGGAACCTCATGCTGGGTCCGCCGAATCGGCTCGGCAGCGACACTTCCGGAAGGGCTTCCTCCCATCCGGACACTTCCTGCTGCGTCCGAAAATGAAATTCCAGATTGCGTTTGCGGACGCAGTGAAACAGAGGCTTCCGTGTCCTGTTCGGCAAAAGCCGGTGTTTCATCCGGGAAAAGAGGGGGATTAGCCCAGGCCGGGACAGCCCATCCTCCCAGACAAACTGCGACCGCACCCATCCAGCGCTGACTTGCATATTTCATCGATTGCTCCAGCTTCCTGCTGTCAATCACTTTCATTGGAACCCATTCCTGCTGACGTATCCCCGCATCGGGATGAGTCACTCGCCCCCTCCAGACGCAGGTTCCATGGCGAACCAATCTGCCGGAAAGTGCAGTTATCCTCATGAATCGGCCTTGGACACGTTCCGAATTGAAGGGAAATACCGTCTAGGAAAGATTTGGCGCCTGTTGCGGTTGTATCATTCCCGTGAACCCTGTCCTGTTTTTTCTGTTTTCTCTATATTCACTTCGGGGCCATCGCTGTCAGGCATCGGGTACGGTTCTGACAAAAGAACTTGACTTCATTTTTCAGAAATTTTGAGAAACCCGGGAATAACGAGATGCGTTCCCGGATCACCCAATTGCAGGCAGGGCTGCGGACGGAGCTGTGAGGGTTCCTCGCTCCCTCCGTAGACACATCTTTGAGGAGAAATAAATGAAAAAGCTGAGCACACTGTTCGCCGTTCTGGCGATGATTTGCGCCGTTGGATGCACCAAGCCGACCGAGCCGGCAGCAGCTCCTGCACCCGCACCAGCTGCTGATGAGCACGCTCACGAAGGTGGTGAAGGCGAGCACAAGGACGCTCCTGCTGAAACTCCAGCAGAAACGCCTGCCGCAACTCCAGAAGCTGGTAGCACAAACTAATTTTCAGGTCCTTGTTCAAGGACTTGTCATTGCAACTCTCAGGAGCCCCGACTTTGGTCCGGGGCTCCTGTTGTTTTACGAAGCCGGCCGCTCTTTGTCAGACTGATCAGATTGTCGACATTAACAGTCTGTTGAAGTGTCGCAACGGATGATCTTGAATTGAGTTGTGATTTCGAAAGTGCAGCGTCTGACCAACAGGAATGCGTTTGATCCCCGCGCTCGTTCCTGGACCCGGACTCCTCCCCTGCTCTGTGATGTGCGCACGGCTGAGATGTATTCACGCACGATCGAGGAAACAGCTGCCCATCAATGCGTTTATTCTGTACGTAACTGCCGGAAACTTATTGTTCCAGACCAGTCACTGATTGAATGAAATCCAATCCCCGGAGTAGGATACCGGGACGGCATTTCCGTCGCTTCGCAGGTCCCCCTGCGTGGGAATTCCCGTTTTCCCAGTCTCCGACACGTCGTCAGAAGCGTTTCTCCAAGGCGTAATAAAGGATCAATCACGATGGGAATTTTCGACAAGCTTCGCAACGAACTCATAGATATCATCGAGTGGGTCGATGATTCGCGCCATACCATCGTGTGGAGATTTCCCCGATATCAGAACGAAATCAAAAACGGAGCCCAGCTGATCGTCCGCCCCGGTCAGGTGGCGGTCTTCGTCCTGAACGGTCAGATTGCCGATGCTTTTCAGCCCGGACACTATACCCTCAAGACTGATAACCTCCCGATTCTAAGCACAATCGCTGGCTGGAAATACGGATTCAACAGCCCCTTCAAGGCCGAGGTCTACTTCGTCAGCACCCGACAGATCACCGATCTGAAATGGGGAACGCCAAACCCGATCATGCTTCGCGATGCCGACTTCGGACCGGTGCGGCTCCGGGCCTTCGGGACATATGCGGTGAAGGTGGTCGATCCCAAAGCCTTGCTGAAGGAGCTGGTCGGAACCGATTCCAACTTCCAGGCCGATGAACTGACGGAATTGCTCCGTTCCATCATCGCCACCTCCTTTGCGGATCTGATCGGAAGTTCGCAGATCAGCGCACTCGATCTGGCCGCGCATTACCGTGACCTCTCCGAGCAGCTTCGTAAGATGGCTCTTGAGAAGGTGGATGATGAGTACGGACTGGACCTGACCCAGCTGTTTATCGTCAATGTGTCGCTCCCCGAAGAGGTGGAGAAAGCGCTCGACACCCGCAGCAGCATGGGGGTGATCGGGGATATGAACAAATTTCAGCAGTTCCAGATGGGCAAGGCGATGACCGCCGCAGCCGAAAACCCCGGTGGTGGAGCAGCAGAGGGGATGGGACTCGGAATGGGATTCGCGATGGCGAATCGAATGGCCAGCGCCGCTGGAGGAGTTCCGCAGGCGGCGCCGATGGGTCCTCCTCCTCTCCCGCAGGACAATGTCTGGCATTTGGCCATTAACGGACAAAGTCAGGGACCGTATGATACCCAACAGCTGCTTGCGGGGATTCAGGCGGGACAGATTCGTCCGGAAACACTCGTCTGGAGTCCAACACTGGTCCATTGGACTCCAGCATCTCAGGTCGGTCCGTTGGCCAATGCCTTTCGTATGACGCCACCCCCTCCGCCTCCGCCCCCGGCAGCTCCTGTCCCCCCTGCTCCGTAGTAAACGGTGCTGGTAAAATGAATCTGGTGTCTGGCGGATTGACTGCACTGACCAAGGAAGGCAGTCAATCCGTTTCCGTCTTCCCCTTGTTTCTTTTTTGATCATTCCGGCATTTCCCCATGTTTATCGATCGTGTTGAACTCGAATGTAAGGCGGGAGACGGCGGCAAGGGGTGTTGCAGCTTTCGGCGCGAAAAATACGTTCCAAACGGCGGCCCTGATGGCGGTGACGGCGGGAACGGCGGCGATGTGGTCATTCGGGCGGATGAAAATCTCGGAAGCCTGTACAGCCTTGTCGGCCACCTTCACTGGAAAGCGGAAGATGGCCGACCGGGTGAGGGTTCGCTCTGTACCGGAAGGTCAGGCAAAGACATTACGATCCTTGTTCCCCCCGGCACGATTGTTCGTGATGTCGAAGGGGATTACGTCATCACAGAGTTGCTGCATCATGGAAATGAAATTGTCGTCGCCAAAGGGGGGAAAGGGGGACGGGGAAACAAGCGTTTTGCAACTGCCACCGACCGTGCCCCACGACATTTTGAAGAAGGGGAACCGGGAGAAGTTCGCCGCGTTCTGCTGGAGCTGAAGCTGATTGCGGATGTTGGACTGGTCGGAAAGCCGAACGCCGGAAAGAGCACCCTTCTCAGTCGACTCTCTCGTGCGACTCCGGAAATTGCCCCTTATCCCTTCACTACGAAATATCCCAATCTCGGGGTTGTTCAGGTCGGGCATGACGACTTTTTTGTGATGGCCGACATCCCGGGACTCATCGAGGGGGCTCACGCTGGGGTCGGACTCGGACACGAGTTTCTCAAGCATGTGCAGCGGACACGTGTCTTTATTCATCTGGTGGAACCGGATCCCATGGACCAGACCGATCCGGTCGAAAATTACCATCAGATTCGGAAGGAACTGGAACTCTACGACCCGGATCTCCTCAATCGTCCCGAGTTTGTCGTCGTTTCCAAGTGTGAACTGCCGGATGCGGATGCCTGTGCTGAGCTGCTCGAAGAGAGCATTGGTCGGCCAGTAATGAAGATCTCGGCAGCGACTGGAGAAGGACTCAAGGAATTGACCTGGAAGGTCCTGACGCAACTTAAGGAACTCGGAGTCGTCACAACCTAGGTTGGCCTTTCTGTGAGGGGCCTCTTTTCGGCCTCGAACTGCCTCCCCTCTCCTGCTCTCCTCAGGGAATGTTGAACATGAGGAAGCTGTCGGTAGGCAGCTTCATTTCGCGACGGATGTCGGAAGCGGAATGTCAAACGTCACATCAATGATCCTGTCGGCCGAAGGAAACCGGTAAAGCAATTCGCTCCCTTCGTTTTCGTCTGTGAGTGGAAACTCGTACTGGACGATGTGCGTCGGCATGGTTTCTGACAGCAGTTTCCGCGACCGAAAGTGGATCGGTCCGTTCGTGCCCCTGAGAAGCCATGCTTCTTGATGAAGATGATCGAGCTGATGGGACTGCCAGTTCACACCGGGGGGAAAGGTGACTGCGATCGTCGCTTCCAGGAGATCCTTTTTGCGGTGCGTGGAAAGCAGACGGATTTCGGTATCGCCGGCAAAATGAACCTGTGGTCGCCCTGTCCCAATCGGAAATCGAAGGTCCTGCGGCAGTATCTCACACCGGATCTGAATCGTTCCCCGAATCTGTTCCGGCTGATTGCGGGATGCGTCCCCGAGGAGGACGTCGACATGAAATTCTGCTGACTGGCCGGAGAACAGGATTTCCCGACGTGCATCCGGGGTGAAGGGTGTAAAGCGGTTCCCATCTTCTGAGATTTGAATCTCAGAATCGCGGACGATGGCATAGAGAGGACGAACCGCACCTTCCGCTTCAATCCGAAACCGCCAGCGGAGGGTGGAGGCCCCTTCTCTTTCGACAGGCACTGCTGCAAGTCGAAAACAGCCAGTGACAGCAGAATACACTTTGACTTTCGGATCGGCGCCGGCCAAGAGGCGGATGCCCTCCCTTTCAGAATCCCCCTGAGTTTCCTTCTCCCATCCCCAGTCTGTCCCGGAGGCGTGACACAATTTCTGTAGCACGTACCAAAAGGAAACATCCTGAAATTCCAGAGGGGGGTTGAAGGTGATGTCGGGGCAGTCCAGCGACAGTGTGACCGGAGTCACGCACTGTGAAGAGATGGCATTCGCAGCCTCTCGAAGTGTCGCGGCCTTCAAGGTGATTCGGGTTCCTTTCAATGCCGCATCGACCGCTTCTCTTTCCACCCGTCTCTGAAACTGTTGAAGGACGAATTGGTCTCCCGAGTCGGAGACGATGGCGGCGTCTCTCAACAGCGGAAGAATGGATGTTCCCTGTGTGTGAAGAGTCTCAGCTGCTTCGAGTCGTTCGGCTCGAATAGGAGAATTGAGTTTTTCGATCCAGACTTCCAGTTCAGCCCGGTCAATCGTTTGGTCTGCTCCACGTGCTGAACAGGGTGGCTGAATAAGGAACAGTGCGAGGACAACGACCATTAAGGAACGAGCCGCCAGAGGCCAATCGGTCAGTCTCGCTCGCTGGTCTGGTGATCGGAGGAGAATTCCACGTCCCGCCATTTCGTGTCTCTTGCCCCCTGCTCTTGTCGGTGTAATCGGATTAATCGTTTCCACTGGACGATCTCAAAGCCATCCGCCGGACGAACACATTCAGTTCCCTCTTCGAGTATGACGTAAGGTTCTTCTGAAATCAGCCCGAACAGGATGTGCAGTCCACATGGAATGATCGAGATGAGAATGCCTCTTCAGCTTCGTTCATTGTTTCTCGGAGGGATTGTTTCCCTGCTCGGGACGGGGATGGTTGTTGCTGCTCCAATCATTGAACTGACAGCCCAAGGGAAAACCTATCAGGGGCTGAACATCGCCCATAACAGCCTTGAGTGCTGGATTGCTGCTCAGGATGGGAGCTATCAGCGGGTGGAGCTATCGCGAGTCTCCAGTTTTCGAAAAACCGGAAGCGAGTTTCGCAGCCTCTCCGCCACTGCCCTTGCCGGCGCGATCAAAAAGTCCGTCGGGAAATCGTACGAGGTTCAGACGCAGGGGCGATTTGTGATCTGTGCGCCTCGCGGGCAGGCGGCCGGGTACGCTGAACTGGCTGGTCGGGTGGAGAAATCGTTCTCCGGTTACTTCAGCCGTCGTGGCTGGCCGTTGAAACATGCCGATTTCCCGCTTGTCATTCTGGTTCTGGCGACGGAGGAGGAATTTCAGAATGTCTGCCAGAGTTCCGGGACGGCTGTGGGGCCCTATCTGCGGGGATTTTATCACCCACTGACGAACCGGGTCACTCTCTATGATCTGCGGGACTCTGTTTCGGAATCCTCAGCTGGTTTTTCAGGGAGGGCCAAATCAGAAAAATTAACGTCGATCGGTGATTCCACCCGGCAGGTGTTTGTTCACGAGACGATCCACCAGCTTGCGTTTAATGCGGGACTGCATGATCGCCTTGGGGACAATCCGCGATGGGTGGTCGAAGGGCTGGCGACGTTATTGGAAGCGGGGGCACTCGACTCCACCAACCGTGCCGATACTTCCGGCCGTATCAACGTCGAACGGCTCAGGCAATTCCAGGACTACCGGGCCAATCGACGAAAGGGGACGATCTCCGATTTCATCCTTCAGGCGGAATCGCTGTATGAGAATTCCCCGCTCGACTTCTACGCGGAAGCATGGGCGTTCACATTTTATCTGGCGGAACATCGTCGTCCCGATTATGTCCGGCTCCTCAAGCGGATTGCGAGCCGCGATAAATCCAATGGACCGTACAGCCCGGAAGAGCAGTTAAAAGATCTCCAGCAGGTGTTTGGCAAGGATTTGCGATGGCTGGAGACTCAATACCTGCGTGCCATTGACAAACTCTGATCACAGGCGGAATCCTCCTCCCTTCCGAAAAGGCACATTGTCGACGGGAAGCGTTCTCGAGTATGCTTTCCGCACGATTTCTTCCTGCAACACCATCACGGACGATGCTGCAACGCGTGCTGATCTGCGGAGTTCTGCTCTATGGGGCGGTCGTGGTCGACCTCGGTTTGCCCACGTGGACCCGATCCCCAGCGCTCCCGTCCTGCCTTCTGTTGCTGCTGGTGCTACTCTGTCAGCATCTCAAGGGGCCTGAACTGGTGTTCTGGGCCGGACTTGTTGGCCTTGCTCAGGATGAACTTCTGGGAACGTCTCCGGGACCGGGAATTGTGACAGCTGCGACTGTCGGACTTGTTTTTGCTGTTCGGCGCGGTTCGATCAGCTCCGCCTCACTGACCGGTCGACTGCTGGAAGGTCTGGCGATCATGCTGGTGATGGGGGGCATCCGTGCAGGACGCATTCTCCTTGCCCGTCCCGATATCGACGTTTCCTCGCTGGCGTCAATGATCCTGATTCGAACTGCAGCTACGTTTCTGCTGTTAACTGGAGTCTGCATGGTGCAGTTTGCCTGGCAACTTCTTCGTCGTCGATCGTACCAGTTGGAACATCCCTCGCTGTAAGGTCGTTCCGGCGTGAGAAATCAACCCTTTTCTTCGATCACCGCCGATTCCGGGGAGACCGTCTCCAGCGAAAACCCGCGTCGCCGCCCGTTGATCCTTGCAGGGATGATAGTGGCCGTGTTCGCTCTGATCGGGCTGCGAGTGGTTTATGTTCAGGTTCGACTCGCTGAGCTGTACCGGGCCCCGTGGGGCGAAATTCTCGTCGACGAGATCCCGATCCCCTGCCGGGATGGTCGTATTGTCTCCAGTGATGGTGTTGTCCTCGCGATGGATGAACGCCGCTACGATATTTCGGTTGATTACCGCTGGCTTCAGTCTCCTCCTGATCCACGCTGGCTGCGTCAGCAGGTCTCCGCCCGGCTCGAGCGAAGTGAGCGACGTGATCCTGTCCGACGTGAGGAGGTCGAACAGTCCCTTCTCCGGCAGCGGGAAGAAATGCGCCGCAATCTGGCGCGGGCCGCGGGCGTGGAGGAAACGGATCTGGCGGGGAAGATGGCGGCGATTCAACGGCGAATTGAAACCATGCTTCGTTCCGTGGAAGGAAGACGGGCACAACGCTCTGAAGAGAGTTCCGAATCATCACGCGACTGGACGCAGGGCCTGACCGGTATTTGGAGGGTGATTGCGGAAGAACTGACGACTCCCCCCAACCGCTTTGAAAATGATCCTCTGGTCCTGAAAGAAGAGCTTCAGGATCATGTCGTTCTTCAGGATGTTTCGCTTGATGTTGTCGCTGCCATTCATTCCCAGCCAGCCCGGTTTCCGGGGGTTCATGTGCGTTCGTCATCGACACGAAGCTATCCCCAGAACGATCTCGCACCGCATGTGATCGGATTACGAAAGGAATCGGGGGGAACATCATCCTCCGATGGAGGGGCCGCACGAGTCGCGCAGGGGGGAATTGAAGAAGCCTTCTCTCGGCAACTTTCGGGGACTCCGGGGTTGATCCAGATCAAGCGGAATCGCTTGGGAGACGAGGTCTCTCGCGACGAAGTTCGTCCCCCTGCGGATGGGGGGGATGTGATTCTGACGCTCGATTCACGTCTTCAGGAGATCGCAGAATCGCTTCTGGATCGCGCATTGGACCCGACTGCCCGGGAGAACGTGGATGCAGAATTTATCCCGCAGGGCGGGACGTTGATTGCCATGGAC
>Ga0065721_10005204_pt1 | contig 15429 bp, 6 predicted proteins | sample Mesricmetagenome_FD_59108 | JGI IMG/M metagenome (GOLD analysis project Ga0065721, IMG submission 59108) | Mesophilic microbial community from rice straw/compost enrichment Sample: eDNA_1 v2 (version 2) | ecosystem: Engineered > Solid waste > Grass > Composting > Bioreactor | place: USA: Davis... | reverse complement strand
CTTAACCGGATGTTTCCACATCACTGATGATCGCATTTGTTCTTCTGTATAGTCGTGATTCGTCATTAAAATTTAATCCAACAGAACTGTAAACTAATCAAGGTAATATGAATGCTGACCAACGATATTGCCTTTCTGATCACGAACTAGCTTCGCCCGATTAAATTCATCGTACTCATAAAACACACTTTGATTATTAACGTCAGTCTCGGATGTTTTTCCTACTAGCGGGTCATACGTCGTAGTTACCATCTCGGCTGTAAACGGATGAAGGCGAAGTTCATCAATTCCAACCGATCCACTGATGGTAACAGTACTGTTGCTGGAGGAAAGATTGAACGTAACTTGGTGATATGTCCACCCATTTATTGCTGCTTCGTTGACTTGATTGACTAAAGAGTAATTTGTTCCCCCCACGGTAGCAGCAGACCCATTTGACCAATAGCTCAGAATATACCTTCCCGCTGGAAGTCCCGTACGTTGGATATTTCCTGAAGATAGATTATAGTACTTCATCCCTGTCCGTCCCGGCGTCGAAACTGAACCTGCAGGACTTCCAGAGTAAGTAAAATATCCTGTATCATTGCTTTCGAAGCTCGTATAAGCAATCTGGCTTTTAGCCGCATTATTGACCACGGCAATTGCAAGATTATTGTTATAACCGTATATCATCGCCTTTTGGGTTCCCGGCGTATGTGTCTGCGTTACATTACCAACTGCATCGAATTCAATTTCAGAAACCTTTATCCAGCCTGAACTGGGCTCAGAAAGGGCGCTGAAGTCAAAATCCGGCAATCCAGTACGCTGCCAAACATATGATTTGTGGGGAATCCAGACGTTGTTGACTTTCTGCCAAGTCGTAGCTTGGGAATTTAATTTGGTTTCAGATAAGACATTGACGATGTCAGTTCTAGTCTGGACAACAGGACTTAGAATGTTATTAATCCGATCTGGGTCATAAACCTCCCAAAAATACTTATATGAAGTGGTTGTTCGATGCGTGATTCCCTTTGAATTATGATCCCAAAGAATACTTTGTGTCAATAAACCAGTTGCAGGATCGTGATGGTTGACAGTCATCGTTTCGATTCCGTCAATAAGGGATTTTACTTGACCAGCACGAACGTAATAGGCCCGCTCCACCTTAATATTTTGGTCGTTATTGATATCTCTAGACTGCGTGTTATACGACGTCGTTGTTGTTGACACAAGATTTGCAGCCGCGTCGAAATTGGAAACCTCATAAGAGAGTCCGGTCCATCGTTGATCAACAGTCATGGACGGAACGTTCAATTCGGTATAAGTCAATCCATTATAAAAAAACGTTTTGGTATAACCATTTGGCTTAGTCGCAGGCGTGGTGCAGGGGGAATTGCATGCCGTGCTTGTTCCAGGGATGACAGTGACTTCATTGTACTGCGCAACTGTCCCTGAAGCGTCTACCGTACTCTTTGTCAGGTTATAGCCGATAGAAGTGTATGTATTCGTCGTGCCATCGCTGAGCGTAATCAAGGTTACGGGATAGTCTATGAGCGAGCCAACGAAATCATCGTGGATAACTCGATGAAGGCTTATCCCTGTGTTTGAGGGACTTTCGTAGTAATCACTGATGATCACGTTTGGCCCTCTGAACCTGCTATCATTATATAATGGTTGCGTAGCCACCGTTCTTGAGATTTGGCCATTCTTTGTGAAGGTGATGTTCGAAGCGCCAAAATAATACTTTGCTCCGCCTGCCATTCCTGCACCGGGAGAAGTTGCCCACGTTCCATTTGTATTTCTAAAGTAAATGTTCCCGCCGCCCGAGAATGAGTTAACACCCGCAGAGGGTATTCCTGAGGAAGAAAGCAGATTTTGATTACTCCAATTCATAGTATTGGCATCGTATGTCCGTTGATACAAGCTTGAATTTTGAGACCATACCACGTTGTCTTGACCAAATGTCGCATTTGAACGATTAAATGGGTCAAAGTTCGGAATCTTTGACCACGTCGACCCATTAAACCTTGCCGCCGTGGCAAGGGCATAGCCGTTATTAGGTTGGACAATGCCTATTGAACTATTATCCAGTAGAAAAACGTGGCTGAAATCATGAAATCCACCCAGTATGTCATCCTTGTAGAAGTTAGTATAGCTTGTATCCCAACGATAAATGTATTCTGGGTTTGAACTTGCCATTGCAACAGCGAAAGAATTGGAGGCGTGCCAGAAGCTTTCTCCACTCGATGAAAACCGAAGGGAGGTGGACCATTGCTTGGAATTCCATTTCCGATCTTCTGACAGGTAATGGAAATTGAATTCAGGAACTCCATCGAAACCCGCCCGATTTTGACTGATAAAATAATTATTGTTGGCAGTATAATAATGGTCGCCTATGGTCTGATTGAGCGTAGACTCTTGCCAATCATTCCCAGTATACACCCAACGGAAACTCGGATGAGTGGAATCATCTTGAAAGGATCCAACGAATATGAAATTTTCTCCGGAGGTCAAGGATGGAACGCCACTGCCATAGTCGTATGATGAAGACGATGAAAGCCATTTTCCCCGATCAGACTCACTTCTTACGAATCGTCTTAACGTGTAAGAGTTAGTACCGGGCGAATTACGAGTTAGAACTGCAAAAAAGTTTTGCTGGATTGTCACTTGAAAATCTTTATAGGATTTGTAGATCTGATATTCGGTAGATTCGATATTGGGAATATCAACTGTAAGTCCTTCTTTCCAACCACCATTCCATTGATATACAGTAAGTTTCACTGTCCTAGGCCCCGTAGCATAGGTAGAGTTTGGACCCCATTGGCGCCAACACACCACGACATAGTCGTCCCCAAACCAAAGCTGCTTTTCACCAGCGGAATAGCCCGCTGGGAGCGGCGCGCGGTGGACCCGATCGGAGTACTTAACAGACGAGGGAGTGTATGTGTATGTCAACGTACCTCCTGAAGGGTAAGTGATTCGATGGAGAAAACCTTTCGTAGGACCACTTGTTAGATATTCGAAATGCAACCCAGGAGTAGCCTTTCCCATGGCATTTTTTTGAACGACAGAGGCAAGTAGCATTTTTGCCGTATTCAATCCCTCGTCAATGTTTGCGTAAGCAAAATGAATAGAATTAAATTTTTCCCCGGTCTCTCTCAATACATCAATATGATCGAGATATTTCCTTTCGTAGAACTCTTGATAAGCATCAGGTTCAGCCTTCTCGGTATGTGGTTCCATAAAGTAGGACGGTCCCTTCGCTTGATAAAAGAACTGCACCTTCCTACCTAAAACATCGGTAATCTCCTTCAGATATGAAGCTTCTGTATGCTTTTTGCCTGACGAAGACCCGACAAATTGCTCGACGTTTTCGTACGCAAACAACACCCTCTCATTCCATAGGTTTATAATTTCCGAAAGATTCCATATATGCGGCATCTGGGTCTGGCCGGTGGTTAGCGCACTGTTTCCAATCCAGTTATTCCAGCAGACGATGTATTGCAAGGTGCTCCGCCCGCTATTCTTGTCTCCGTAAACGTATCGAACACCATCTTCCTTTGTGATCTCCCACTTTTCCGCACCGTAGTAGTACCGTATTCTCCAAAACTGATAAGTTTTCGTTTCGTAAACATAGAACGCTCCCCCTCCATCCGCACCCGAGATTGTGCGGACTAGCCGATTTGCTATACCCCCTTCTATTAGATAATAGGTATCGTCTTCCCTCGCACCAGTGCTCTTGTGATCCACCACAATTTTGGGTATATCCATTGACCAGCCTAATCCCAAAATTCCTGTAGGAGCTTCCAGATTCCATGTACCCACGGTATTTTGAACATTCGAACTGTAGGCAATCGATACGTTGACATCCAATCCACCTCGCCCCGGAAGGGACACAAGGTTTAGGGGAAGAGCCACATCACCTGTAAAAAGGTTTACGCTATTTGATGCTCCTCCTGCCACGTCCGGCTGAAGCGCAAAATTTTTAACTGCAGGCGCAGCTGTAGGCGGCTCGTCCTGTGCGATTGTAGGAAATAATGGAATAAGGATCAAAATCAAGATTAACGGTTGCTTTCGGATCATTGGTATGGAAGTTTTGATTCAATTTAATACGGGGACGTTAACACACTACCNCCTTTAACTACACGNCTAATTAATTTCACANCAACTGCTATCTTTCGATCTAACGAGGCAAATTGTCATTCCGAAGCTTCGGCAGCTCGAATCCTATTCTTACATTGATCCTTTCCGCATACGGGTTTGGATATTCCGGGTCATGCCAACCATATAGCATCTGCATATTGCCAGACAGCCGCTTAGAAAGTTTGAAGTCCTTTTTTATACCTGCAAAGCAACTCCATACCCAGGTTTGCAATTCAGGATCTGCGTTGCGAGCCACATTCATCTTTTCGAAGTCACCTTTGAGCCAAAGATTTTGGCGCAGCTTATAGTGTAGAAAAGTTCGCGGCCCGAACATACGCTCATTCTTATTCCAGGCTGGCGCTTGGGTTTCGAAGGCAAAGCGCTCGTTCCATCCGAGCCCCCAAGTCAGCCTTCCGGTTATCCGAATGCCGACGTATGGATTTAAGTCGACCCAAACGGATCGTTGCTTTTGAAGTTGAATTGTCAATCCAGGCGTCAGACGTTGACTGAACGATTTCTCGGTCATCGTGCGTTGCCTTCTGGCGAATAGATCAATCACCCCATCGGGGTCAGGTATTTTTGATTTTAATTGAGATAACCTCTCCATGGCGGCCTTAAGTTCCTCTTCATGACCTGCAAAATGATTTACCGCTTCCAGTTTCGCCTTATTCATCGCCTGTTCCTTGGCAACGTCGGGATCATAATATCGCTTTAGCTTATCTGCTTCTTCCAGTTGCGCTTTCACCTCATCGAATTCAACGAAGTCTTCAACTCTTGACATAAGCATTTCAGGATGTTCAGGAATCCTCTCCATTTTCTCCAAAATTTCACCGCTTTTAGTTCCGTCTAACGATGGCATTTCCAGTTCCAGAAGTGATAAATCTATATCAGGGACAGTGATAGACCCACTGGAAACATTCCCTAGATCGGTCACGTTAGCTGATAAGATATCCGGAGACAAAGAAGGAATATCACCTTTTAGAGAGGAGGTAATCCCCTCCAACTTACTGCTTATCTTTTCTACTTGTTGTGCACTATTCTGATCAACGAAGCGCTGGTCTTGATTGGCAAGATTTTGAAGTCTTTGTAATGACGCTCCTAAAAGGTTGATTGGACTTTGATAGTTGACATTTGACGTTGACATAACAGCGCCCTTAATGCTATCGATTCTTAGTTGAAGTTCCATAATGGCGCTCATCATAGTCGAGTCCAATTGGTATGTAGCTTTCAAGACGTCGATGCTAGATTGAATCCTTAACTGAAGAGTGTCAAATACCGCGTCATCTTTTTGAAGTCGTTTTATGCTTTGATCTCCCGCCAACATCGACAAACTGTCCATCTTTAATCTTTCTCCAAAATTTATACGCCGTAAAGAAGTTATAGAATCAAGTTGAAGTGTCTTTTCCTGACCCAAACCTACCGACGCAGAAAATAATGTGATAACGACAAGAAATACCAAACAACGACAATCAACCTCCTGCCAAAGCCCTTGAAATTTGTATGAAAAACGAAGTTTTTCAGCTCGAAGAGGCAAAACAACTGAAAACTGCTGCGGGAGCGTTGGCGTCGGCCTGAGAGGGGACACTGAGCCTCGCAATAGAAATGCTAGGATGGTCATTGGGATTGTCGTTGTGATGCAAGTTTAGAAGTCGTTTTTATAATCTCACCAGCGCGATTACTCACTTCTTCTATTTACGAACTTTTTTGGCAATGTCTTCTAATACCCTATATCGTTCACCATTATCAATTTCAAGAAACTCTTTATCAAGGAGGCTATAGAAATCTTTCGAGTATTTTGCATATCGAACGAAACTCTCGCTATCATAGCAGGTGATTTCCCTAGCATGGATAAATATCCCAGAATCGGTTTCGGTAATGTTAGTCCGATATGTTTTCGAACTCCTCCTGACCTGCCTAATACTTTTATCTCGGTAAGTAATTTTATAAGACGTATCAATTACATCCGATGACCCCATCTCTATTGAGATGAATCCAACTATGACCTGCCCTTTAATTTTTGGGTAATACTCGTAGATGAAAATACGATTTTCCAATTTTACATTTGAACTGTTGACGAACATCAGAAGTGCCAATATTAGCAATTTCATAACTACCTATTATAGTTTAGTAAGCCGTAAGAAAACAAATCCGGACGAATGCCAGCAGAATAGGCCCAAGTCGTGCCGTATAGAATATATGGATGGATGCCTATATTCGGTATCCCATTGAGCCATAAGGTAAATGAGGCCATGTTGGTACAGTTGACAGTAGCTCCTTGATAAGGAAGTATCCTCCCCAATCCTCTCACTGCACTGATAGCAAATTTATTGACTGAGATATCAACTGGCAGGTCTTTGTAAATATGGTAGTCCGATGTTGCCTTTCTAAATGCCAATGCAAATTTTTTGTACCCTCCAGGTTCTTGAAGAATAGGCTTAGCACTAACCACCCTATCCTTAAAGCCGCCATTTCCAATCTTACCGTCGTCAGGACCATAAGACATTAAGGGGTTCCCTGTACTCTTTTCTACAATAGCACTGTGAGAAATTGGATCATTCGCCTCGGTGTACAGAGTAGCTTGCGTAGTGTTAATAACTTGATTTAAGTCTGCAAGATTTGCCAAGGCTCCTAATCCATAACCAATGTTCTCTAGCCTTGAATTCCCCTTCTTCCCTAAGTAGCCCCATTTATTCTGGTCAATATTGTAGGAGGCGACTCCAAATGATATCCCCACGTCAGTGTCAGCATACAAAGCAGTGCCTACTGAATTAATAAATGATGCCCCGGCGACGGCTGCTGTATTTGCAAATGGAATGCCTGACAGAGCAATCTTGCCCCCTATTCCCCCGGAAACAGCACCTACCACCGCACCAATTCCCATATACCCCCATGTTTGTCCGGATTTGTAATCCCACTTAAGGGGGTTAGTTTGGCCATCATTAGCTAAAACACCACCACTGTACGCGCCGGAGATCGCAGCGGCCACAGCAAACCATACTATTCTTCCGTCTGGATCAATGCTTATGACAGGGCTATTTGCCATTGCCAAATAGGGAGACGCAAATTGATTCGCCGGATCAACAGCGAACCATCTACCAAGAGCGCCATCATACTGCCGCGCATGAAAATCCTGCCATTTTGTATTCTCGTCATAATCCTTGCCCTGGTAGAGATACCTATTCTGCTCTTCGCCGTCCCTGACCCAACTATAAGCCGTCATCCCAAAAGGATAATAAGCATTTACCTGTATCACCGGGCTTTCGCGATAAGTTATTTTCAAGTCATCAAAATAGACGTCAGCACCAGTGATGTTATCATAGCTCAAATAGACGAACAACCTGCCGGTCTCTTTGACATTAATAGCTGGTAACGTGACGAAATGCAACTGCCCTGAGGTCGCTCCCAACGGTGCGCTTTTTGCTTCGATGGGTCTGAAAGCGTCGTCGAAGAGAATATAGTTTAGGAACGCTGATGGTTTCGTGGATCCCTGGTCTTTGCCTAATGTGTAACTCGGATTTGCTCCTGCGCTGAGGTTATACGCGCTTTCAATTCCACTGACAACATCGCCCGTTCCTTCTGTTAGCGCCGCGATCACATGAGCGGCCATTGAAGTTATGGAGGAATTCGAGCCGGTCACGTAATAGGCATTTACGCTTGCATCGATTACGTCTCCCGGAAACACTTTAAACGTTCGCGATGGGCCCACGCGGTAATTGGCGTTCATGATTAAGGCCTGATTGCCGCCCGGCGTGGCGTTTGCCGCCGCCAGAGAAGTTTCATTTTGACTTCTCAGGTTTAGAAATTCTTCGTTTTCTCTTTCAAAGTTTTCACTCTCCATTGTGGCAATGAATGTGAATGTGGACGGACTAGTTTGGAGCACTACGCGCGGACTTCCAAGGTGATCATTTAGAAAATACTGATACTCATGATCGAGTTTATAAAGCTTTACTTCGTTAACGTAGAAGGTGTTTCCGACAGCAGCGCTACTCCAATACACTCCCAGCCTGATTGAGGTAACCCCGGCGGGGACCGTAAATGAAGAACTCGCCCACGTCTCATTAGACTGACCGGACGGCAATGTAGCGCCTGGCCACAAGACGTTTGCACTGCTGGCGCCATTTTTTACGATGAGTTTTGCTGTGGATCCTGTTGCCTGGAACCCAAGCACTTTAAAGGAGTAACGCTCACCCGGCTTTACGTTTATAACGCCGCCTATGGCTATAAGGCCAGGCGTGCCCGTTTGATTTGCTACTACCTTAACGTAAGTTTCTCCATTCAGACCTTCGCAGGTCATGTTAACCGATCCGTTAGCGGTAAAGCCCTCCTTGGTCTCGGCAGATGCTGTAGCCCTGTTAGCCACTAGATTTGTATTCGATGAAGGCACAATTCGACCTTCGCTGTGAAGCACAAGTTTCAACAGGCCGTCCTCGTATATAAAACCACCGAGGTATTCAAACTTCTTTGTCTGTCCAGTGACACTGTCAAAATATTGCTGCGCGAGCTTGCCACCTGAAGCGTCGTACGTATACTTCACATAGGAACCATTGTTAAAAATAACGCTGTCTGTCAACCCAATGACATTGTACGTTATTTTCTTTATATTTTTATTTAGATCTTTTGTAAGACTTCCGCTTGCATTGTAGGCGTAATCGTCGTTAGAGATATTTCCATCATTAAATCCTTGTGCTTTGTAGGCGGCGGAAGCATTATCAGTCACTTTTTTCAATTGGTTTCCACCGCTGCCGTAGTCAAAGACCAGCTGATCAATCGTGCTCCCCGTTAATGTTCCAGCATAACGTTGAAGACCTTTGATATTGCCATTTCTATCATATGAAAAGTTCTTTTCACTAAAGAGGTCGATATCTGAAGTCCATCCCACGCCGTTGTTATTCACTTTATAATTTGCATGTTGCAACCGGTTTTGCGTGTCATACGAGAAATCGTACAAACGCTCTTTGTTCGAGAGATCGTGTTTCCATTTCGCTGATGTTATCAATCCGTCATACCTGCCGGACGCACCTGTAAAAGGTGCCTCGTAAGAAATTTGCTGGGAGTAATAATCAACTGGCCCGGTTTCTCCAGCTATACCATTGATCTTTGAGAGCACCCCCCTGATGTCGTACTGATAGTCTACGGATTGCAATCCTGAACCATTTCCAATTAATTTCTTCGTTATTTCTCCGATCTCATTATAGGTATAGGCAGCAATCCGCTCTTCAGGTTCGTTGTTTACTTGAATATATTGTGCCACAATCATATGACTTATGTCGTCGTATACCGGTCGCTCCTTCAAAACAATAGAATATGTATTATTTGAGACAAGATTTTTATGCCTCCTTTCGGTGCGAATAAGTCTCCCCGAGAAGTCATATTGAAATGCACTGATTTCGAAGTTTCGCGGGCTGGAAGAGAAATTTTCTGTTTGGGCTTCTATCACCTGGCCATCTGAATCATAATAGATCGCAGACGTAAGCCAGGTAGTGGTGCCTATTACCAAAGTCCTTGCTCCTGTCGCTCTTCCTTTCGCTCTAGCTGGTGCCGGCAGGAAGTTTCCGCCGAAGTTGACGTAACTCGGTTCTCCTTTCGCCGTTTCTCCAGGCGTGGCGTTGAAGTCAAAGTCATAGTCGTCATAATAACTTACTTCAAGAGGCTGCCCGTCCGCATTGTTGGGTGCAGGCATTGTCGGAAAAGACTGATTTGTGTAGCCATGATAGCTTGCAAAGTTTGTGCTGCTTCTGCCTTCAAAATATTTTCGCGACAAATCTTCAGCATAGTAATCATCGACTTCCTGTTGCATTTCCGCCTGTGTAGCGGATCCACTGTGTTTATAAACTCCGCTCATAATTGTCCGTCCCAAGACATCATATTTTGTGAACATCCACTGGTTGGACAAGCGGTTCTCAGGATCTTGCGTAAGAACCACGCGATCAAGAGGGTCATATATTAGGTACGAAATGCCGCCACCCGGAACACTTTTTTCAACTAATCTAAAACGGTCATCATAGCCATAGGCAAACAGCCAACGCTGACAGAAAACATCATTATATGTAATCGAATAATTTACGGTGGAGAGATTCGCTTCGGCTTCGGGCGGGATAATGAACCGCACATTACCTATATCGTCAAATACATAATACGTTGTTACGAGCGTTGATCCCGTTTTGCCCCCTTTTTTGCAGACAACCTTTCCTGATTTGTCTTTAAACTCTATGCTTTGAAAGTTCTCCTCATCTGTATAGATTGTTTTATAAAGCGCTCCCGCGGGATAGTAGGCAGATCCCGTAGCGGTTTTTGTGCTGACATCGAAGTTCCATACCCGGACTTCACTCGCGATGTTCTTACCATAGCTTATCGTTTGCTTCTTATTTGCTGACGACCAGGCGCTACCTGGAGGTTTAACTTCTTTAACTCTGCTTAACGGCGAATTTTCAAAAATACTTTCAGAATAAGCGCGATTATCACCTTTCTGAGATTGATAGAAAGAGGCTTGATCTACTGGAGCATTCTCTTTGAAAGCACCATTTGTTCCATCCGCATACGGAAACCAGGCTTTCGGGCTACGACCCAAGCCGTCAAATGTGGAAAAGGTCACAATATCAGTCTGCAATGGACTTCCTTTGGTTAGTACCTGCTGTGCAGAACGGCCCAGCCCATCTAAATAACTCCATTTTTCAGTCTTTTGCCCGATCGGCAATGCGTCCACTTGCACTTCAGTTGTCTGACCAGGCACATTAACAGTAATTACTTTGATACCTTTGTTTGTGTTCGCCACACCGCTAACCACAACACTCACCTCGTCCCACGCCGACTCCGAGAAATCGTCAGTTACCGTTAGTTTGAGAACATAGGTTCCCAAGGTTAAACTTGAGAGTGACAATATTGCCGTATTCGCATTGGTAAGAATGGCATCCGGACCTGAGACTTTTGTCCAAGCATAGGCAATGATTGATCCATCGGGGTCGGCCCCGGATCCGTACAAAGTCACGGCGTTGTTCGGGAGTTGTAAATTTTGGTCTGGCCCGGCATTAGCCGTGGGTAACAGATTTTGTGATAAGTTTAATGCAGTTGATGTTTTCTTGCATCCTCCGGTACCTGTGACCTCAACTGTGTATTGGCCGGAGTTCACTGCTATATATGGATTAGCTGTCCCTAACGGCGCTGCTACAGCGCTGTTGTTAGCATACCACTGATAGGTATAATTTGTGCCGGTAGATGCCGAAATGGACTGGGTTGCATTACTTTGAATTTTAAGGTTTCCAGTTGGCGAAATTGTGGCATTAGGAAGACTATTAAACACCCACGGTACTCCATTTGTCGTTGCTGTAGCGGTATTTGATGCGAGGCAGGTCCCGGCTAAACCACTTACTTGTACCGTCACTACGTCCCCAGGTCTGAAGAACGCCGGGCCCGAATTCGCATTCACGTTGACCGTAAGTGAGGCGGTCGGCCCCGTTCCCAACGAGTTCCCATTCTTTTGCCATGAATATGTAGAAGAAGGCGTCAGAAACGAGCTGCTAACGGAAAATGTGATACTTTGTCCGTCACAAACTGAGTAATGAGGAAAATTGATGCTTGCCGTGGGAGTGACAGAGGGAGTCAATGACACAGTATACGCACTTGACTCCGCCGGATTGTTGGATACGCAACCACTCGATGTAACTTTACATTTTATCTTATCCCCATTTATCAATGCCGTCTGGGGTGCATACACGTAGGGTGGGGCACCCGTTGCATTATCGGTAACCAACGATCCATTCTTGTACCATTGATACGAGGGCGAAGTCCCACCGTTGGTGACGCTGGCTATAAAACTCGCTCCCGTCGATCCACTACAGATCGCCGGAGGTCCTAAAACGGTTACGCCCACCACTGCGGGAGTGGTCAGATTCATGCTTATAGAATTACTGGTAGCCGTAGTTGTGGAAAAACAGGCCCCAGAACTTACTGACATGACAACGCTCACCACATCGCCATGATTCAGATTGTCCCTGGTAAACGTATTCAGCGTGCCGCTACTCACAATGCTCCCGTTTATCCGCCAATTGTAATAGGGGCTGGTACCTCCGTTCAACGGGCTCGCCGTGAAAGTTATGTTTGTTCCCTGACAAACATTATTGTTATTCGAGGTTATACTAACTGAAGGCGTTACCGGATTACTAATTGTATACGTAGACGAATAGGATGTCCCGCCAGCACCGTTTGATGTGCAGTAGTAACTCACAGACACATATGCATTCGAGGTGGTTGAATTCCATTTAACCTGAACAGATCTTGTTCCGTGCCCGCTCAAAATGGTACCCCCCGCACTGATACTCCAACTAAAACCTCCATAAGTACATGATCCTCCTGTAAAAACAAAGACGTTTGTTCCTCCTACGCAATCACTGGCCGAAACCCGCTGGACCGTCTGCGCGACCGCGACGGAAGTTGCGAGCAAACAAAGTACCACCATTGCAAAGAAGAACTTCAAGTCGACCCTCAATCCGGGGATGCTGATAAGTCCGTAAAAATTGGTCATATGTTCTATAGAATCCTTAATAATTCACTACAACGCCGCGGCAATTGGCGACAAAGTATTCCACACTATTTCAATTTGAAGCTTATGGGAAATGTGACTTGTTGTTCGACCGTCTTACTTCGACTACGTGCCGGGATCCAACGTGGAGCCTCTTTTATTAGCCGAATGGCCTCTTCATCACAGCTGGATGACAAACTCTGAAGCACCCGGACACTATTTTTAATTACCTCTCCGTTGGCGTCCAAAATAAATTCCACAAAGACATCGCCCTGAACGCTGTCGCGTAGTGCATCCACGGGGTAGCGTAAATTGCGTTGTACGTGTTCGTAAAATTTTTCAGCTCCCCCATGAAATGCGGCGAACTTCTCGATTGCTAAGCTATCAGACGATTGGCAAAATGCTAGTGAAGGAATGAACGTAAACAGTAGAGAGACAATTATACTATTTTTCATATTCAAGTAACGTTAGGTAAAGTTCTCCTTTCAGCGATCCCTGAACAAATCAACTTCATCCCCAAACATACTTTACCATTTTTCAGTATTTCTACTCTTGCCCGTTTCGATTTTCCTTCATATTTTTCTCTTAATGTTCAAAATGTTCCCGTTGTCTTTTAATTATTACAACAAAAGAAAAACCTTAGAAATAAGGTTTTCGAAGAGAAGAACTCAATGAAAACAATTCTGTTAGCCAGTCATTGCCCCTTTGTGCTCACCGGGCTCCACACCGCTGTTACAACAGCAAATAATCTCAATCCCTTGTGTCGTCGTTTACCAGATGGAGATCTGGATCTGACCATCAGAACCGAATCTGTAGATGTGTTGGTCCTCGACGCCGCCCCTGATAATATAATTGAATACCGGCACCTTCTTGAGGGCAAAAAAGGATTAAAACCAAAAGTGATTATTGTTACTTCCAATACAAGCAACCCCTGGATACTATCCCTTGCCAAGATTGGCGTATTTGGAATTCTTGACCGCAGCACATCGTCACTCAAAGAGCTGGAAGATGCAATCCGGTCAGTCCTTTTGGGAAACAGGTATTTTTCTGTTTCAATAGAGGACACGATCCGGGATACCAATGCAGATCAATTACTTCGCACGGATTTTTCCGAGAAGCAGAGAATGATTGTATACCTGATTTCTCAGGGGTTAAAAACAAGAGAGATTGCGTACCATCTGAATAAGTCCTCGAGAACCATCGACAACGGTCGTGCCTATTTACTGAGAGTGACAAGGTGTAAAAATTCTGCAGAGCTGGTAACGTTCTTCAATGAAAACAATCTGTTAATGGGACTTTCGCCAATTCACCCGCAAGACTTAAATCGGTCCTCAACAAGCATAGTTAATCAAGAACATGATAAAGCATCGCGGCCCCATGCAAAAAATTTCGATCTAGTAGAGGACAATCAACATGGGGTTTGTAACCTGAAAATTAATTTATGACGTTGGCCCCTTCCGCGAGCTGTCACGCCCCTGGGCACAGAAAAGCAACAATTGTAATTCTTTTGTTATGCCTTCTTAGTTATGCTAAACCAGGAAGTGGTCAACATGATTTTCGATTAACTAACATAACGGGAAGCGATGATGCAACTCAAATGGCCGGGGGGCTAGCGGTTGACATTCACAACAACATCATCTATGGAGGAATGTTCAAAGGATCGCTGGAGATAGGAAACGTTTCTGTCGTTAGCAAAGGTCAAAACGATGTCTTCGTCGTTAAGAACAGACCCGAAGGAAATCTTGAATGGGTTAGATCTTTTGGATCTGGGGATGATGAAGATCTCAGGTCGATTGCGTGTGACCGCGAAGGAAACATTTTCATACTTGGCAACTTCCAATCAAACGAACTTCGTTTCGGCAACATCCACCTTACTCAAAGCATTGGCATCCGTCATTTCTTCCTGACGAAATTGAACACACATGGCGTAGTGCAGTGGGTGGTGACTGGTAAAAAGTTTGCAGGCGTGGGGCAGGACCTGGTTGTCGATAAAAATGGAGACATCTATGTTACGGGGCATTTTACATTTGGCGGAATGCGCGGATTTGTTTCCAAATATTCCAATTCCGGAGATGAGATCTTTTCCCTGTCAGGCTACGGACAGGGAACCTCAAACCCCCATGCTATTGCTCTCGATCAGGAAGGAAATATACTGATTGCCGGCTCATTTTCGGGGACGCTAACTTTCGGAGAGCTTACGATCGTCAATCCGTTCCATGGGGAAAACTCCGTCGATGTTTTCATAACAAAATTTTCGACCGATGGCCAGCCCGTATGGATGCGGCAACTGACGGGAACATACTCTGAAATGGCATACGGAATTGCTAGTGATCAAGCAGGAAACGTTTATGTGACGGGCTCCTACGAACTCTCTGCAAGTCTAGGACAATTGCAATTGAATGTTACGGAGCCTCCACCAGGTTCTAGACCTGCCGAAATGTTTCTGATAAAACTCGACCATGATGGGGAAGGTATATGGGCAAAAACCAACCAAATATCAAATGGATCTTCACACGGGTTTGCCGTTACAGTTAATTCCAATGGTGAGATACTATTAGCCGGCGAATTTGCTTACAGATTCGCGAATAAGGATGGTGGATTTGTTAGAAGTTGTGGACGGGGAGATGTTGTGGTGATCAAATACGATGTTGAGGGAAATATACTTGAACTAGCCAAGGCCGGCGGAAACCATGATGACTTTGGGCGGTATATCGCGGAGGACACAGAGGGTAACATTTACGTACAGGGTGAGTTTGAGAGCCAGAATTTTTCTTTAGCAGAAGAAGCTGTTG
>Ga0065721_10000031_pt1 | contig 15432 bp, 15 predicted proteins | sample Mesricmetagenome_FD_59108 | JGI IMG/M metagenome (GOLD analysis project Ga0065721, IMG submission 59108) | Mesophilic microbial community from rice straw/compost enrichment Sample: eDNA_1 v2 (version 2) | ecosystem: Engineered > Solid waste > Grass > Composting > Bioreactor | place: USA: Davis... | reverse complement strand
GCTTCAAGACTTATTGAAACTTATTACAAGCCTACTTTGGTTTTCACGGACGGAAATAATGGTGAAATGGTGGCTTCTGCAAGATCCGTTTCAGATTTTGATGTTCATGAGGCACTGGATCTATGTTCAGAATACTTCCTGAAATTCGGGGGACATCATGCTGCGGCAGGACTTTCCATGGAGAAAGATAAGTTCGAAGCTTTTAAAGAAAAATTTGAAAGAATCGTCAGTGAAAAAATTCAGGAACATCAGAAAGAACCTTCGGTTACTATAGACTCTGAGATTCATATTGATGAGATCAACAGAGAGTTTATTAATTTTCACAGAAAGCTGGCTCCATTCGGGCCTCATAATATGAAGCCTATTTTGACTTTAACTAATCAAAAGGTTTCCGGATATGTAAAAACAATGGGGAAAGACAACAATCACCTTAAATTCTACATCAAGCAGGAATCAACCGGCAGAAATATCGAATGTGTCGGTTTCAAATTGGGACAGTTCGCTGAAGATTTTAAAAATAAGAATTTTGATATTGCCTTCACGCTGGAAGAAAATCACTGGAAAGGTAATGTTACGCATTATTTAAATATTAAAGACGTAAAGTTCAGGGAGTAGAATTTAAGGATCAGAGAAATGATTATACTAATCTCTAAATCCTATCCTCTAACTCCTAAGCCTAATTCCACTCATGAAAAAAATCGGTTTATTTTTTGGTTCGTTCAACCCTATTCATATAGGGCATCTGATTCTGGCTAATTATATTCTTGAAAATACGGATATGGATGAGTTATGGTTTGTAGTGAGTCCGCAAAATCCGTTTAAGGACAAAAAATCTTTATTGAAAGATCACAACAGACTGGATATGGTGCAACTTGCCGTTAAAAATTATCCAAAAATGCGGGCTTCCAACGTGGAGTTTTCATTACCGAAACCCAGCTATACCATTGATACATTAACCTATCTTCATGAGAAATATCCTGACTATTCTTTCAGTCTGATCATGGGTGAAGATAATTTGGGAAGTTTGCACAAATGGAAAAACGCCGAAACATTGATTAAAAATCATCATATCATTGTGTATCCCAGAGTTTTTGAGGGGGAAAAAAAGGATTCCGAATATCTACAGCACGAAAATATTTCTCTCATAAAAGCTCCTGTTATTGAACTTTCCGCTACCGAAATCCGAAGGATGATCAAAGAAGGAAAAAATGTACGTCCTATGCTTCCTCCCGAAGTCTTTGAATATTTGGATGGCAGTAGTTTTTATAAGTAATTTTGGAATCAAGAAATTAGATTTAGATATTAAATTACACATAACTTATAATTCAACATTCATAACTTGCATCATGAACTTCATCGATAAATTTTTCTCAAAATATCCTCAGGAAAAGATCATCAAATGGTTTAAACAGATCTGCATTGCAGAAGCAATCTCCTGCTTCTTACTTTATGGTGTTGCCATGATCTGGAAGAGATATGATGAGGAAGGACTGCTTGCAACTATTTTTATTATTATTATAGGAAATTTTCACGGACTTTTCTTCAGCCTTTACCTTTTGCTTTGTCTTCCTGCAAAAAAAATATTCAAGTGGGATGACGAAGATTTTGTGTATGCATTACTGGCTGCCTTTTTCCCGTTTGCTACCATCTGGGTAGATAAATCTTTAGCTAAATTCGATAGAGAGTAAACTTCATTTCTTTTTGTTTTCATTTTTAAAGGGCTTTTCTATAGCCACCAAGCATTATTCCTGCTTAAAATCTTTCTTTATTTTTTATACTGAATAATATTTTTTTGAAAAATATAGCAGTTTTATGTAACAATTCTACAAGAACGATTGTCTAATTAAGTAACAAGTTCACTGAGTAGTAAAAATCAATAAAATTTTTAACACCTGAAAACCAGAAAGTTAAATTCAGTATAAAATTATTTTCACTACTTTGTATTGCAAGATACTAAATTAATTATATATCTTTGCAATGTTAAATAATAACAAATACAAGCTATTAACAAATAAAAAGTCATGAAAACGCCAATTCTTATCGCAGCTATTTTTTTCAGCGGACTCACATTCGCCCAACAAAAATCAGATTCAACCAAAACCCAAAATATTGAAGGTATCACGCTAAAAAAGCAAGTCTTCAAAAAACAAAGTGACCGTTTTGTTTATGATGTGGCCGCTTCACCTGTTACAAAGGGTAATACAACTTTTGATCTGTTGAAGCAGACTCCTCTTTTATCAAGTACTGATGATAAGACTCTGAAAATCGCAGGAAAGAACAATGCTTTAATCTACATCAATGGAAGAAAAACCAATATGGATGCAGATTCATTGGTTCAGTTCTTAAAAAATACGCCCGCAGAAAATATTCAGAAAATAGAAGTCATTACTGTTCCCGGTAGTGAGTATCAGGTTGAGTCTTCTGATGGTATCATCAATATCGTACTAAAGAAAAAAATGAGTGACGGAACGAGCGGAAACATGAGAATGTCTAACTCTCAGAATAAATTCAACTCCAGTTCAGCGAGTTTCTCTTTAAACTACAGAAAAGAAAAACTGGGAATCAGTGCCAATCTTAATGGCAGTGAGAATATCCAGCCACAAACTTATACTTTAAGAAACGGAAATGCCCTATCTTCCAATGAATCTATAGGAGATATTGATGATCCGAATAAAAATTTAGGTGGATATCTGAATATTGATTATCAACTGACTGATAATAGTAATTTAGCCTTATCATGGAATTCATGGGCAAACAGAAGCTATGGAGCAACGATTAATCTATTCAACACTGTACGTTCATTTGACAGCACCCAGAATACTTATATCGAAAGTTTTAACAGATCCAGAAATTTAGAGAATGCGAGATCTTATAATAACTCTCTTAACTTAAACTATGAATTAAAAACAGATTCTCTGGGAAGTAAATTAAATGTAAATGCTGCCTATCTGAATTTTAAAAGATTCCAGTCTTCGGATAACAAAACGATTATCTCCGATGTGTCCGGTAATGATATAAGATTAGGAAGAGTGATATTCCAAGATCAGCCGCAAATCATCAACAACTTCTCAGGAACGGTAGATTACATTAAGAAATTCGATAAAGATTTTACAGCCTCCATTGGTGGTAATTATAATAAAACCAAAACGGATAATGACACCAAGAGCAGCACTTTAGATTATATATATGATACCAACGGGCAATTAACTGATATAGAAACAACGAACGCTCCTAATCATTTTATTTATAATGAGAATATTTACGGATTCTATTTAACGCTTGAAAAGAAATTCTCTGATAAATTTTCCGGGAAAGTGGGGGCAAGATATGAGATCACCAAGAGTGTAGGTACTTCGGATCACGCTACAAATCCGGAGCTTCAGAGGATAGAAAGAAATTACAATAATTTGCTGCCTTATTTAAGCCTGAACTATGCGATCAATGATCAGCACAATGTTTCCTATGCCTTTTCAAGCAGAATGAGAAGACCTAGCTTCTGGGAAATAAATCCGGTGAGAAATATTTTAACGGAAGATAATTATACTCAGAATAACCCTTTTGTAAAAGCATCTTCAACTTATAACCAGGAATTAACCTATATGTTCAAAAATTCTTACTTCCTGATCCTGAACCACTCTTTATTCAAAGATGTGATCACTCAGGTACCGTTGCAAAGAGATATTTTGAAACCNAGACTGGATGAGCATGGAAACCCTGTTTTAGATGCTGGAGGAAATCCAATCATGGATCCGCACAAACAGTTGAGATATATCCGTACCAACTTTGGAGACAAGCAGGAAATGTCTGCAATGGTAGGTATTCAGAAGTCATTCTTCAAGCAATATCTTACCATGAACTTCAACATTGGAGTGCAGCATAACATCAATAATGGAAGCCTGAGTGTAGACCCTACTTCCGGAGATGAATTTCCAACGTATGTCAATAATATCAAATCCACAAGTTTGGTGATTCAAACCAACAATACGATCCGCTTGGATAAAAAGAAAACCTGGTTACCTTGGAGTAAACTATTTCTTCGTGGACAAGCAACAGATCGAATTGGGATTATTGCAAGATCTGATGAGCCTGGATTTAAGCTTAAAGAAAAACTGGAACGACTGGACTTTTGCAGTAAATCTAAATGATGTATTAGGAACGAATGTCGTAAAAGTTGAAGATTATCAGGCAAACGGAAATTACAATTACATCAAAAATGATTCTTACAGACAAAGCTTTACATTCAGTATCACTTATAATTTTGGAAACCAGAAAGTGAAAAAAGTGAGAAATATTGAAGGAGCGTCTGATGAAATCAAGAACAGAACCAGATAAAACAATCATTTCTTCATATCATTATTTTGTAGTTAAAACTCACTGAGAAATCGGTGAGTTTTGTTATTTTTATCAATTATGAGACACTTCACAATCTTTTTAAGCTTTCTTGTTATTGCTATTATGATGGGCTGTAAAAAGAAAGTCCTCCAAATTAATAAAGACATATCTTTTGAGAACTATGTAAATATAAGTTATGGAAACGATCCTGACCAGAAAATGGATCTATATATCCCCGATAATAAAACTGAAGTGAAGGATGTTTTCATCCTGATTCACGGTGGCGGTTGGCGTGCTGGAGATAGATCTATTCTGACCTCATTTATTTTCTCATTGATGAAAAAATTCCCTGATTGTGCTTTCGCTAATATTGATTACAGACTTGCTTCCAGGTCACGCTATGCATTACCGAATCAGACAGAGGACATTCAAAGTGCGATCCTATTTTTAGAAAACAGATTAAACAAAAATATCAATTATATTCTTTTGGGGAACAGTGCAGGAGGGCATTTATCCATGTTGTATGGCTATCAGAAAGACCATGCAAAAAAGGTAAAAGCTGTTATTAATATTGTGGGACCTTCGGATCTTTCGGATCCGGGATTCAAAAATTATATTGATTACACCTTTGTTGAAAAATATCTTGCAGATCCGAAAATCATTCCGGCAGATGTTCCTATGGCCGTTTTTGTAAGTCCAATAAGCTATATTACACAAGACTCAGCACCTACTCTTTCATTTTACGGAACTTATGATACGGTTATTCCTTTATCACAGAAAAAGATTCTGGATTCTGCTTTACAGAAAAATGGGATTATTCATCGTTCCATTGAGTTTAACGGAAATCATGTAGATTGGCTTAAAGAAACTCATTCTGATCTTTTAGTTCGTGAAATAACTGAATTCCTAAACAGCCTGAAAAAATAAGCCGCTTTGAAATTTCAAAGCGGCTTATTGATACTATTCAGATTTTACAATTTCCGTTCTTTCTGAAATTCCATTGGCATTGAACGCCTCGATCTGGAAATAATAAGCATCCGTTCTGTCGGCTCCGGTAAAGAAATATTCATTCTTTCCGTATACCATGATGCTTCCATACAGCTTATCCGGAGATTTCCCCCAATAGATTACATATCCATCTGCATCAGNATTCTGTTGCCATTTCATCCAGATGCTTCTTCTTTCGCCGTATTTTTTTGCATCCGCTCTNAAAGGAACGAAGTTCTGCACTTTTCCGGGTTTGTTCCCATTTCCTTTTCCAAATATTCTGAATCCGCTTAATGCAAATTTTCCTGTCGGCATTTTCAGGTTTTCCATTTTCAGGAATCTGGCTTTTGCAGGTTTTTCCAATTCGATGTAATCATGCGGAACATCTTTGGTATTTTTNCTTTTATCAACAATCACACTCCATTTTTTACCGTCATTAGAACCATAGATCTTATATTGATGCATTTTCCCTAATGTNTTTCCAAGAAACTCNACATCCTGATCTGCATAGTTCACCTGAATGGCATTGATGGTNGACACTTCNCCTAAATCGGTCTGGAACCATTCTCCTGCATTTCCTGTCTTCGCACTCCAATACGTTTTGATATCTTCATCCACTGCGTAATTGGCATGATACCCTCCCAAAGTAGAAGAAACCTGAACCGGTTTATTATAATTCAGCAACATCCATCCGGAAAACAATCCTTTTGTAAAATCTTTTCCCTGCGCATATTGCGGAAGATATGTTGGATAATCTCCATAAGCAGTATTACAGTACATTACATCATCTTTATCAAAACCAGCCGGCCAGATCCCTATTCTTCTTTCAAAATTATTTTTGGTAGAAATGAATATGGTTGAAACGTGCCACCAGTTTTTATAATTATCCTCAAAGGTTGCTCCATGTCCTGCTCCTCTTGCAAAACCTCCCGGTTTATAGGAAAATGGATTATGCTGCTGATATTGGAACCCTTCCAAAGGATCTTTACTTACATAAACTCCGTCGGAATATCCGCTGAATTCCGTTGCCGGTGCACCGTACTGCATATAATATTTACCATTATGCTTNGTCATCCAGGCTCCTTCNACAAANGGCTGAAGAAAAACATTGTCATTATATTCCCCGAANCTTTCCCAACCATGATCTTCCGGTTTNAATCTGANGATCGGTTTTACATATCCTTCGGATTGCAGGGTTTTAACTTTCACTTCTGTTCCCAAAAGCGGCCATTCATTGCTTGAGCCCCAGTATAAATACAACTTGTTTTTATCTTCATCATAATGAAAAGCCGGATCCCAAGCTCCTACTTTGAGGGTATCAACAGCAATGTGCCAATCATCTTTTGTAGGGTTTGTGCTTTTCCAGATGGGAAAATCCTGCTCCCAAGTCGATCCGAAAACGTATAAAGTATCTTTCATCGCCCAAACAGCCGGNGCATTCAGATCGTGGATGTATTTGTTATCTCTAAGNAATTTTCTTTTCACAAATTTCCANTCCAGCATATCGTCACTNTACCAATATCCTTCCTGATTGGTGGAAAANAGGAANAGCTTATTTTTNAAATTAACAATTACCGGGTCTGCAGTAGCACGGTGTCTTCCCTGTTTTGAAAAAGATTCGAACGGGGTGTAGCCATAGTCTATATTCACNGGATTGCAGAATGTTTTTTGCTGGGCACTCATGCCGATTCCCAACAAAAAGGCGAATAAAAAAAGATACTTTTGCTTCTTCATAATATAACTTTACAGACAAATGTAGTTAACTTTTTTCAAAGCGAAAGTAGAACAGAAAGGTTATTAGAGGATTTTTTTAGGGGTAATGAGCATTTATTGCCCTTATTTGAGACAATAAATACTACTAAAGTGGTTTTGAAGTGAATTTCTCATCAATTCACATAGTTCATATCAAGCTCTGCAGCTTTCATAATAAGTTCTACCGCATTATAAAAATTTCCATATATTTCTTTACTGATCCCATAGGAATTCCATTTTCTCTTTTAGGCTATCATTTTTTAAATATANNNAGTTATTTCCGCCATCAAGTATAACATGCATATAGTCTTGTCCGTCTTCCGTCTTATCTGTTTTAGGGTACTTCATATCGTCTGCACTAACAAGATTAAGCATATTTACAATTTCAGTATATCTTTCTTTGCTTAATTTCTTCTTATCACGTATTTTTTTCGTGACGGATTAATCTATAAGGATTGCTTTCTGTAACAGTCTTATGGTAAGTGCTTTTTACTGTTACAAAATCTTTATTCTTCTTTGAATTTATTCTTATTATAACCTCATCACTCAATATACCGACATTTTTGTGTCTAAATTCTAAATATTCTCTGGAGCTGCAGGACAATAATAAAACCGGAAAGATCAAGAGTAAAAATTTATTCATGTATAATATTAATTGTATTTGTTATTAATCAATTATTTACATTTAACTCTCTTCTGGGTTTTCGCCAAATAAAGCCGTCCAATAAATAATGAGTTAGCTGTGGAACAACCAATAAAGGAATTAAAAACTGAAACCAATTGGAAGAAACTTTGAAATCCAGTGAAAAATGTTCTCTCCAAATCAAAGTTTCCCATAAAAACTCTTCAAAGAAAGCAAAGCCTAAAATAACGCCGATAAAGAGCAGAACTCCAAAGGTGGATTTAAAAACAGAAAGACTCTTTAATTGTTGTTTTTGTCTGATCTCCCGGATATAGATCAACGCTACATAAGGAATTCCGTGTGAGACTACATTCAAAAAAGTAAAGACAAGATCATTATTGAAATAGACAATTCCAAAATACCAGGAGAGATAAGTTCCTGCAATTAAAGCAATTTTAGGAATATTGAGTTGTCTTGTTTTAAAAATTTCAAAAACAGTTTTAATGATCCAAAATTCCTAAAATCCCAACGTATAAGATCGTAATAAATCCGGTATAATCGGGAAGATTTTTGAGCCAGTTAAATTCATTTTCCACGAACCAGGTAAAAGCTCTGGGAGTTTTAAACCAATACAACATGGGATAAATAGTTGCGGAGTATACAGCAACCTCATCTATTATTTTGCTCCAGTTATTAGGTTCAAAACGGGCATAGATCCGCATAAAACCATATTGCTGCCGGATGAAATGGTACACCGCAATCAAAGCCAGTCCCGACCAGAAAACCAGACTCCCAAATTGGTATAAAATTAACCCTAAGATCCAGCTTACAACAGGAATTCCCCAATACAAAAGCTTTCTCCTCTTTATTTCTTCTTTTACAAAATAGGTTTTAAATAAAGTGGAATATACATGGGCTACATCTACAAAAACAATTAGAAAGAGCCATGTGCAAAAAGAATGCTCTGCTTCAATCTCCCGAATCTGTTTCTGGAAAAGAAATATAATCAACAATACCCAAAACGGTGGCGAAAGTATGAACCACCAGTCTGTTTTTGCATTATGTATCCAAGGCTGCTTCATATTTTATATCATTTGTGCTGCTGTTCTGGTTCCCTGATAAAAAGCTTCTTCGAAAATGGAAATTCCCGAAAGGTCGGAGTGGGCAAAGAAAATTTTTCCCATCAACAGGCTGTTTGGCGTTTTTTGATATTTTTCCAATCTGACGAGGAACCGGAGCAATCATAGCGTGCCCTATTTTATGAAACTGCATTTCAAGAATATGATCTTCTATTAGCGGATGAGCTTTTTTCAAATCCTCAAGCACCAGGTTTTTAAGCTGATCTTCTTTCATGGAATACAATTGCTTTCTTGCCTTCCTGCAATCGTTCGTGGAAAAGCTTCTGTAATAGGTAATCACTTTCTCGCCCATGATCTGATTGAGATTCTGATGCTGATCATAAATATATCCTAATCCCTCCGATCCGTAGATCACATTATCCCATGCCAATTCTTCATCACCTCCAAANTCATTTTTCAGGGTGATGGTGGTTAAAAGCCAGGGAACATAATTGAACTGATCCACTTTTCTGTCTTTAAAAATTCTTTCATTAACAAACTGGGGTGTTGCCATTAAAACTTTTTCAGCAATGATCTTTTTAGTCTTCTTCTGAACATGATCAAAAGCAAGCACCTCAACTTTATCATTCTTGATCTGAACATCAAAAACCAGATGTTGCGGCAAATGTTTTCCTTCCGTGTATTTAGAAAAATGTTTTGCGAGTCTTGCATTTCCTTCCGGCCAGGTGAAAACCTGATCTTTATATTTTTTGCTCCAATTGTTCTTTCTTCCTGCGAAATAATGAATTCCCGCCCACGCGGAAACATAATCTATTCCTAATCCGTAATCATCACGACAGGAATAATCCAACAGCCACAGCAATTCTTCCGATCTATAACCTTCCTTGGACAGAAAATCTTTAAAGCTTATCTTCTCCAATTGAACAATATCCTGATTTTCTGCACTGGAATCTTCAACAGGGATGGCAAACCAATATTTTCCCTGCGAATCTTTTCCTGCGCGGAAATCATCCATGCTTTTGAAAAAACGTTCAAATTCTTTTTGGGTTTCNANNGAGATTCCTTTTTGCGGAACGATATCATTTTGCCAGGCGTTTTTGTAGAATAGACGTTCCTGCTGAGGAAACGTCATTTGATATTCATCTAAAACAGGTTCACCATTTTCGTCATCACCCTGATAAATTCCACATTCTTTTAAAAAACCGATGACCTCGATATTTTCTTTGTTGGGTAAAGGAAGATAGTGGGCTCCTAAAGGGAATTTAGAGAATTTGTTCTGCCCGTTGGATGAGTTTCCTCCTAAATGGTCTTCCATTTCCAGCAGCAGGTAATCCTTCTGTCCATTCATATCTAAGTATCTGCAAGCCGAAAGACCTGAAATACCTCCTCCTACAATTGCATATTTCGTATGGATCTCTTCTGTTGGNGAGGGAAAATCTTTTGCCCAAAGCTGATGTCCCAAAACATGATTGGTTCCTGTGATTTTCAACAGCAANGATTTCCCNTTCTTTCCGCAATACTGCAAAAAGGGAAGCATAAAACTACCTAATACAATAGTTTTAATGAAATCTTTTCTACTGTACTTTCCCCCACTCTTCATCAAAATAGCGAACTAATATCTGGTTATCCAAACGGTTGACTTCTATGGCATCTGCTTTCATATCTTTATTGAAATAAGCCAGTCTTGAAAAATTAAAATCATAGAACTTCAATCCCTGAGTTTCTCTGTAGATCTTATTACTTATAGGTTCAAAAGACGCCATGGAAAATCCCCACTCTCCGAAAGACGGTACGTAAGTATGATATGCAGACGTAAATGGGAATATCTGATTGATGGTTTTCTCAATACACCAAAAAGATTTTGGCGCAAAATAAGGTGAAGTGGTCTGAACTACAATTTTTGTATTCTGGGTAGTCAGTCTTTCCAACTCTTTATAAAACTGTAAGGAATAAAGTTTTCCCAAACTGTAATTGGAAGGATCCGGAAAATCGATGATTATCACATCATATTTCTGTGTGCTTTCTTTTACCCAGATGTAAGCGTCCTTGTTAATGACTTTTACTTTAGTATTTGATAATGAACGTTGGTTCAGCTGTCGCATGGTTTCATTGGTTTTGAAGAAATTGGTCATTTCCCCATCCAGATCAACCAAGGTAATACTTTTTAACTTCTTTATATTTTAAGACTTCTCTGGCCGCAAAACCCATCTCCACCACCTAAGATCAGTACATTGTCGATCTTTTTAGCCATAGACATTACAGGATGTACCAATGCTTCGTGATAGCGATATTCGTCTGTAGAAGAAAACTGAAGATTATTATTTAAGTAAAGTCGAAATTCTCTGTCATTTCTGGTCAGAACAATCCTTTGATAAGGAGAACTTTTGGTATAAACCACATTTTCACCGTATAGCTTTTCTTCGGAATAGGATAGAATTTTATCCGAGAAAATAAAAAGTCCCAGAAGTAATAAAAACGCTCCAATTGATTTAAATTTCAAAGCAAAAGGTTTTACCAGCTCTTTTTTAAGGTAAAAACATAGAAATATGGCGATCGAAATATTGATCAGTCCAAAAAACAACGGCGTTTTTACAATTCCCAAATGCGGAATCAGTACTAACGGAAAGAGGATGGATGCCAGTAATGCTCCAATGTAGTCGAAGGCAAATACATTTGAAACTAAATCTTTGAACCCGATCCTATCTTTGAGAATATTCATCAGCAGCGGAATCTCCACTCCCACCAAACAGCCGGTAAAAAAGACGAACAAATACAAAACTGCTTCAAAATGAGCTAATGTATTGAACAGAATAAACAAAACCACAGAGCTGATCCCACCAACGATCCCCACCAAAATTTCTATTTCTATGAACTTATTGATGAGGTTTCCTTTAATAAACTTCGCAAGGTAAGAACCTACTCCCATTGAGAAAAGGTAAACCCCAATAATAAAGGAAAACTGCTTGACAGAATCTCCTAAAAGATAACTGGCCAATGCTCCTGCAACCAATTCGTAAATAAGTCCGCAGGTAGCAATAACAAATACCGAAAAGAGTAACAGCAACTCAAGAGGAATCCTCTTTTTATCCATGAATTGCCGCGCTTATAATCATTGATATTCCGATAATAAATGCCCCAAAAACTATTGCTAATGCAGTGTTTTGATTTTTAGAGATCTCCTGCCACGTTTTTTCAGGTGTTAATTTTTCTACGATTAAATAGCATACCAATAAAACAGCAAATCCAAGAAATGCATAAAGAACTGAATTGATTATAGGTAATAAATTGATCTTGTCCATAGTTTATATTTTTTATTTATGATAATATCTGTAAAAGCTTCTTCCTGAAGTATGGGATCTGGTAGTACCATCCCGATACGTTTCTGTTTTCGCGCAGTCGCAAAGCTGATTTCCTGCATAGGTAAGGTAGACGAACCAACCGAGCAAAGCTCCCCCAATCAAACAAAGGAACCAGTTGGTTTTTATGTAAGTGAAAATTCTTTCCATGACCTTTTAATTTTGAAGATAAGGTGAATTGGAACTGTTGCTCCACTTCAAAACATTGAATTGGCGTCTTCCGAAATAACATGCAGCAAGAAATACAACCATGATGATAAGAACGATCCCAAAATTCCAGAATGATACCGGAAGCCAGGTCGCTTTTATCGTAACGGAATCATTGATTGGTTCAGAATTTGCCTGCGATGCTTCTTTATTAATCAATGAATCTATTTGGGAAGTAGCAAATGATTCCCGTACTGATTTTCCGATATCCGAACTGTCTTTTTCCAATGTTTTTCCATCCATAAATGTGGTGAGCATTCCTCTATTATTGTCCCTCACATTGATGATTCCTGCTTTATCNCTGGAAATTGTTATTTTTCCATCCGGAGAAGATAATCCTGACAGCGGAATATATGAAGTTTCTTTTTCCGCAGAGACCACAAAATGGTATTTTCCGGGAGCTACTCCGCAAAAATTAAATTCTTCCGTTGTGCTTCCTTCCGACCAGCTTTCACCACCTTCATAGCCGGAATATTTTTCTATATCCTTAGTGGTATAAATAATTTCATTGGTATTCTCATTCACAAGGCTCAACTGAATATTTGCCCATGAATTGTCAACTGCAGAAAAAGCATTTACCTTTAACGGAGCCGAGCCGCCGGAAAGAGTAAAACTTTTGCTTACCATTTCCTTATCCTTAACTTCTTCAAACTTGATGTCCTGTTGAAAGATCGTTTTATTCGTTCTGGAAACCACTACATACAGTTGGATAAGACAAACCATAAGTGCTGTAATCCCGATAATATTGAAAGTCTGTTTTACATCAACATAGAATGGCTGTACGATACCAATCCCACTATAATTGGGAAGATTTGAAATCTTGAATGCTTTTTTTACCGTATATTTTGAAACATGTTGACCGAAAAAATACTGAACTCCGTTTTTTGATTTTTCTTCAGAGATCATTTGTGTTCCGTTTACATATTCTTTGTATGTTGAAATCCCAAAATTCAGCTTATCTTCAAAAAAACCTGAGGCAGCATAAATGTGACATTCTGTAGTTTCATATCTACGGTAGTTTATAGAATTGAACTCTAAAAGAAGACTATTCCAGGATTTTCTTTTTATATCTTCTGTTTTAATCGAATGAAGAAAAACCCAATGACCATCACTTTCACTTAGAAAAGCATCACTCCCTTTCTGATCTTTTAAATAATATTCTCTCCAATANGTNCTNGANCCATATTTTCGGATTATGATCCCTGTAACCGTGTATTCGCTATTGTTCAGAATTCCTTTTTGTCCAACTTCTAGGACAACATTTTCAATGGGTTTCTTAAGAACTTTTAAGGGGNAGTTTTTGTTAATATCTATAAGATTCGAGCATGATTTACAGACGTACTCTTCTATGGGAAAAGTAAAATCATGCTTATTTTCGGTTTTACATACAGGACAAACGTAATACATTTTTTATCGATAAATCTTGTGTTTTTGAATAACTTCAGCTTTAAAATACTGAATGACTTCTTCAGCGATCTGCTCCACTTTCTCNGTGTTATCCTGNAGATAGTTGCAAAGAAAAACATCAAANGTCAATTGTCCGAATTCCGGCCATGTATGGACACACAGATGAGATTCTTTAAGACATACNGCTGAAGTAAAGCTCTGATTTTCGAAAATATGGTTTGTGACTCCTACAATCTCTACGTCTTTAGAGATCAGGATCTTNTCCACATATTTCAGAAATCCGTTGCTGTCTAATAATAAATCTTCTGACCTTGTTTCCAAAGTCAGAAGTATATGTAAACCTTTACTGGTTAATGATTCCAATGATTATATTTTAGTAAATATATTATTTTTTCGGTAAAAAAACTTCAGCCAACATACAACGTGCGCTTCCGCCACCGTTTACTTCAATTGTACTAAGATCGGAATAGATGATCTCGCAATATTTTTCAATGGCTGAAACCTGTTCAGGTGTTAAAGAGCTATATGCTGTTTCACTCATTACCAGGAATTTTTCTCCTGCCTTATTCTGAACCTGAAGCATATTCCCTGCAAACTGCTGCATCTGTTCTTCGGAGATCTCGATGATTTCTTTTCCGGAATTTTTTATCGTTTCTATTACTTTACTTCTTTCCAGCTCATCATCAATACAGTCCAGACAAATTACTACAAATTTATCCGCCACACACATCATAACATTGGTATGGTAAATAGGAAGTCTCTCTGAATCCACAGTTTGATATGAATGGAAAACTACCGGTGTAAAGCCATATTTCTCACAGAAATCTCTGAACAGTTTTTCATCCAGTCTTAAAGATACCGATCCGTAAGCAATTTTATTATCATGATCAAAGATCATACTTCCGGTTCCTTCCAGAAAATGACCGTGAATTTCTGAAAATGACCAGTCATCAATTTCCGCAACTTCAAACCCCTGAGATTTGATGCTTTCAATAATATCGTCTCTTCTTTCTACTCTTCTGTTAGGAGCAAACATAGGGTATAAAACCACTTTCCCGTCTTTATGGAAGCTCACCCAGTTATTTGGAAAAATTGAATCCGGAGTATGAGGTTCCAATGTATCTTTTATGGTGATTACATTTATTCCTTTACTTCTTAGCTTCCCAACGAAAGCATTGAATTCCTGTAGAGCTTTTTCCTGAACATCTGAATCTTTCTGCTCTACCTGAAAATAATTGTTTTCTGCGGTCTGTGCATTATAACCGAAAGCTATCGGCTCTATCATTAAAACTGTATCTGTTGTCTGCATTGTCATAATTACTAATTTTAAAGAATTATTCTCTCACCAAAGGCATTGTGGAACATCTTAACAATCCTCCCATTTTTGAAATCTCACGGTAAGGAACTTCTTCAACGGTCATTCCCCACTCATTTCTCAGGTGATTGTTCATTCGGGTAAATGCTTTATCCGAAACGACTACTTCAGGTGAAATTGAAAAAATATTAGGATACATTTCAAACATTTCTTCCGCCGTAACATGGAAACAGTTCTCTTCCCCGAAAATATCTATGATCAGGCGATAATCACTTTCATCCACAAATCCGTCTTTATAGATGATACATTTATCTTTCCCTACCGGATTGAATGTGCAGTCCAAATGCAAAATTCCTTCATACGGAACTTTGTCAT
>Ga0065721_10005203_pt1 | contig 15433 bp, 12 predicted proteins | sample Mesricmetagenome_FD_59108 | JGI IMG/M metagenome (GOLD analysis project Ga0065721, IMG submission 59108) | Mesophilic microbial community from rice straw/compost enrichment Sample: eDNA_1 v2 (version 2) | ecosystem: Engineered > Solid waste > Grass > Composting > Bioreactor | place: USA: Davis... | reverse complement strand
GCACCGCTCCAAGGACGTGCTGCTGTACCGCCAGGGCGACATCAACTTCATCGTCAACCGCGAGCCCAAGAGCGTGGCGGCCTACTTCGCCGCCGAGCACGGCCCCTCGGCCTGCGGCCTGGCGTTCCGCGTCAAGGATGCCCACAAGGCCTACGCCCGCGCGCTGGAGCTGGGCGCGCAGCCGGTGGACATCCCCACCGGCCCGATGGAGCTGCGGCTGCCGGCGATCAAGGGCATCGGCGGCGCGCCGCTGTACCTGATCGACCGCTTCGAGGAGGGGAAAAGCATCTACGACATCGACTTCGAGTTCATCGAGGGCGTGGAGCGCCGCCCGGTGGGCCATGGCTTCAAGGTCATCGACCACCTCACGCACAACGTGTACCGCGGGCGCATGGCGTACTGGGCCGGCTTCTACGAGAAGCTCTTCAACTTCCGCGAGATCCGCTACTTCGACATCCAGGGCGAGTACACGGGGCTGACCTCCAAGGCCATGACGGCGCCGGACGGCAAGATCCGTATCCCGCTCAACGAGGANTCCAAGCAGGGCTCGGGNCAGATCGAGGAGTTCCTGATGGCCTTCAACGGCGAGGGCATCCAGCANGTGGCGCTGCTCACCGACGACATCTTCCAGAGCGTGGACGCGCTGCAGATGGCGGGCATCCCGGTGATGACCGCGCCCAACGANNTNTACTACGAGATGCTGCAGGAGCGGCTGCCNGGCCACGGCGAGCCGGTGGAGGAGCTGCAGGCGCGCGGCATCCTGCTCGACGGCAGCACGCAGGGCGGCCACAAGCNGNTGCTGCTGCAGATCTTCTCGCAGNCGCTGCTGGGCCCNGTCTTCTTCGAGTTCATCCAGCGCAAGGGCGACGACGGCTTCGGCGAAGGCAACTTCAAGGCGCTGTTCGAGTCGATGGAGCGGGACCAGATCCGNCGCGGNGTGCTGGGCGGCCGAGGCGGCTTGACGCTACTGTCCGTTCGCCCTGAGCCTGTCGAAGGGCTTGCAGCTCGGCCGAGCGGCTGGGCTTCGACAAGCTCAGCCCGGACGGAGGCTACTGCCGCGTTTGCACCCCCGGCAGGAACTCGATGCCCGTGCGCTGCACCAGCTCGCGGTAGCTGATCGGCGCGCCGGCCCGCGCCTCGTCGGTGTTCTCCACCCAGTGAGCCCAAGTGCGGCGGGTGGAGGCGTCGAACACCAGCTTGTACAGGTGCGTGGGCACCCACACCTGGTTGGGGCCGACGGCGCGCGGCCTGGGCGTGGCGTAGTGCGGGCCGGTGAACACGTACACCGGTCCCTGCGCGCGCATCACGTAGCTGCGCGTGGACTTCTCGATCCCGGCCCAGGTGCGCTGGTTGTTCACCCGCGACTGCGGCACCACGTTGGCCAGCGAGAAGGACTGCGCCATGGCCGTGGGGTTGGGCATGTCGGCCGCGGGCGCCATGTGGCCGCGATCGAAGCCCGAGTTGCGGTAGTCGTCCAGCGTGGCGCGTTCCGCGCTGGGCAGGCGCGCATCGGCGAAGAAGCGCTGCGCGCGCTGCTCGTCCCGCGCGTCCAGCAACTGCTCGCGCGTGAGCTTCTCCACCACGTACACCGGCGTGCGGCTGCGCCCTGAATGCAGCACGGCGAAGGACTCATAGCAGAGCTCGCGCGGCTGCTGCGCCACCGTCGCGGGCACGCGCGGCAGCTGCTGCGTGGGAAAGAAGCCCTTGCACTGCGCGAAGCCCGTGGGCACCCGCGGCGTCTGCGCCTGGGACAGCGTGCACAGCAGCGCCAGGCCCAGGGACGGGAGCAGCCGCTTGACGGTGGTGGAGGGGAGGAGGGAGGAGGCGGGATGGGGTACTGCGGGGGACAACGACATCTGAAGGCGGCCGGTACGGCACCGCGGGCGCCTCGCGGCGCCGGGACTGCGCGGGAAAGTTGCAAACCCACACAGCTTAAGGCGGTATTCGTCGCCCCCTGGCGCACTCGGACTTGCCGCGCCGCCGCGCGGCGTGCAGCACTGGCGGAATCAGGCCGTTGCGCGCGTGACCCGGGCCGTCGCCAGGCTCAACCTTTGTACGAAGGCCGCGTTCAAGGCCCCACGCGCCGCGGGCGCATCGCGGCCGCGTCGCCCGGCAGCGGTTGCGCCGCCAACTGGGCTTCCAGCCCCGGCATCTGCAGCGTGCGGGCGGGCAGGCCGAACTCCACGCCGAGCTGGCGCAGCTCGCGCAGCAGCGCGAGGTTGATGCGCTGCTGGATGTCCATGTAGGCGTTGTAGTCCGGCGACAGCACGAAATACACCACCTCGAACTCCAGCGCGCTGTCGCCGAAGCCCAGGAAATGCGCCCGGTCGAAGCGGGTCTTGTCCTGCGCCTCGATGGCGCGGCGCACGATGCCCGGCACCGCCTCGGCCTGCTCCGGCGTGGTGCCGTAGCTCAGGCGGAACTTGAACACGATGCGGCGCTTCTCCATGCGCTTGTAGTTGTTGATGGTCTGCTTGAGCAGCTCGGTGTTGGAGATGACGATCTGCTCGCCGCTCAAGGCGCGGATGCGCGTGGTCTTGAGCCCGACCTGCTCCACGCTGCCGACCACGCCGGGCAGGGTGATGAAGTCGCCCACCTCGAAGGGCTTGTCCACCGCGATGGACAGCGAGGCGAACAGGTCGCCCAGGATGTTCTGCACCGCCAGCGCCACCGCCACGCCGCCCACGCCCAGGCTGGCTACCAGCGCCGTGATGTTCACGCCCAGGTTGGCCAGCATGGCCAGCAGCACCACCGCCCACAGCACCGTGCGCAGCGTCCACGACAGCAGCGTGGCCGAGGTGCTGACCTGCCGTGCCATGCCGCCATCGCTGTGGCGCTCCACGTAGCGGCGCAGCCCGATGGCAATGGCGCGGTTGCCCCACAGCCCGAACTGCAGCGCCAGCGTCAGGAACCACAGCTGGTTCACGCGCCCGCTCAGGCGGGCCGGCAACTCCAGCATGGACAGGCCGATGAGCAGTGCCGTCACGAACAGCAGCGCACGGCTGGTGCCCCGCAGCAGGTCCACCAGCAGGTCGTCCACGCGGTTGGTGGTGGCCTGCGCCACCACGCTGGCGCGGCTCAGCAGCAGCCGCAGCGCCAGCCGCATCGCGACCCAGCTCGCCAGCGCCGTGGCCAGCGCCGTGGCCCAGCTCAGCACCGAGGCGCCCAGGAAGGTGGTGGAGGTGAATCCGTCAACGGTAGCCCAGTCCGGCATGCGTCCTTGTCCTTGGTCTCGCAGATCACCCGCGCCGGCGGCGCGTCCCCAGCGTCTGCGTTTGCGGCGCTGCAGCAAACCGCACTCCCGCGCTTGAGGGGCGGCCTCGGGCGCACCCCCTGGCTCCCGGCCCATGGGACAGGGCGGCCCCGCCGCTGGCCCCGTGCGCGCCGAATGGCGGCGTCCCTGACGCGACGCAAAACCTTGTCGCGTGCAAGCCGTCAGCCTTGCGCCCCATGCCTTCCGCCTCTCCTCTTGCAGCGCCGGCCGCTGCCCGCTGGCACCCGCGCGAGTTGCTGGCTTCGCCGCACCGCCTGGGCTTCAGCGCCGGCGCGCTGATGCTGGCCGTCAGCGCGCTGTGGTGGCTGCGGGTGCTGCCGCAGCCTGGAGCGGCCGAGGCCGTGCCGCGCGCGGTGGCGCACGCGCTGTGGATGAGCTGGGGCTTCATGCCGCTGTTCATCGCCGGCTTCCTCTTCACCGCCGGCCCGCGCTGGCTGCAGGCGCCGACGGTGCCCGCGCGCGCGCTCCTGCCCGCGATCGGCGCGCAGCTGGCCGGCTGGCTGGTGTTCGGCCTGGCGCTGGCCGACGGCGGGCCGTGGTCCCCGTTGATGGCCGGCATGGGGCTGGCCGCCGTGGCGGCGGGCTGGAGCCACCTGGTGCTGCGCCTGTGGCGGCTGCTGCGCGCCGGCACCGCGCCGGAGCGCCTGCACGCCCGCGTGGTGCTGGCGGCCTGCACGCTGGGCGCGCTGCTGCTGGACGCCACCGTGGGCGCCGTGGTGGCGCAGGCCTGGACGCTGGCGCTGGCGCTCACGCGCGCGGCGCTGTGGGGCGGCCTGGGCGTGGTCTATGCCGCGGCGCTGCACCGGATGATCCCGTTCCTCGGCGCCGCGTCGCCGCGGCTGGACGCGCGCTGGCCGGCCTGGCTGCTGTGGGCGCTGGTGGCGGTGCTGGGCCTGCAGGCGCTGGCGCCGCTTGCCGAATGGTTCACCGGGCCGCTGCCGGGCCCGGTGCGCGGCGTGCAGGCGCTGGGGCAGGGCGTGGCCGGCGTGCTGCTGCTGGGGCTGGCGTGGCGCTGGAGCCGGCTGCCGAGCCTGCGCCAGCGCCTGCCGGCGATGCTGCTGCGGGGCTTCATCTGGCTGGGCGTGGCGCTGCTGCTGTCGGCGCTGGCGCAGCCGGCCGCGGCGCTGCATGCCTATGCGCTGGGCTTCCTGGGCACGCTGCTGCTGGCCATGGCCTCGCGCGTGACCTGCGGACAGGCCGGCCGCGCCGTGGTGGCGGACGACCTGCTGTGGCTGCTGTTCCGGCTGCAGCAGTTCGCGGTGCTGGCGCGCGTGGCCGCGGCGCTGTGGCCGCTGAGCGCGCCCTGGCTGCTGCCGCTGGCGGCCACGGCCTGGGCCGGCGTGGCGCTGGGGTGGCTGCTGCGCTATGGGCGCTGGCTGGGGCAGCCCAAGGCCGCGCCTCGGCGCGGGTGAGGGCGGCGGGTCATTCCCTGAGCTGCCTTCCGGTCGGCGTGGATGCCCGCCTTCGTGGGCATGACGGCGGCGCTCCGCCGGCCCGTTCCTCGTCCTGCAACTGCCGCCACATCACCTTGCCCGATGCCGAGCGCGGCAGCGAGGGCACGAGCTGCACGAGGCGCGGGCACTTGTAGGCCGACAGGTGCCGGCGCATCCAGCCGGTCAGCGCCCGGGTGTCCAGCGCCTCGTGGCCCGGACGCGGTACCACCAGCGCCTTGACGGCCTCGCCGCGCCGCGCATCGGGCGTGCCGATGACGCAGGCTTCCTGCACGGCCGGGTGCCGGTACAGCAGGGCTTCCACCTCGGCCGGCCACACCTTGGAGCCCGCGCTGTTGATCACGCGCTTGAGGCGGTCCGCCATGAAGAAGTAGCCGTCCGCATCGATCCACCCCAGGTCGCCCGTGCGCAGGAAGCGCCGGCCGTCGAGATCGACGAAGGCCTCGGCGTCGGCCTCGGGCCGGCGCCAGTAGCCGCGCATGAGCTGCGGGGCGCTGAGCACGATCTCGCCGCGCCGGCCGCGCGGCAGCTCGCGCCGCGTGCCGGGCTCCAGGATGCGGGCATCGACGCCGAACATGGGAATGCCCAGGCACTGCGGCTTGGGCCGGTGCGGCGGGTTGAGCAGGGTGGCGGCCATGGTCTCGGTGAGGCCGTAGCCCTCGACGTAGCCCAGCCCCGTGTGGTCCTTGAGCCGCTGCGCCACGGCCTCGGGCATGGCCGCGCCGCCGCCGCGGATGCAGCGCAGGCTGGACAGCTCCAGCGCCCGCAGCCGCGGATGCGCCAGCAGGTCCACCACCATGGTGGTGATGCAGTGCCAGTGCGTGACGCGGTGGCGCCGCACCAGCGCCGCCGCGGCGTTGCGGTCCCAATGGGGCAGCAGCACGACGGTGGCGCCCACGTACAGCGGCACGTTGAGGCTGCCCGTGAAGCCGGTGACGTGGAAGAAGGGCAGCGTGGCGAGGAACACCGCGTCCGGCGGACAGGCGAACCACGCCGCCCCGGCCGCCAGCGCGCTCATCACGCTGGCATGGGTGTGCAGGCAACCCTTGATCTCGCCGGTGGTGCCCGAGGTGTAGGGCAGCACCGCGGGGTCGTCGGGCCCCGCGCGCAGGGGCGCGGGCGGCTGCCCGAAGGCCCGCACGGCGGGCCAGGGCACCAGGCGCGCGTCGGCGGGCGGTGGCGTGGCATCGTTGCCGTCCACCACCACGATGCGCTCCAGCCGCGTGCCCAGCAGCGGCAGCGCTTCGCCCAGCAGCTCGCGGGCGACGAAGGCCACCGTGCTGCCGCTGTCGGCCGCCAGGCGTTCCAGCTCCTCGCGGCGGCTCGCCGGGTTGGCGGGCACCAGCACCGCGTCGGCGCGCAGGATGCCGTAGCAGGCCAGGGCCCAGGCCACGCCGTTGGGCAGCGCCAGCAGCACGCGGTCCGCGCGCCGCACGCCGGCCGCGTGCTGCAGCCAGCCGGCGACGGCCAGGGCCTGGTCGCGGAACTGGGCGAAGCTCAGGCGCGTGTCGCCGCAGACGAGGAAGGGTTTGTCGCCGAAGCGCGCGGCGGCGGCCTCGGCGTTGGCGAAGAGGTGCGTGGCCGGCGGCGCGAGGTGCCGCGGGACGCCCGGGGGCCAGTGGACACTCGCCTCACATGTGCTTGTCATGCGCCGACCCGCCCCCCAGGTCCGCCATCTCCGGCCTGACCTCCGCGAAGCGCAGCACCTTGCCGCCGTGCTCGGCGGCGAACTTGTGGGCGTCGTGCTCGGCCGCGAAGCCGGCGATCGTCGGCCCCATCGAGCCGTGGCGCTTGCTGCCCACCACGTAGAAGCCGCTGCGCGCGTCGAACCAGTGGCCGCGCGGCTGGTCCCAGTCCGCGCGCGCCATGTCCTGCGTGTACACGGCGCGCACCGCGCGCACCTGCTCCGGCTTCAGCAGCGCGGAGAACATCTCCACGGTGTCGCAGAAGAACACCGGCGCGGCGGCGTCGGCATAGTGGATCTGCGCCTTCGGGCCGGGATAGTCGGCCAGCAGCATGCCGTCCAGGTCGCAGGTGGTGGCGGGATCGATCTCCACCGCGGCGACGGCGGCGGCCTCCTTGCGGCCGCAACCGTACAGGGCGAGCGGCGCGGCGCAGGCGGCGAGCAGCAGGGTTCGGCGGCGAGGCATCATGGACGGAATCTCCAGGTGGCAATGGACAACGGCGCCACGATCCAGCCCAGCATCACCAGCCCCATCAGCCACGGCTTGGCCAGCGCCTGCGGGACGATGCTGGTCAGGCCGTAGAGGCTGCGCACGTCGTCGAGTGAAAACACGTTGAGGATGCGGAACACGTCCGCGGGATTGAGCAGCAGCGCCCAGGCGAACCAGTCGCCGCCGGCCTGCCCGCCGGTGAGCACCAGCAGCCCCAGCAGCAGCAGGTCGAACACCAGCACGAAAAAGAACCACAGCGCGATGGCCAGGCCCGAGGCGCGCGTGCGGTCCGAGGCCAGCACCGACAGCATCACCGCCAGGCTCAGGAACACCAGCCCCAGCAGCACCGAGCTGCCCATGAAGTTCAGATAGGGCGCCAGCACCGCCTTGCCCGCCTGCGTGCCCAGCAGCAACGCCACCAGGCCGAAGCCCGCGACCGTGGACAGGCTCAGCGCCGCCGCCAGCCCCAGGTACTTGCCCAGCAGCAGCTCCAGCCGCGTGATGGGCAGCGCCAGCAGCAGGTCCAGCGAGCCGCGCTCGCGCTCGCCCACGATGGCGTCGAAGCCCAGCAGCAGCGCGATCAGCGGGATCAGGTAGATCACCAGGCTCACCAGGCTGGTGATGGTGAACTCGATGGAGCGCAGCCCCACGGCCCCCTGCTGCGCGCCGCCGAAGTAGGCGATGACCAGCGCGAAGGCCGTGAACACCAGCGCCACCGCCAGCACCCAGCGGTTGCGCAGCCGGTCGCGCAGCTCCTTGTGCGCGATGGCCAGCACCTGGCCGAACTCGAAGCTCATGGCGTGCTCCTTCTCAATGCGCCAGGCCGAAGAACACGTCTTCCAGCGAGGGCTCGTGCATCTGCAGGTCCAGCACCGCGCCGCCCAGGCCGGCGAGGGCGGCCATCACCGCCATCTTGGCGTCGCGCGCGCAACGGGCTTCCAGCCGCAGGCCGTGCCAGCGCACGCCGTCCAGCGCCAGCGCCGCCAGCGCGGCGCGCACGGCGGCGGCCCCGGACTCGGCCACCTGCAGCTCCAGCCGCAGCGGCAGCGCCATGTGCTCGCGCAGCGCCTGCACGCTGCCGTGCGCGCGCACGCGTCCCGCGGCCAGGATCGCCAGGCGGTCCACCCGCTCCTGCAGCTCGGCCAGGATGTGGGAGGTGATGATCAGCGTCACGCCCTCGTCGCGCAGCTCGCGCAAGGTGGCGTGGAAGGCGCGGATCGCCTCCGGGTCCAGGCCGGTGGTGGGCTCGTCCAGGAACAGCACCCGCGGCTTGCCCAGCAGCGCCTGCGCGAAGCCCAGGCGCTGGCGCATGCCCTTGCTGTACTCGCGCACGGCGCGGTGGCCGGCGTGGCCCAGGCCCACGCGCGCGAGCACGCCCACGCATTCATGCTCCGGCACGCCCTTGAGCCGCGCCAGGAAGCGCAGCGTCTCCAGCCCGCTGAGGTTGTCGTAGAGCACCACGTTCTCGGGCAGGTAGCCGATGCCGCGGCGCACCGCGCGGAAGTCCCGCCCCGACACCGGCGCGCCCTGGATGCGGATCTCGCCCGAAGTGGGCGCCACCAGCCCCAGCATCATCTTGAACAGCGTGCTCTTGCCCGCGCCGTTGTGGCCGATGAGGCCGAACATCTCGCCGCGGCGCACGTCCAGGCTCACGCCATCGACCGCGCGCACCGCGCCGTACTGCTTCACCACGTTGCGCAGGGTGATGGCGCAAGGGCCGGTGTCGGCCTGCGCCTGCACGGGGTTGGCTCCGGCGGCGCCGCTGGACACGAACGAGGTGCCCATCTCAGGGCTCAAGCGAAGACTGTTTTGCATTCCATTCCTTCCAGTCCGGCTGCGCCGGGCGCATGCGCGGCTTGGGGTCCACCACGCCGGGCACGCGCAGCACCGGGAACTGCTGGCTCACCAGGCGCAGCGCCTGCACCGCGGGGCTGGCCAGCAGCAGCCGCGCCGAGGGGTGCTGCCACACCAGGCGGTCCACCAGGTCGTTGGCCTCGTAGCGCACGTCGCCGCGGCCGTCGCCGTCGCGGTCCCAGCCCAGGTAGTTGCTCCAGTGGTTGCCGCTCTCGGCGCCCCAGGCCTCGTCGCGCGCGCCCACGTAGCGCACCTGCTCGCGGTTGCCGATGAAGTCGTTGCCCTCGACGCGGTTGCGGGTGGAACCGGCCGAGAGGTGCACGCCGACCTGGTTGTTCACCACCAGGTTGCCACGCAGCTGCACGTACTCCACGTCGTAGATGAAGAAGCCGCGCGCGTTGCCGGCCACCACGTTGTTCTCGATCACCGAGTCCTGCAGCGTGCGCAGCATGATCCCGTGGTCGGTGTTGCCCCAGGCGCGGTTGTTGCGCACGACCTGGTCGCGCACCTCCATCAGCGCCAGGCCGCCGCGGTTGAGGTAGCTGTCGTTGTCCTCCCACAGGTTGTGGTAGGAGTTCATGTAGTGCGTGCCGTAGCGGCTGTGGTGCAGCCGGTTGCCGCGGAAGACGGCGTGGTGCGAGACGTCCACGTACAGCGCGTCGCGCACGAAGCTGATGTGGTTGTGCTCAATGCGCGCGCCGGTGGTGTCGTAGAGCTGCACGCCGTTGCCGCGCTGCGAGGAGCCGTGGTCGCGCTTGCCCACGATGAGGTTGTGCTCCACGCGCACGTCGTTGGCCTTCTGGATCCACAGCCCGAACAGGTTGTAGACCAGGTCGCAGCGCCGCACCGTGGCGCGGTGCGAGCCGGGCGTGACGTAGACGCCGGCGTTCTGCTGCAGCAGGCTGCTGCCCGAGTCGCGCACGATCAGGCCCTCGATCGTCACGTCCGGCGCGGCGATGCGGATGGTGTCGCCCTGGAGCCCGCCGCTGATGGTGGGCCGCTGCAGCCCGCGCAGCGTCAGCGGCTTGTCGATGCGCAGGTTGCCGGCGTAACGGCCGCGCTGGACCTCCACCACGTCACCCGCGGCGGCGCGGTCCAGCACCGGCTGGATGGCCTCGCCCGGACGCACCGTCCAGGTGGCGGCGTGCAGCGCCAGCGGGAGCATCAACGCCAGCAGGCTCAGCAGGCGGCGGGTCATGCGCATCCTCACACCAGCGCGCCCGCGGCCTTGAGCGCCAGGAACAGCGCCGCGCCGATGAGCAGGTTCTTGAAGCCCACGTAGCACAGCATGTCCATCACGTTGGCGACGCGGTAGCGCCGGCCCCACCACGGGCCGTCCTTGACGTAGCGCTTGGCGCGCAGGCGGATCAGCACCTCGTACACGCTCCAGCCGAACCACCAGGCGATCAGGGCGCCGGCGCGCAGCTCGCCCAGGGCGCCCAGCACCCAGGCGATGGTGGCGGCCAGCGCCAGCGCGATGCCCGCCGCGTGCAGCGCGACGTGCGGCGCGGCGGCGCCGCGGCGCCAGGGCCAGAGGTGGTCCCAGGCCTCGGCGCAGAGCCGGGCGGCCACGCCTTGAGCGGCGGCGCAGGGCGGTTGCACCGGGTCGGTGGGCATGCGGGGATCGACCATGGCTTTCATGCTTTGGGCGCCGGACGGGCCGGCTCGGAGGCGACCGGGATGATGGGAATGAAGTAGCCGTCGCGGCCGATGCGCGTCAGCGGCAGGCCCTCGCGCTCGCGGCGCTTGCGCTCCTTGACCAGCGGCGGGCAGGCGTGGGTGTCGGTGTAGAGCACCATGCAGTCCAGGCAGTGCAGGCATTCGCGGTGGTCGATGCGGCCATCGGCGTCGATCGCCTGCGCGCCGCAGCCCGCCGCGCAGGCCTTGCAGCTGTTGCACTCCTGCTTGCGGCGCAGCCCGAACCAGCGGAAGGTGGAGGGCATCGCCAGCGAGGCGCCCAGCGGGCACAGGTACTTGCAGAAGGGGCGCTCCACGAAGATGGACAGCCCCAGGATGCCGGCGGCAAACAGCGTGTACGGCCACGAGCGCTGGCCCCAGCCGACCAGGAAGGTGGTCTTGAAGGGCTCCACCTCGGCCAGCTTCTCGGCCAGGCCCATGGAGAACATCGACACCGACAGCAGGCCGAAGAACACGCCGTACTTCACCCACTTCAGCTTGTCGTGCCACCGCCTGGGCAGCGCGCGCTGGAAGCGCTTGAGGCCGATGGCGCCGCCGAGCTTGTACAGCAGCTCCGACAGCGAGCCGAAGGGGCACAGCCAGCCGCAGAACAGGCCCCGTCCCCAGAGGAAGACGGTGACGATGATGAAGATCCAGAACAGGAAGATGAACGGGTCGCTGAGGAACAGCTCCCAGGTCCAGTGGAACAGCAGCGCGTGGAACCAGGTCAGCACCTGCGTCACCGAGGGCTGCGCCATCGCGCCGAAGCCCACGAAGCCGATGCTCAGCAGCCAGGCCGAGTACTTGAAGGCGTTGACCGGCCACTTGTTCTTGCGCGTGGCGCGGCGGGTGAGCTGGTCGCGCAGCGCGTACACCACCGCCACCGCCACCAGCAGCGCGGCGAAGAGGCCGATCTCCACGGCGCGCGCCTTCCACACCTTCACCCATGCCGCCTGCGGCTCCTCCACCACCGGGCGGCCGCCTTCCAGCGCGGAAGCCGGCAGCCAGTAGGGGGCCTCGAAGTTGGCGAAGCTGCGCGTGCCGGTGGCGCGGTCCACGCGGTTGCCCAGGAAACCGAACTTCCAGGGATAGGCGGCCGAGAAGGCCGGCGAGCGCACGATGAAGATGGCCGATTCGGTGTAGCGCGGCGCGCCCGCGGCGGCCAGGCCGTAGAGGGGCAGGTAGTCCAGGTCGCGGAAGGTGAAGCTGTCCAGGCCCTGGCGCACCAGCACGCGGTCGTAGATGCCGCCGCGCACGAAGCCCGAGCCCTTGAAGGACTCGACGCCGCCGCTGCGGATCACGAACAGCGCCTGCTCGCCCGGCTTGAGCTGCTCCATCAGCCGCTTCCAGCCCTCGGCGCCCAGCAGCGCGCGCCCGGCATCGGGCGGGTTGAGCAGGCCGAACCACAGCTCGATGAAGGGCGTGGCGCTCTTCTCCAGCCCGACCTGCTCGGGCTTGACCACCAGGCGCTGCACGCTGCCTTCCTTGGCCAGCGCAGCCCAGTCCAGGGCGCGCCCGGCGTCGGTGAACTTCGCTTGCGGGCGCACCGTGGGCGCCAGGATGCCGGTCTGCCGCGCCACGGCGGCGCCGGAGGTCATCATCACCTGGTTCTGCGCGATCACGGTGACGGTGGCGCCGGAGATGGCGTCCAGGCCGATCACGCCCTCGCTGGGCCGCGACTGGCCGATCTCGATGTTGTCGCCGACGAACTTGCCCAGGTACTGGTCGTTGAACTTCGTCAGCGCGGATTCGGGGATGCCCAGCAGCAGGATGGGCTCCGAGTGCTTGAGCACCTTCACGCCCGTGAAGCGGCCCTTGAGGTCCATGCCGATGAGCGTGACCACCGGCTTGCCCGAGTACGCGGGCGTGTCGGTGATGTCGGTGGACAGCATCACGTAGCCCAGCAGCCTGGGCTTGCCCTGGTCGTCGGCGTAGGCCTCGACGTAGGGCGGCTGGCCCTTGCGTTCGGAGAAGGAGGTTGCGCCGGGGAATACCTCGGCGCAGGGCGCGAAGTCGCACAGGCGCGGGCCGTGGATGCCTTCGGGCAGTTCGGCCTCGTAGGCCGTCGAGGCCCACATCGGCGAGGCGCCGAGCAGCACGGCGGCCAGCGCGCACAGGCGCAGCAGGAGGGACAGCAGGGTCATGGGAGTGAAGGGAAGGCCGCGCGCCAGGCAGAGGGGTATTCCGTTCGTCCTGAGGTATCGAAGGATGAACGGCCCCTGCCGTGGTGCAGCCATCTCAGCCTGACGGATTCGCACTTCGATACCTCAGTGCGAACGGGTCATTTCAGAAGCCAGATGAAACCTGGAGTCAGGCCTCGACGATCATGCGGGTGCGCATCTCCAGGTGCAGCGCATGGCAGAAGTGCGTGCAGTAGGCCCAGTACACGCCGGGCTTGCCCGCCGTGAACGTCACCGACTTCGTCTCCAGCGGGTTGACGATGAAGTTGATGTTGTGCTTGGGAATGGCGAAGCCGTGCGTGAGGTCCTCGACCTTGTCGAGGTTGGTCAGCACGATGGTCACCTCGTCACCCTGCTTGACCTTGAACTCGCGCAGGCTGAACGCCGGGGCCTGCGAGGTCATGCGGACGGTGACCTTCTTGCCGTTGCGCGTGATGCCGGTGTCCTTGGGGTCCTTGACGGCCTGCGGGTGGTCGTCGAGCTGGTAGACCTGCTTGGGCTTGACGATGTCGCGGCGGAAGATGATGAAGTCGTGCGGCTCGCCGCGTACCGGGTGATCGGCCACCAGCACCATCTTGTCGCCCGAGATGTCGATGAGCTGCTCGTTCTCCGGGTGCAGCGGGCCCACGGGCAGGAAGCGGTCCTTGGAGAACTTGCAGCCCACGGCCAGCCACTTGCCGTCGGCGCTCTTGGTCTCGGAGTGCGAGGCGTTGAGGTGGCCGGGCTGGTACTGCACGTCCACGCGGTCCACCACGTACTTGGCGTTCTTGTCGCCGTTGTGGAACTTGATGGCGGCGTCCACGTTCCACTTCACCACCTGGCTGTCCAGGAACAGCGTGGTGTAGGCGTTGCCGCGGCCGTCGAAGGCGGTGTGCAGGGGGCCCAGGCCCAGCTCGACCTCGGCCACGATGGCCTGGTCGATGTTCTCGAGCTTGCCGTCGAACCAGTCCAGCACCTTCTGCAGCTCGATCACGGTGCCCGTGGGCGAGAGCTTGCCGGCGCAGATGAAGTACTTGCCGTCGGGGCTGGCGTTCACGCCGTGCGGGTTCTTGGGCACGCTGACGTAGGCGGTCAGCGCGGTCTTGGGGTCCTTGTTGGCCTCGCGGGTGCCGTCCACCACCGGCACCTTGGAGTCGCCGACGGTCTTGAACTTGCCGGCCTTCACCGCCTCCTCGATGCGCGCGATGTTGAAGAACAGGCACGCGTCGCGCTCGGCGGACATCATGTCCTCGTACTTGGCGCCGCCCTCGACGTTGTACTGGTTGGTGGCGGCGAGCTTGCCGTCGTAGGAGGTGGCGGTGAGGTCGCAGTTGCCGTCGATCAGCACCTGCCAGCGCAGCTCCATGCTCTCCGCGTCCACGCAGGAGAACATCGTGCGGTACTTCTCGGGCTTGTCCAGGTCGCCGGCGCTGAGCGGGATGTGGAACTCGGCGCCACAGAACACGCGCGTGGTGTAGTTGATGTTGGGATCAACGGGATCGCGCTTGTCGGGGAAGATGCCGTGGAAGCCCTGCACGTTGGGCAGCTCGGTGATCTTGTCGCAGGTGAAGGTGTCCAGCCGGATGCGCGCGAGGCGGCTGTTGATCTTGTCGTTGATCCAGGCATAGCGGCCGTCGTAGTCGCCGTCCTTGTAGGAGGCATGCGTGTGGTGGCTGTCGGCCACCGTGTACTTGAGGCTGCCGTCGGGCTTGGTGCCCATGATGGCCTTGGACTCGTTGGTGATGCCCCAGCCCACCAGTGCATCGGGCACGAAGCAGGGGATGCGCGTGATCTCGCGCCCCGAGGGCAGGCCCAGCACGCGCATGTCGCCGGTGTGGCCGCCGCTCCACAGGCCGTAGTAGGTGTCGAGCTCGCCCGGCTTGAGGTGGATGCTGCCGTTGCCCTCGCCTGGGTTGGGCTGCGGCGCGTGCGAGGCCGATGTCTGGGCCGTGGACGCCGGCGCCGAGGCGGGTTTGTCGGAGCAGGCCGCCATGCCCACGCCGGCCAGGCCGGCCGCGGCTGCGGTGTTCAGGAAACGGCGCCGGGCCATGCCGGTCTCGGGAGCCGCGATTTTCTTCTTCAGGCCGATGTCCATGGAAAATTCCTTAAACCAGTTCAAGTTTTTTGCCTAAACAGGCGATGAAACTGCATCTTCGACCACCGCCTTCCATTTATGCAGGCTGAATGATTGAGATATACCGGCGGTACAGCTTTGAGGTGGATCAAGTTGAAGCATCACGGATGACAATTCGCCGAAAAATCAATCCTAGAATTCCCCACCGAAATTGACGACGGATAGGTGACACCCATGAAATACCTCACCCTTTCGATGGCGCTGTGCGCGCTCGGCCTGGTCGCCGCCTGCGGCCAGCAGGAATCGGCGCCCGCGCCGCAGGCCCCGGTGGCCGCGGCCACCACGCCCGCGCCGGCCGCCACCCCGGCACCCGAGGCGGAGAACGCCGCCGGCAAGAAGGTCTACGGCTCGACCTGCGCGATGTGCCACGCCGCAGGCGTCGCGGGCGCGCCGAAGCCCGGCGACAAGGAGGACTGGGGCCCGCGCATCGCCCAGGGCGCGGACACGCTCTACAAGCACGCGCTCGAAGGCTTCAACGGCGCCAAGGGCGCGATGCCCGCGCGCGGCGGCAACACGGCGCTCAAGGACGAGGACGTCAAGGCCGCCGTGGACTACATGGTCGCGGCCTCGCGCTGAGGCGAAGGCTTTTCCTTATGCAGCGCGAACTTGGAACTCGTTCCGGCGGCGGTGCGCGGGCCGTGGCCGACGCGCAGCGCCGCCGGCTGCTGCTGGGCGCTTCGGCGCTCGCGCTGGGCGCCTGCGTGGCGGCC
>Ga0065721_10051290_pt1 | contig 15435 bp, 12 predicted proteins | sample Mesricmetagenome_FD_59108 | JGI IMG/M metagenome (GOLD analysis project Ga0065721, IMG submission 59108) | Mesophilic microbial community from rice straw/compost enrichment Sample: eDNA_1 v2 (version 2) | ecosystem: Engineered > Solid waste > Grass > Composting > Bioreactor | place: USA: Davis... | reverse complement strand
GACCCGCTTCGCCTGCGCGGATCCGCCGCCGCTGTCCGCCGCAGGAGGCTGGCCGACGGATATCGGCGGTCTATCGCTCTCCCACCGGGTCGTTAACGCGATATCCGCTCCGATTCCGTATTGAATCTTACTCTCCATGTTGTCGTTGATCGTTCGGGCCGCGTTCGCGCTGAATAAGCCGATGGCGACGGTCATGACCAGGAACACCTTGATCGTAAGATATTGACCGGACGAGCGGCTGATCTGAATCAGTGTATGATACAACGCGGGGGACCACCATCTTCGACCGAGCCAGAAGACAAGCCGAATGAACCAAGGGTATACCCGCAGGACGAGCAGTCCGCAGCCGAGCGTGAATAGAGCCGGCATCAGGAAGAGCAGCGGATCGAGCTGCAAGGCATCGCTATTCAGCGCAAGCCGCTTCAGATCCGCCTGGCGGTTGCGGAAGTTGGTCAACAAGTAAATCGAGAGACCGACAAGAATGAAATCCAGCCCGGCTTTATGCCAGAACGACAGCTTAGCCGAACGAGCCATCTGCTGCTTCTGGCCGACGATGCTAACCCGCGTAGCCAAGAACGCCGGAATCAGGATGAGGATAATCGCTCCGGCTACTGCTGCGGCCGATATTCGATAGGTGTCGCTAGACAAGCTAACGTCTAACGCCGAACGATTCACGAATTCCAAGAAACCGTCCGCGGCGCCAAGACCTCGCGTGAAGGCGACGCCTAGGAACGGTCCCGCCGCGAGCGCGCTCAAGCCTAGAATCAAGCTCTCGATCGCGTAGGCCGACATGATCTGCAAGCGGCTGGCACCGCGGCTGCGCAGAACGGAGATTTCCGCTTTCTGTCGATCGATGATCAGATTGGCCGTCATGTACAGGTAAAAGGCGAGCATCAGCATGACGGGCACGTATAACGAGAGCAGCATAACGTCAAGCTTCTCCTGCTTGCCCTGGAAGGAAAGAACCGTCGTGTTCGATGGAACGCTGAATTCCGCGGCTCCTAGCCGTCCTTTGTAATACCGGCGAATATCTTTGTCCGCTTGGAGGAACGTCTCGATGCTGTCTATGGACAGCTGCTCGTAATCCAAGGCGTATCGCCATTCCAGCTCCGCGACTCTCGCCTTGCCGCCCTTCGTGAATTCCCGATCGAACTGGTCGAAAGGGACGAGGAAGCCGTCGGCGTCCTCTTGGGTCAGGAACGGCAAATACCGATCGGCGGCGGAGTCCGTACCCATGATCCCGACGGGAACGATGCGGAACGTCCCTTCGCCTGCCGACTCCGCGATGAGCTCTTGCCCAAGCTCCCGCTTCGCCTTCAGCAGGAACGTCTGCGTGACGAGCGCTTCGAAGACGCCGTCGGCGCGATCGACCGGCATTCTTCCGTCGATCAGGCGCACTCGCTTCTCTAGATCCGATAGCGATTTAATGGCGCCGGTCGTCTTCTGGGCTAGCTTCTCCTGATCCGATGCGTCCGCGCCGTATACTTTCATTTTCTGGGTGAACCGCTGTTGATAGAAGGAGAGCGCCTCCAGGCCCATGCGCTGCGGAATGGACTTCGCGAATTGATCGGCTCTGGCGATCAATTCTATCGTCTTGTCGTCCATCGTCGTGGAAGAGTTGGTCGTGCGAACGCGGACGAATCCCGGATAGACGCCTTCCTCGCTCTGAATTTGCTGCAGCTCCTTCACGAGCGTCCGCTCGAGGATGGCGTGAGAATAGAGCGGCATCGAGCTGAACAAGGCCACGCATACGGTCAGGCCCGCCCACAAGTTAAGCTGGAGCCATTTGTTGTTTGCCATTTTGCGCAGAATCATCGTCCACAAGGCCATGCGTCACACCTCATCCCTGAACCCGATGCGATCGGGCGTTCATTGTTGCGAATTTAGTTGTTCAGGATGACCTTCTGGCCTTCCTCGAGTCCTCGAACGATCTCGACTTCGGTCGGCGTGGTCAGGCCGACCTCGACGTCGACTTCCTTGCGGCGCTCTCCTTCCGCGATTTGAACATAGCTGCGCCCCATGTAAGCGCGAAGCGCCGCGCGCGGCAGCACGATGACGTTCTCCCGCTTCTGAAGCTCGATCGTCATCTCGGCGACGTCGCCTACATGAATGCCGCCCGGCGGATTGTCCATGCTCATGACGATCGTCGTCGCGTTGCGATCGGCTTTGGCCTTATCGGCGACAATAGGCGCGCTGGAAGGCGTCTGCAGCACTTTGCCCGCATATTCCTTGCCCTTGTACTTCAAGCTGACCGGCATACCCGGTTCTACAGCGCTGACGTTCTTCGCGTCTCCCGCCGCGTAGGTTAATTGCAGGCTGGAAGGGTCGGCCACGGTTACGACCGGTTGGAACGCGTTCACGTAGTCCCCGGCTTTCATCGAATCGACATACGTCACCGTGCCGGAGATCGGCGAATAAAGCCGCGCTTTGGAAAGCTTCTTCTCCATTTCCCCTAACGTGATTCGCTCCCGTTCCATATCGATCTCCCGCAGGCGCAGGTCGGTCTCGTTCGCTCCGGACAGATTCGCTTGCTTGTATAAGAGCTGCACTCGCTCTACGTTCAGCTTCTGCAGCTTGACCTGTACATCCAAGTCCCCGGTCTCCAGCTCCGCGATCAAGTCGCCCGCCTTCACTTCCTGGCCGAGTTCTACATTAATCGATTTCAACCGCCCGCCGGATTCCTTGTACGAGAGCGTTTCGACGGCCGCCGAAGTGAAAGTCGCGTTCCCTCTCAGGAACGTCTGGATGTTCCCCTTGGCCGCATCCACGGCATCGAATTGCTCCTCGGTCGGCTGGATTAACGGCGGCTGCAAAGCTTGCTCATCCGGCAGAATCGAGCAGCCGGCAAGCGCTATCGTTGCAGCGAGCAGAACCGCCGCGCCCGCCGCGCGCGAATAGAGTCTAGACGAGCGGCGCTTCGTTGGTCGTATACGATGCAATTGTTCCATCCTCCAATGCGATGACGTGATCGACTAGCTCCATGATGTTCGGGTCATGCGTCGTAAGGACGACGGTCATACCGGATTGCTTCACAAGCTCCCGGAACACACGCATTACTTGCAGTCCCATTCGGCTGTCCAGCTCCGCCGTCGGTTCGTCCGCGATCAAGAGACGCGGCTCGTGCACGATCGCGCGTGCGATCGCCACGCGCTGCTGCTCGCCGCCGGACAGCTCCGACGGCCGATGCCTCATCCGGTCCCGCATGCCGACGCGTTCGAGCGCCGATTCCACAGCCAGTCGGCTGCCTTCCATAGACTTGCCGGCGATACGAAGGCCGAACTCTACGTTCTCGTAGGCTGACATAAGAGGAACAAGACCGAACGATTGGAAGACGAGCCCGATTTCCTTCCGCCGAAGGGCGTTGCGCTCGGCAACCGGCAACCCGGTAATCTCCTTGCCCTGGAACAGCACCTTGCCGCTCGTCGGATCGTCAAGTCCGCTAACAATGTTGAGCAGCGTCGTCTTGCCGGAGCCCGACCGCCCTTTGAGCGCGACCATCGATCCGGCAGGGATCTCCAAGCGAATATCCGCAAGCGCGGTGACGGCCGAGTGGCCTTTGCCGAACACCTTGCTCACCCCAGTGGCCGATAAGATCGTTGAGGCGATCGATGGCCCGCCGATTTCTTCCTTTACCGTAACGGACACGACTATCCCCCCGCTCTACCTGTTGCTTAGGAAAACTTTATCGTTTCCCCACCCTGCCTACAACCTGCCGATCCCCTTGTAATTACCCGTCGATGTATAGGTTCGGGCAAGCTCCCATGGTGGGACATGAACCTGAACGAAAAATCACACAAAGTCGCACATGAGTTACTCCGGAACGAAATCCTGTACGAAAAATCACACAAAGACGCACATGAGTTACTCCGAAACCGAAATTCTGTACGACAAATCACACAAATGATGCACATGAGTTACTCCAAACCTGAACCTGAACGAAAAATCACACAAAGACGCACATGAGTTACTCCAATCCCGCACCTGAACGAAAAATCACACAAAGACGCACAGTGTTACTCCAAACCTAAACCTGAACGAAAAATCACACAAAGACGCACATGAGTTACTCCAAACCCAAACCTGAACGAAAAATCACACAAAGACGCACATGAGTTACTCCGACGCCGAAATCCTGAACGAAAAATCACACAAAGACGCACTTGAGCTACTCCGACGCCGAAATCCTGTACGACAAATCGTACAATGCCGCGAAAACGCAAACTGGCGGCACAGGGACAGTGCCCTGTAGCCGCCAGCTCAATGAATGAATCGTATGTGTTACAACTCGTGTCCGATGCCTCCGCAGGATTCGCGGAAAATGAACGGCGTCTCGAACACAAGTGCCTTCGGTTTGGCCGATGGATCGAGAATTCGTCCCATGACCAATCGGATGCAAGCGTCAGCCATCTCTTCGACCGGCAGCTTCACCGTCGACAGGGACGGAACGCTGTACTTCTCCGAGTCATGGTCGCCGTACGTCAGGATTTCCATCCGATCCGGAACACGGATTCCCGCCTTGTGGAACACGGGCAGCGCCGCGACGGCCATAATGCCGATCGGGAAGAACATCGCGGTCGGCAGGTCGCCGCCCCCTTCAACGATCTTGCGGGCTGCCGCGTTGCCTCCCTCCATCGTCATCGGGGCTGCCTGAATATGCCGCTCCTCCAGCTCGAGACCAAGCTTCGCGCACGACTCGACGAAGCCTCTGAAACGCAAATTGTTCTCCGAGTTCACGAGATAATCCGGCACGATCGTGCCGACCTTCTTATGCCCGCGGGCCGCGAACAATTCGGCAGACTTGCGGCCGATTTCGTACGTATCCACGTAAGCGCAGCTAAAGCTCGTGCTTAGGCGATTGAACAATACGCACGGCACGCTTAACGGCTGCTCCTCCAGATAACGTTGTTCCTGCGCGGAGATACCCGTCAATATCGCTCCATGATAGCTTCCCTGATCGCAAATTTCTTTAATTCTGTGTAACTGTTCGCGCTTGTAAGGCTGAATCGTCATTTCGAATTCGAATTCTTGCTCCAATATCGAGCTTTGAGCTCCGAGGAAAAACCGGCCGAGCAAATCCGGCGCGAGGTCGGAGGGCCAGAACGTGGCGATGGACGGAATGTTCCGGGCATTCGATTGCCGCAGCCTTCTTGCAGAGACGTTAGGGATATAGCCGATCCCCCGCGCGGCTTCCAGAATGCGCTGCTGTGTTTTCTTAGAAATACGCATCTCGTCGCCTCGTCCGTTGAGCACGATGGAGACCGTTCCGATCGAGAGCTTCGTTCGTTCCGCGATTTCATGAATCGTTGACATGCTCATCCGTCCCATTCCAGTCGTAATACTCCATTAATACGGATTGGAGCCGCGATTGTCAAGGATAGGTTCCAATTAGCATTTTACGTTTTAGCAAATCTCACAAATTTATGATTCGACAATAATCACATATTGACAGAAATATAGACTAAAGTTACGATTCACTCGTATGCTAAAACGAAATTGCAGTTCATCTTGCGAGGAGGAATCATTATGCAAAATGGATCAAGATTGTTGCAGCACCCCCTATTGGCCATGTTGACCGCCATATCCTTCGTAATCATGGTTGTACTCGGTCCATTGTCCAGCGTCTCAGCGGCAGCCCCTAAGGCTAAGCCGGCATTCAAGACGAAGGGAGCCGTCACCCTGTCAGTAGGCGATACATATGCGTTCGAAGTCGTCAATAAGCCCGCAGGAGCAACGTATCAATGGAGCACCGACAAAAAATCCGTTGCTACGGTAGACAAGAACGGAAGCGTTAAAGCCGTCGGCGCCGGTACGGCAACGATTAGCTGCGTCATTACGGTTAATAAGAAGAAGGAAACTCTCTCAGCGAAAGTCATCGTCAAGGAGGCCCCTGTGAAGACGCCAAATAGAATACCCGTGGATAAGAACGGATTGGATTCGAGCGGAAGAATAGTCGCCTATTTCGGTTCCCGACCATAGACGGTACGGCCGATCCGATCTGGAAGCAAGCGGAGCCGGTATTGCCGAAGCAAGTGTCCGGCTCGACTGACGCAGCTCCAACGTTCAAGGTGATGTGGGATGACCGTGCGTTGTACATTCTCGCGGAAGTTAAAGACAAGAGCTTGTCCGTCGAATCCGGAACGCCGTATATGCAGGATTCCGCGGAAATTTTCTTGGACGAGAACAATGACAAGAACAAAGAGTACGGCGCGGACGATCTGCATATCCGCATCAATTACGACAACGTGCTGACCGTGGACAACGGCGATGCCGGCTTCTATTACTCGGACGCGAGGAAAACGAAGGACGGCTACGTCATCGAAACGAGAATCGCGCTTAAGACGAAGCCGGAGAACGGAAAAGTGCTCGGCATCGATCTGCAGATCAACGATGCCGTCGGGACGGAGCGCGTAGGCACTCTGAACGTGTTCGATGCGACGGGTACCGGCTGGAACGATCCGTCGAAGTTCGGCGAGGTGTTGTTAACCGGCAAAGGAAAGAACGATGTCAGCGGATTGAACCCTTACGATCTGATGAATCTGATCAAGAGCACGTTAAAGCTGGATTTCAAGCTTTATAAGAACGCTTCCGTCGTCACGGACGTCATTGTCAAGGTAATCGCCGAAAGCTTGCTCGGCGGAGCCAAAGCCACTCAACAGCAGATCGACGGGCAGGTTGCCGCGATCAAATCCGCTATCGGCAAGCTTGAGATGACGGACGAAGCGGCGAACGAGAAATACTTCAAGCCCGTACCGGACGATTATCGCGCGGAGAGCGACAAACCGGGTACGATCGAAACGCTTCAATACACGACGCCTAATCTTGAGAACGGAATGGACGATAAGAAATTGCACGTCTATCTCCCGTACGGCTACGACGCTTCCGCAACCGACAAGAAATACAACGTTCTCTATCTGATGCATGGCGGCGGCGAGAACGAGGATCTCATCTTCGGCGGACCGGGCCAAAGCAAAGAGATGAAAAAGATTTTGGACAATATGATCGCCAGAGGCGATATTGATCCTCTGATCGTAGTAACGCCAACCTTCAATGGCGGTAAGAACGACGTCGCCTTCTTCCACGAGGAACTGGTGGCTACGGTCGTACCGCTGGTAGAGACGAAATACAATACGTACACCAAATCCGGAAGCTTGGCGGACTTGAAGGCTTCCAGAGAGCACCGGGCATTCGGAGGCTTCTCGATGGGTTCGGTCACGACGTGGTACACCTTCATCCACGCGCTTGACTACTTCAAGTACTATTTGCCGCTGAGCGGAGACAGCTGGATTATCGAACAGCGCGGAGGCGGGCTCCAACCGGAGAAGACGGCCGAGTTCCTTGCGGATGTCGCAAGAAAATCCGGATATAAGCCGCAGGACTACTATATCTTCAGCGCAACCGGCACGGCGGATATCGCCTATCCGAACCTGAAGCCTCAGATCGATGCGATGAAGCAGCACAAAGACGTCTTCGTCTATTCGTCGGATAAGAAGAAAGGAAACTTCTACTTTATCGCCGCCGACGGCGGCACGCACGCTTGGAACTGGGTCAACCAGTACGTATACGATATCCTGCCGGATCTGTTCGAATAAAGATCAGACAGGAATAACGAGCAAAGCTCAGGACGCATTGTCCTGAGCTTTGTGCTTCGTTGCTATCGTATGACGTTCATTCCCCTCTTGCCGATAGCAGGTACAGCAGGTCGTGAGCGATCGTTGCGGCTGCCAGCTGCGTACACTCCGTCGGATCGTATACCGGGCATACCTCAACGACGTCCGCCGCCACCACGTTCAACCCGTGCAGCCGTTTCAGCAGCGCGCGAACTTCTCGCGTGGAAGGCCCGCCTACTACCGGCGTTCCCGTCCCCGGCGCATAAGCCGGATCGAGCGCATCGATATCGAACGTCAAATAGACCGGCCGTTCGCCGACGATTGCCCTAATCGCATCCGCCAGCTTCTGCGGACCAAGCTCGAAAGCATTCTCTGCGGTAATGATGCTGTAGCCGCAGCCGGGCGAATTCGTTCGAATATACGCTTGCACCGATACGGACGGGTCCACCCACCCGCAGCTGACAGCGTCGTATGCGAACGTGCCGTGGCACCGTTCGTTCGGGATCGTATCCTGATGGCTGTCCATATGGATCAGCGCAAGCGGACCGTAGATTTCGCTGGCTGCCCTGAGGGGGCCGTACGGAATCGTATGGTCGCCGCCGATCGTAAGCAGCCTTGCGCCGGAACGAAGGATACGACGGGCATGCTCATAGGTATCCCCTACCATGAAGCCCATGCCTTCCAAGCCATATCCGTAACCGATATCGCCGTAGTCAATGATTCGGCACAATTCACGGACGTTGAACGGCCACGGATGATGGAATATTCCTGCTTGCAACGATGCTTCCCGAATCGCCCTCGGTCCCATTCGCGCGCCCGCCCGGTTCGATACGCCGTTGTCGAACGGTACGCCTACGATCGCGATATCCACGCCCTCGAGGTCGCGCGTATAATCGCATCTGAAGAACGAAACGTTGCCTGCATAGGGAAGAATTCAAGGTGATCTTTCAACGACGTTTTGGCCAGATCGGTCATATTCAGACAGCTCCTTGTTACCTAATGGGTGGAAACAAGGTCATCTTAAACCTTTGTCTAGCCTTAAAGTCAACGCGCGGATCGAACGGGAATTTGGATTTCGTAGAGAACCTCCGATACTTTATCCGTTACGGTGATGTCGATCTGAACGATCTGGACCGCATCCCCTGCCAGACGCCATCCGTTCGCCTCGGCGTATGCCATAATTCGCGAGATCGTCTCCGCGCGCCCCCAGAAATCGCCATGATAGTACGAGCATAAGTATTGTCCGGCTTCAACGACCTCCACGTAGGCATGATCGCGAGGCAGAAAACGTCTGAGGAAAATAAACAATTCCGAAGAAGAAGTATAGTCGCCGGCTTCAATGCTTGCCTGACTGATTAGCGAGCCTAACCGATTGCTCGCGAGAATCGGGGCGGTCTCCTCCAGAATGTCCTCCAGCTCAAGAAAACCGTAGCCTAACTCCACCCAATCGTTCACCTGACAGCGCTTCGTAATGATCCAACGCTGCTCCAGATCCTTCAGAACGACCGATGAGGTATCGCTTAGCCGCTGCATCTCTTCGATATGGCGAATTTTCTCTCGCACGTTGTATTCGATCTCCTGCAGCTCTTGAATGCTCCGGCTGAGCGTCTCCAGCTTAGCCTTCATGAGCGCGAGCGATTGCTCTACGTTCCGATCGGTAAAATATTGCTTAATCTCGTCCGTTGTCATCCCGATCTGGCGGAGCTCGCGAATCGTACCGATTTCCTCGTATTGCAACACCGAATAATAGCGATACCCTGTCTGCGGATCTACGAACTTAGGCTTGAACAGCCCGATTCGATCATAGTGCCGAAGCGTCTCCGGGGTTATTCGCCGCAGCTTCGCCAACTCGCTTACCGTCAATTTGTCCTTCATTTCAGCCCTCTTTTATGGTAAAAATCTAAATATTGACATTCATGCGGCGCAAAAGTTTACCATTGTCCACGTGGTGCAGCCGAGCCGTTGAGCCTTGTTGCACTGAACATAGAATACGGATGTTTGAAGAAGAGAGGAGAGAATTGATAAAGATGGATCGTTCGATTCAACCGACCAAATCTTTATCGCTTGCGCAGCTTGTCAGTCTTGGAATTGCTTGGACCAGCCCCATGGTTGTATTTACGAATTACGGGATCGGCTATGAGGTGGCCGACGGGATGCTGGTTACGGCTTACTTATTCGCATTCATTGCGATCGGATTTACGGCGTACAGCTATTCTCGAATGGTGCAGGCTTTCCCGCAATCCGGATCCGCCTATACCTACATCGGCAAGACCATCCACCCGGTTGCGGGCTTCCTCGTCGGATGGACGCTGCTCTTAGACTATCTGTTTACTCCGATGATCTGCTGTCTCGTATTCGGCCTCTACTTAAATGCGGAGTTTCCTTCCGTCTCCGTAGACTGGTGGGTCGTGATCTCTGCCGTATTCATCACGGGATGCAACCTGCTCGGCATTCGGATATCCGCCAATATCAGCCGGCTGTCGGTGCTCATTCAGCTCGTATTCATCGCGGTATTCTGCTTCCTCTGTATCAGATTCATCGTCAATGACGGCTCCGCGCTGATGTCTTCGTCGCCGATCTTAAACTCGGATTCTTCATTAATGGCAGGTCTGTCGGGTGCGGCCATACTCTGCTTCTCCTTCCTCGGCTTCGATTCCGTCACCATCTTGTCGGAGGATACGAAGACGCCCAAAACCTCAATCCCGAAAGCTCTTGCGATCATTGTCGCGATCGTAGGCTTATCCTACGTAGCGGTATCCTACTTCGGCGTTCTGACGCATCCGGGCGCTTCGTTCGAAAGTCCGGACACGGCATCTTACGATGTAATCCTCAATATCGGCGGCGCTTTGTTCGGTTCGTTCTTCATTACCGTATACGTGATCTGCTGCTTAACCGGCGGCGTCGCGTCCCTGGCCAGCATATCGAAGCTGCTGTTCGCCATGGGCCGGGAAGCTTCGTTGCCTAAGCCGTTCTTCGGCTATCTTCACCCGCGGCTCCAGACGCCGATCTACAACATCCTGCTATCCGGCGGATTGACGCTTCTCGCGCTCGCCATCACCTTGGAGACGGCGATCAACTTCGTTAACTTCGGGGCGCTTACTGCCTTCTTCTTCGTCAACTTCAGCGTCGTCGCTCATTTCTACGCGAAGAAAGGGATGCGTTCAGGCACCGATACGATTCGCTATCTGATCCTTCCGCTTTGCGGCATGGCGTGCATCGGTTGGCTGTTCAGCAAACTGTCGGTTGATGCTTACGCCATCGGAGGTTCTTGGCTTGCGGCCGGCATTGTGTATGTCATCGTGAAAACCCGCGGCTTCCGCAGAATGACGCCTGCCATCCAATTGGAAGAGAGCGCCTAATACTTCTTATATCGCAAAGTAGGCGATGAAAATGAATATATAAAACCGTCTTTTTCGTAAATGGCGATTCGCGATTCGCGTTTCCATTAACGAAAAGACGGTTTTTATGTTTACTGCGATTTATCGAAAGCTTCTCATATAAGTCAAGCACTCTTCAGGTGGAAGCGGCTTGCTGTAGATATACCCTTGGATGCAGTTGCACTGTTCCTTCATCAGCAGCTTCTGCTGCGCTTCCGTCTCTACGCCTTCGGCAATGACGATCATGCCGAGGTTGCGCGCCAACGTGATGATGGCGGTTGCGATCGCGGCGTCATCCGGATTCACGACCATATCCTGCACGAACGATCGATCGATCTTCACGTTCTTGATCGGCAGCAGCTTCAACATGGATAAGGAGGAGTACCCGACTCCGAAGTCGTCAATGGCGATATGTACGCCAAGATCATGAAGCTGCTGCAGCTTCTGAATGCTGTCTTGCATGTTCATGATCGCCGTGCTTTCGGTAATCTCCAGACAGAGCGCTTCGGGAGGCAATTCCGTATCCGTGAGCACCGCCTTGACCATATCCACGAAATTGTTCTGGTGAAGCTGGCTGGCCGATATATTCACGGATACGACCAATTGCGGGAGTCCGAGATCGATCCATCTCTTCTTCTGAAGGCACGCTTCACGGAGCACCCATTGGCCGATCGGAATAATAAGCCCGCTGTCCTCGGCTAGCGGGATGAACTGTGCCGGCGACACCAAGCCTCGCTCCGGAGATCTCCATCGGATTAACGCTTCGACTCCGTAGATTTCATTCCTGTCCAGATTGATCTGAGGTTGATAATGCAGCTCGAATTCGCCGCGTTCCAGCGCCCTTCTAAGCTCGTTCTCCATCGATAGCCGCTCGAAGGTCAAGGAGTTAATCGCTCCGTTGTACATTTCGCTGCGGTTTTTGCCGTTCTCTTTGGCCTTGTACATGGCGATATCCGCGCAACGGTATAGGGTGTCTAGGTCCGCCCCGTCGTCCGGATAGAGGCTCATGCCGATGCTCGCCGTCGTGAACAATTCGAGATTCTCGATCTCGAAAGACTCCTGAAACCCTTGAAGCAATCGGTCAGCAACGAGCTGCAGCTGCGCAACCTCCCGGACGTCTCTGAGCAGCACGATGAATTCATCGCCGCCCAATCTTGCCACGGTCACGCCGCCCTCCCGATCCATACCGATCGCCGATCCGCCGGAATAGACGATATCCTCCATCCTGCGAGCAACCCCTTGAAGCAGTTGGTCCCCTACTTGATGCCCGAGCGTATCGTTAATGATCTTGAACCGGTCCAAGTCGATCAGCATAATGCCCAGCTTCGTGCGGGTACGGTCCGCCTCCCATTGGGATTGCTCGAAGCGTTCCCGGAACAGTTGCCGATTCGGGAGGCCCGTTAATACGTCGTGATAAGCGAGACGGGTGATTTGGTTCTCGGCTATTTTTTTCTCCGTAATGTTCGTTAGAGAGCCGATCGTTCGAACTTTGTTGCCGTGTCGATCCCGAATCGAGTCCCCCGCGGCATACAGCCAGAGCTGTTTCCCGTTGGCGCAGCCTTGAATTCTGAATTCGATCTTGAGAGGCGTTCCGTCATCGATATGCTTCTGGAATGCCGAGGTAACGTAAGGATAATCTTCCGAATGGACTAATCGGAAGAACGAATCCGGGTCGCCCGTTAACGTCTCCCCGATCGAGCTGAACATGTCGTGCGTGCGGGTGCTCCATTGAATCTGGCCGGTGACGAGATCCCAATCCCAAATGCCGTCGTTCGTCGTCCGCGATACGATCTCGAGCTGCTCGGCAATGGACCGGACTTGATTATACAGCTGGTCGCGAACCAAGGCGGTAACCGATATGTTGCAGCTGATGCGGGTAATATCCACCTCGGATACGAGTACCAGCTTGTCTATAGGGCCAACGAGAACGATAAAGCCTAAGTCCTCTCGATCGCTTCGTATCGATTGAACGCGTACATAATCGTTGTCGCCAAGCTTCGGCAGCCAATCGACGGGCGGAAATTGCTCGATAGGAATTTTCAGCCCGATCGGGGGCACAGGCTCGTTGTATTTGCTGAACGCTTGTTTAATGATTAGATGTCTATGGTCGTTCCGATCCGTCTCCCACGAGGCCAAACAACCCCAGTGGCTGATTTCCCTGAACATCTTGGAGAAGTCGAAGAACTCTTCCCTGGACGCGGATGCCCAGTTGGCCGCGAGCTGATTATGACTGCTGATTAACTGATTGATGTTCGCTTCCGATCGCTCCAATTTTCTATGCAGCACATCGATCGGCACCTCCTTGGACTGGAAGGAGCAGCCGCAAGAGGCTCGTTGAATGAACGAAGTAGGGATGTAGGAGACGTTGTGAGGCAGCTCCTCCCCATTCAGCATACGGTACAGCAATTCGACGCTCGACTGAGCCAGATCCGCGATCGATTGGTGCACGGAAGTGAGCGGCGGATGGAACGTTTCGGCGGTCGACAGGTCGTCAAAGCCGATGACTGCCATCTCTTCGGGGATACTGAATCCGCCTGCTTGCAGCGTTTCAATGAGACCCATGGCGTTCAAGTCCGTAGCCGCGATCACAGCCGTGAAATCTATCCCTCTATCCATCATGGCCTGAGCAGCGGATGCTCCTCCATGACGCAACGAATTGTTGGCGCGATAATAAAGTTGTTCATCATATTCGATACCGTTGTCCTGAAGCGCCTCCCGATAGCCTTCGAACCGCTCGATCAGGTCCACGTGCTCCGTGCTCCCGACGAAGGCGATTCTCCGGTGTCCATGCTCGCGGACGAGATGACCGACGGCATCCTTGATCGCTTGACGGTTATCGATGACGACGGAATGACATCGTATGGAATTCTCTTGATAACCGATCGTCACGATCGGTTTGCCCGATGCTTCGATAGCCGCTAAGAACTTCGGAGACGATGGCAGTACGGAGTAAGGATTCATGAGCAGCAGCCAGCCGTCCGTGTCCTCCGTTCCGATCTGATAGTCGAACGCGGCGGGATTCTCTACGCTAGCTAGCGCTTGAATCGTAAACAACGTAGAGTTGCGCTTGTTAATCTCGCGATGCAGGGTAGTGAAGATGGTACCATAATATTCGCCGTCTAAATAAGGAATCAGTAAATTTATGCGGTATTGTTCAGACATGATGTGCGCTCCTTAAGACTAGAAAGTATACCCTCCGACACCTTAGTCTTTAATTCGGCAAAAAGTCCCAAAACTCCTGCTATATGCCTAGAACAAGCGATTACCGCAAGTGAAAAAAGGAAAAACACGCCGGCAGCGTGTTTAACATCCATGTCATATGGAAAAGGGAGGTAAACTCTTAGTACTTGTTTGAGCCGCAACGGACATGATTCATCACTCCTCAAAGTTAGATCACGTCATTATATGCGTCCTCGGCAAAAATGCCAGTCACTGGGCAAGAATTCTTTGCAGATAACCGAACATGATCAAGTAAAAGAAGATGGACTTTCTCTTATACTGGTTGTTTCTTAATGCAGACAGGTTTCGAACAAAATTGTTTCAACCCATCCCAGTTGCCCCAGATGCAATTTTTACATCGATTTGGTTGTCTTGGGGCAGAGGTAGTCCAGTTTTTAATGCTTGTACTGAATGTTGGTAACATGCAGGCATCCACCTTTCCAAATTTATGCAAACAGCATTTAAGTTGTCCAGAAACGAATCATCCTATGCAGTTATCCGCATCGTGAAAGTCCGCTTGGATTTGATCCCATCTACCCTTGTCCCCTGTATACAAATATCAAAGGCCGGAGCAACCCATTTTGGGCAACAGCCGGCCATTTGGTCCTATTTCGCAGGCATTCTACCGATGGCTCGAATCGCAAACATTTTTCACACACCGATTCTCCCAGTTGTTGCAGAAGTCCTCATATACTTGCTCTACGCCACAGTCGGATAGCATGTGCCTGGCCAAAAAGTCATACCAGAACTGGTCAAAAGACAAGGGCATCCGGGTTCCATATTGGGAACGAAGGGTTACATAGCGGTCCCAGATTTTGATTCGGAATGCTGCCAATTCATCACATCGCTCCATGTCGGTTCGCCTTTAAGCGGCGCTGGTGTCGCTGGATATTTCTGACGTTTTCGCTTTTTCTTCGGAGAGCTTTTGAAATTGTTTCGCCCTTTCCAGATGAAAGGTACGTAATTGTTCGTGATACTGAGCCATTTTCATGTGCCAATCGTACATTTGCCTGACATAAGCGGCCTGGTCATGCGTATACATGGGCATTGCCTGTTTGATAAACTGCATTTGAAAACATTCCTCCTTGGGTTAGGTAAAGTTGAACTTACAGCATTATTCTATGGCAGGCGCATAGAAGCGACAACGGCATCCGCCCGGTTTCCGGTCATTTTATCGGGTTGGTTGTCTATATGCAGGCGGAAACACAGCCTTTTGGGGACCTGACTCCTAT
>Ga0065721_10051289_pt1 | contig 15435 bp, 13 predicted proteins | sample Mesricmetagenome_FD_59108 | JGI IMG/M metagenome (GOLD analysis project Ga0065721, IMG submission 59108) | Mesophilic microbial community from rice straw/compost enrichment Sample: eDNA_1 v2 (version 2) | ecosystem: Engineered > Solid waste > Grass > Composting > Bioreactor | place: USA: Davis... | reverse complement strand
GCGATCGCCGGTATCGATCCAGACCGGACGCCCAGCACCGAACGCACGACGCACCACGCAGAAGGCAGAGCAGAACGCCTCAGCTTGCCGGCCGTCCTTCCGCGGCGGACGGACGCATCCCGATCGACATCCAACCCAGAAGAAGAGCATGGAGACCTACGACTACATCATCGTCGGCGGCGGCACCGCGGGCTGCGTGCTGGCCAACCGGCTGACGCAGGACGCCGACGTCAGCGTGCTGCTGCTCGAGGCGGGCGGCAAGGACGACTACCACTGGATCCATATTCCGGTGGGCTATCTGTACTGCATCGGCAATCCGCGCACCGACTGGATGTACCGCACCGTCGCCGAGCCGGGACTGAACGGCCGCTCGCTGATCTATCCGCGCGGCCGCGTGCTGGGCGGCTGCTCGTCGATCAACGGCATGATCTACATGCGCGGGCAGCGCGAGGACTACGACGAGTGGGCGCGCATCACCGGCGACGACGGCTGGCGCTGGGACAACGTGCTGCCGCTGTTCAAGCGCAGCGAGGACCATCATCGCGGCGCCAACGACTTTCACGGCGCCGGCGGCGAGTGGCGCGTCGAGCCGCAGCGCCTGCGCTGGGACATCCTCGAGCGCTTCATCGACGCGGCCGAGCAGACCGGCATTCCGCGCACCGACGACTTCAACCGCGGCGACAACTTCGGCGTCGGCTACTTCGAGGTCAACCAGCGCCGCGGCATTCGCTGGAACACCTCGAAGGCCTTCCTGCGGCGCGCCTCCGAACGGCCGAACCTGACCATCGTCACCGGCGCACAGGTCAGCGAGCTGACCTTCGACGGACGCCGCTGCAGCGGCCTGCACTACGTCGGCGGTGGCCAGCCGCATACGGTGGCGGCGCGGCGCGAGGTGATCCTCGCCGCGGGCGCGGTCAACACGCCGCAGCTGCTGGAGCTCTCCGGCATCGGCCAGCCCGAGCGGCTGCAGGCGCTGGGCATCCCGGTGCGGCAGGCGCTGCCGGGCGTCGGCGAGAACCTGCAGGACCATCTGCAGCTGCGCATGATCGTCAAGGTCGAGGGCGTGCGCACGCTCAATACGCGAGTCGGCAACTGGTGGGGCAAGCTCGGCATCGGTCTGCAGTACGCGTGGAACCAGAGCGGGCCGATGAGCATGGCGCCGTCGCAGCTCGGCGCGTTCGCGCGCTCGGATCCGGAGCAGGCGCGGCCCAACGTCGAGTACCACGTGCAACCGCTGTCGCTCGACAAGTTCGGCGAGCCGCTGCACACCTTCAACGCCTTCACCGCGAGTGTCTGCAATCTGCGGCCGACCTCGCGCGGCAGCGTCCACATCGACAGCCCGGACTTCCGCCAGGCGCCGGTGATCGCGCCCAACTACCTGTCGACCGACGAGGACCGCAAGGTCGCGGCCGACTCGCTTCGGCTGACCCGCCGCATCGTCGCCGCGCCGGCACTGGCGCCGTACCGGCCGCAGGAATGGCTGCCGGGTCCGCATGTCGAGGACGACGAATCGCTGGCGCGCGCGGCCGGCGATATCGGCACGACGATCTTCCATCCGGTCGGCACCTGCCGCATGGGCAGGCCCGACGATCCGCAGGCGGTGGTCGACCAACGGCTGCGCGTGATCGGCGTGCAGGGCCTGCGCGTGGTCGATGCCTCGGTGATGCCGCTGATCACCTCGGGCAATACCAACTCGCCGACCATCATGATCGCCGAGCGCGCCAGCGACATGATCCGCGAGGACCGGCGCAGCGGGGCGCGCGGCTGAGGCGGCAGACGCTGCGCCACGGTCTCGGCGCCACCGTCGGCGCCGCCCGCGCGCGGCGCCGCACCGCACCGCCCCCTGCGCCCCCGCAGCGGTGTGGCAGCTTCTCCGAAGCTTGCCCATGTCCTGCTTGCGGCTTTCCCGCAGCCAGCCCGCACACGGCGGCCGCGCTGCCTGACAAACATGACAGCTGGTTCATGTTTCAGGCTCAGTGCAAACCCGGATGTTTTGCGACGCAACAGGTGCCCACAATAGACGCCGGACAGTCGTGATGCCGCGCTCACATCTGCGCATGCATCGGCGCTTGCATCCGACCGTGCCGCCGCTGCCACCCAGCGCGCTGCCGCACACACCAATAAGACATTGCAGACAAGGCGACCCCCACCCGCGCTGATATTCGCGCAGCGCCGGCCGGGGTCGCGGGTCGAATCCGGGCACGACGGGCCAGAAGCCGGCGTCGCGCCGAACGAGGACGGGCAGGAGACATGAACCAGCAGGAAACCATCCTGGAGACGCGCAACCTCACCAAGGAGTTCAAGGGGTTTACCGCGGTCAGCGACGTCAATCTGCGGGTCAGGCGCGGGTCCATCCATGCGCTGATCGGCCCCAACGGAGCGGGCAAGACCACCTGCTTCAATCTGCTGACGAAGTTCCTGGTGCCGACCACCGGCACCATTCTGTTCAACGGCATCGACATCACCGGCGAGAAGCCCGCGCAGATCGCGCGCCGCGGCGTGATTCGCTCGTTCCAGATCTCGGCGGTGTTTCCGCACCTGACCGTGCGCGAGAACGTGCGCATCGGGCTGCAGCGCAAGCTCGGCACCGCCTTCCACTTCTGGCGCAGCGAACGCACGCTGTCGGTGCTCGACGACGAGGCGATGGCGCTGCTCGAGCAGGTGGGGCTGACCGAGTTCGCAGACACCGTGACCGTCAACCTGCCGTACGGCCGCAAGCGCGCGCTGGAGATCGCCACCACGCTGGCGATGGAGCCCGAGCTGATGCTGCTCGACGAGCCGACGCAGGGCATGGGTCACGAGGACGTCGACCGCGTCACGCAGCTGATCAAGAAGGTCTCGGCGGGCCGCACCATCCTGATGGTCGAACACAACATGAACGTGGTGTCGTCGATCGCGGACACGATCACCGTGCTGCAGCGGGGCGCGATCCTCGCCGAAGGGCCGTACGAGCAGGTGTCGAAGGACCCGCGCGTGATGGAAGCCTATATGGGCACGGCCGACGCCGAGCTGCAGGGCGCGCACTGAGAGCAATGCGGAGCGACGACATGACGACTGACAACACGCCCGCCCTCGAGATCCGCGGCCTGCAGGCCTGGTACGGCGAATCGCACATCCTGCACGGGGTCGACCTGACCGTGAACCGCGGCGAGGTGGTCACGCTGCTGGGCCGCAACGGCGCCGGCCGCACCACCACGCTGCGCGCGATCATGGGCCTGACCGGCACGCGCAAGGGCTCGATCAGGATCAACGGGCACGAGACGATCCATCTGCCGACGCACAAGATCGCGCACTACGGCATCGGCTACTGCCCCGAGGAACGCGGCATCTTCGCCAGCCTGTCCTGCGAGGAGAACCTGCTGCTGCCGCCGCAGCTCAAGGGCGCCGGCGCGCAGCAGGGCATGAGCGAGGCCGACATCTACGAGATGTTCCCGAACCTGGCCGAACGCCGGCAAAGCCAGGGCACGCGGCTGTCGGGCGGCGAGCAGCAGATGCTGGCGGTCGGGCGCATCCTGCGCACCGGCGCGAACCTGCTGCTGCTCGACGAGATTTCGGAAGGATTGGCACCGGTGATCGTGCAGGCGCTGGCCCGCATGATCCGGATGCTGAAGCAGAAGGGGTACACGGTGGTGATGGTGGAGCAGAACTTCCGCTTCGCCGCGCCGCTGGCGGACCGCTTCTATGTGATGGAGCACGGCACCATCGTCGAGCGCTTCGGCGCCGGCGAGCTGGAACAGAAGATGCCGGTGTTGCACGAACTGCTTGGGGTCTGATCCTTCGGGGTCGCAGGCATGGTCGAAGGTACGGTCGAACGTACGGTGGCAGGAACGGGCGGCGCGAGGCCGCCGAAACACAGGAGACAAGCAATGAAGATCAAACGGCTCGCAGCCGCGATGGCGGCCTTGGTGACGGGCATGGCGGCCGGAGCGGCCTCCGCGCAGGTATCGGGTGACTCGGTCAAGATCGGCTTCATCACCGACATGTCCAGCTTGTACGCGGACATCGACGGCAAGTCGGGCGTCGAGGCGGTCAAGATGGCGATCGAGGACGCCGGCGGCAAGGTGCTCGGCAAGCCGATCGAGCTGCTGTCGGCCGACCACCAGAACAAGGCCGACATCGCCGCCTCGAAGGCGCGCGAATGGATGGACCAGCAGGGCCTGGACATGCTGCTGGGCGGCACCAACTCCGGTACCGCGCTGGCGATGAACAAGGTCGCGCAGGAAAAGAAGAAGGTCTACATCAACATCGGCGCGGGCACGGCCCGCCTGACCAACGAAGAGTGCTCGCCGTACACGGTGCACTACGCCTACGACACGGTGGCGCTGGCCAAGGGCACCGGCAGCGCGGTGGTCAAGCAGGGCGGCAAGTCGTGGTTCTTCCTGACCGCGGACTACGCCTTCGGCCATTCGCTGGAGAACGACACCTCGGCGGTGGTCAAGGCCAATGGCGGCACGGTGGTCGGCTCGGTGCGCCATCCGCTGTCGGCGTCGGACTTCTCGTCGTTCCTGCTGCAGGCGCAGGCCTCGAAGGCGCAGATCCTGGGCCTGGCCAACGCCGGCGGCGACACGATCAATTCGATCAAGGCGGCCAAGGAATTCGGCATCACCAAGAACATGAAGATCGCCGGCCTGCTGATGTTCATCAACGACGTGCACAGCCTCGGACTGAAGAACACCGAAGGCCTGCTGATGACCGACAGCTGGTACTGGGACATGAACGACGAGACCCGCAAGTTCGCCAACCGCTTCTTCGCCAAGAACAAGAAGATGCCGAGCAGCCTGCAGGCCGCCGACTACTCCGCGGTGCGTACCTACCTGAAGGCGGTCGAGGCGGCCAAGACCGACGATCCGGACAAGGTGATGGCCGAGCTGAAGAAGGCGAAGATCGACGACTTCTACACCAAGGGCTATATCCGCGCCGACGGCCGCGCCATTCATGACATGTACCTGATGCAGGTCAAGAGCCCGGCCGAGTCGAAGAAGCCCTGGGACTACCTGAAGGTCGTGGCGACGATCCCGGGCGACCAGGCCTTCACGACGCCCGCCGAGTCGAAGTGCGCGCTGCTGAAGAAGTAAACGACGCCGGCCCGGCGGTGCGCGCCTCGCGCATCGCCGCGGCCCGATGAACGACCGGCGCCGCGTGCGCGTTCGCTGCCGCCGGCCCATGCCTTCCTCGACGGAGGGCGGGCCGGCGCGGAACGGGCCCGCGGCGCCGCATAGCTGACGCCTGCGATGGACATCTTCGGTATTCCCTTGCCCGCCATGTTGTCCCAGCTGTTGCTCGGGCTGGTCAACGGGGCTTTCTATGCGATGTTGAGCCTTGGCCTGGCGGTGATCTTCGGCCTGCTCAACGTCATCAATTTCGCGCACGGCGCGCTCTTCATGCTCGGCGCGGTGCTGGCCTGGATGGGCATGGAGTACGCCGGGCTCAACTACTGGGTGATGCTGCTGCTCGCCCCGGTGGTGGTCGGCGTGATCGGCGTGGTCATCGAGAAGACCATGCTGCGCTGGATCTACAAGCTCGACCATATCTACGGCCTGCTGCTGACGCTGGGCATCACGCTGGTGATCGAGGGCGTGTTCCGCTCGATCTACGGCGTGTCGGGCCTGCCGTATTCGACGCCGGAACTGCTGGCGGGCGCGACCGACCTGGGCTTCATGATCCTGCCGAACTACCGCGCCTGGGTGGTGGTGGCCTCGCTGGCGGTGTGCCTGGCGACCTGGTACATGATCGAGAAGACCAAGCTCGGCGCCTATCTGCGCGCCGGCACCGAGAACCCGAAGCTGGTCGAGGCCTTCGGCGTCAACGTGCCGCTGATGGTCACGCTGACCTACGGCTTCGGCGTCGCGCTGGCCGCCTTCGCCGGCGTGCTGGCCGCGCCGGTGATCCAGATCTCGCCGCTGATGGGGCAGAACCTGATCATCGTGGTGTTCGCGGTGGTGGTGATCGGCGGCATGGGTTCGATCCTGGGCTCGATCGTCACCGGTCTTGGCCTCGGCGTGATCGAGGGCCTGACCAAGGTGTTCTATCCGGAAGCGTCGTCGACCGTGGTGTTCCTGATCATGGTGATCGTATTGCTGCTGCGGCCGGCCGGGCTGTTCGGGAGGGAGAAGTGATGGACGGACAAAGCGCATCGCGCACACAGGGGCCCCAGGGCACGCAGGCTTCCGCGCCGGTGGAGGGGGGCGCCGCGCGCCGCGGCGTGCCGCGCACCGTGCCGCTGCTGTTGTATGGGCTGCTGCTGCTCGCGCTGATTGCCGCGCCGATGGCCGGCGCCTATCCGGTGTTCGTGCTGAAGGTGCTGTGCTTCGCGCTATTTGCCTGCGCGTTCAACCTGCTGATCGGCTACACCGGCCTGCTGTCGTTCGGCCACGCGGCCTTCTTCGGCGGCGCCGGTTATGTGGCCGGGCATGCGATGAAGGTGTGGGGCGTGACGCCGGAGGTCGGGCTGGTGCTCGGCACGCTGGCAGGGGCGGCGATCGGCTACGTGGTCGGCGCGCTGGCGATCCGGCGGCAAGGCATCTACTTCTCGATGATCACGCTGGCGCTGGCGCAGATGCTGTTCTTCTTCTGCCTGCAGGCGCCGTTCACCGGCGGCGAGGACGGGCTGCAGGGCATTCCGCGCGGCAAGCTGTTCGGCGTGCTGTCGCTGTCGGACGACCTGACGCTGTACTACGTCGCGCTGGCGATCATCGTGCTGGCCTTCGCGCTGATCGTGCGTACGGTGCATTCGCCGTTCGGGCAGATCCTGAAGGCGATCAAGGAGAACGAGCCGCGCGCGATCTCGCTGGGCTACGACACCGACCGCTTCAAGCTGATGGCCTTCGTGCTGTCGGCCGCGCTGTCGGGGCTGGCCGGCGCGATCAAGGCGCTGGTGCTGGGCTTCGAGACGCTGACCGACGTGCACTGGTCGATGTCGGGCACGGTGATCCTGATGACGCTGGTCGGCGGCCTGGGTACGTTGTCCGGTCCGATCGTCGGCGCCTTCGTGATCGTCGCGCTGGAGAACAAGCTGGGCGATATCGGCAGCTTCCTGGCCTCGGCCACCGGCGTCGAGTGGTTCAACTCGCTGGGCGAGTCGGTGACGATGGTGACCGGCGTGATCTTCGTGATCTGCGTGCTGCTGTTCCGCCGTGGCATCATGGGCGAGCTGCAGGCGCTGTTCAGCCGGAGCCGGCATTAGCGCACCTCCGGAGGCCGCGGCGGGGAGTGGCCGCCGCGGTACATGCCCGTTTTTAGGGCTAGGGTTTTTTCTAGCTTGTTGGATACGCACCGCTTCGTTACATTGGAGCCACGGTTTTCGCAGGTTAAATGGAGGCGGAAGCGAGGAGACGACAGGCGCGCACCCACGATGAGCATTCCGTGAGGAAGCAGCGTTAAATAAGGAAAGGGCGTTGACGGGTGATCCTCGGCAACGCCCTTTTTAATTTGTGGCTTATTTGTCCGGTTCCTCCGTGAGACAATGCGCGCCTTGCCCGCGACCGCCATGCCGTCTCCGTCCGATCCCATTCTTTCCGGTTCCTCCGGTGCCCCCGGCGCCTCCGCGCCAACTCCCAACTATCTGATTCGACAGGCTTTTCCGGCCGACCAGCCGATGCTGGCGGACTGGTTGCAGGCGTGCGCGCCGGCGCCGGTGCTGCTGCAGCGCGGCCGCGCCGCGATGCTCGAGCGGCTGCTGCAACGGCCCGAGCTGGGCCTGTGCCTGCTGGCGTGGGAGGGCGCCGCGCTGGTTGGCTGCCTGCCGGTCCAGCTGGTGCCGCGCCTCGATCTGGGCGGTTTGGCGGCGATGGCCACCGAAGCCTGGTGCTTGCCCGGCACGCACGAAAGTGGTGCAATCCTCGCTTCTTGCCGCGACTGGCTCGCCGACTGGTGCCGCGCGCATGGCGTGCGCCATCTGCTGTGGGCCCCGGGCCTGCCCGCTGCCGGGGAGTCTGGCGAGCCCGGGAAGTCGGATCACGGCCTGAGCCGGCTGCCGTGCGGCCTGTGGCATCGCGACCTGGCGCCGGCGGTCAAGCAGCTGTCCTGATCCGACCGCGGAGTCCTTGCCCGTTCCTGTGTTTGGCGACGGCCCCGGATAGTCCGTTCCACGCCGTCGCCTGCTCGGCCTGCGTCCGCCCCACGCCGTCGCCCGCTTTCGCTTCCTGCTTTCGTTTCTTTACCCCTGACCCGCTGACCCGCTTTCCCGGATGTTCCAATGGAGTTCGCCTTCCTGTTTGCCGCCGCCTTCCTGGCCGGCCTGATCGATGCGGTCGCCGGCGGCGGCGGCCTGGTGCAGATTCCCGCCATCTTCAGCGCCTACCCGAGCCACGCGCCGGCGACGCTGATCGGCACCACCAAGGTCGCCTCGATGGCCGGCACCTTCAACGCCGCGGTGCGCTACGCGCGCAGCGTGCGGATCTACTGGGGTGCCACCGGGCCGGCGGTGGCGGCTGCCTTCCTCTGCTCGATGGCCGGCGCCTACACGCTGACGCTGGTGCCGGCCGAACCGCTGCGCAAGCTGCTGCCCTTCGTGCTGGCGATCCTGCTGATCTATACGCTGGCCAAGAAGGACCTCGGTGCCGAGCATGCGCCGACGCTGTCGGGCGCGCGCGAGCGTTGGGTCGCGCTGATGGGCGGCGCGGCGATCGGCTTCTACGACGGCATCTTCGGACCCGGCACCGGCAGCTTCCTGATGATCATGTTCGTGCGGCTGTTCGGCTACGACTTCCTGCACGCCGCGGCCTCGACCAAGCTGGTCAACCTCGCCACCAATGTCGCGGCGCTGATGCTGCTCGGCTTCAAGGGGCACGTCTGGTGGGAGCTCGGCCTGGTGATGGCGGTGGGCAACGTCATCGGCAGCCAGCTCGGCAGCCGGCTTGCGCTGAAGCACGGCAGCCGTTTCGTGCGCAAGGTCTTCCTGCTGGTGGTCAGCGCGCTGATCCTGAAGACCGCCTGGGACGCCTTCGTCGGCTGAGGGCGCGCACGGCCTTCGCGTAGCCGCCGGGTACGTTACGCGCAGGTCTCCGCGCGCTCCTCGCGGACGTCCCGAGGCAGGTCGCCGCGTGGTCCTGGGGCACGTCCCCACGCGGGTCCTCGCTGACGTCCCCGCGCACCGGTCGCTCCGCCGAAAGGCGCGCCGATGCTGGCGATGCGGGTTAATCCTGCCTTGGCGGCAAGGGGCGCTGTGTTAGACTCGGTGCGAATTCCCGACCGCTCGGTCGGCGAATCAAATCCGGCGCCGGCCGCCTCCTCGCAAGCCTGTCTTCAGTACGGATTGCGCTGGAAGATCGGCCGCGACCCTTCGAAAAAAGAGGGCACGCGCGGACGGGATCGGGCACGACGGCGAAGCGCGGCGATCAAGCACCGCGGATCCGTCGGAACAACAAGCCAGGCGCGGACCGGCCCCAAGCCGGCTCGATGCCGACCGGTTTGAGAGAAGAAGGAGACACGATGAATTTCAAGCGCGCCAGCATGCTGGCCTTCGCCGCCGCCTGTCTGTGCGCCGGCGCTGCCCAGGCCCAGATCAAGATCGGGGTCACGGTATCGGCGACCGGTCCGGCGGCTTCGCTGGGCATCCCGGAAAAGAACACCTTCACGCTGCTGCCCAAGGAGATCGCCGGCAAGAAGGTCGAATACATCGTGCTCGACGACGCCTCGGACAGCACCACCGCCGTCAAGAACACCCGCAAGCTGATCAGCGAGGACAAGGTCGACGCCGTGGTCGGCTCGACCGTGACGCCGAATTCGCTGGCGATGGTCGACGTGGTCGCCGAGAGCGGCACGCCGATGATCACGATGGCGGCGTCGGCGCGCATCATCGAACCGATGGACGCCAAGCGCGCCTGGGTCTTCAAGACCCCGCAGAACGACTCGCACATGGCGACCGCGATCTCCGAGCACATGAGCAACAACAACGTGAAGACGGTGGCCTTCATCGGCTTCGCGGATGCCTACGGCGAGAGCTGGTCGCAGGAGTTCGCCAAGGTGGCGGACATCCGCAAGATCAAGGTCGTCGCCAACGAGCGCTTCGCCCGCACCGATACCTCGGTCACCGGCCAGGTGCTGAAGATCATGGCCAGCAATCCGGACGCGGTGCTGATCGCCGGTTCCGGCACGCCGTCGGCGCTGCCCGCCAAGGCGCTGAAGGAGCGCGGCTACAAGGGCAAGATCTACCAGACCCACGGCGTCGCCAACCCCGACTTCCTGCGCGTCTGCGGCAAGGACTGCGAAGGCGCGCTGCTGCCGGCCGGTCCGCTGCTGGTCGCCGAGCAGCTGCCCGACAGCAATCCGGTCAAGAAGCCGGCGATGACCTACAAGACCGCCTACGAGAAGGCCTTCGGCGGCCAGGTGTCGACCTTCGGCGGCCATGCCTGGGACGCCGGCCTGCTGCTCGAGCGCGCGATTCCGGTCGCGCTGAAGAAGGCGCAGCCGGGCACGCCGGAATTCCGCAAGGCGCTGCGCGATGCGCTGGAGCAGACCAAGGAGCTGCCGGTCTCGCACGGCATCATGACGATGAGCCCGACCGACCATCTGGGCCTGGACCAGCGCTCGCGCGTGATGGTGCAGATCGTCGACGGCAAGTGGAAGCTGCAGAAGTAGGAACGCCTGGCAGCTTCGCCGCGCGGCAGGGCGCATGGACGCACCATGCGCCTTTTTTGTTTTGCGGCCCCGGGGAAGGGAACCGGTGAGGCAGAACCGGTGAGGCAAAACCGGTGAGGCAAAACCGGTCAAGCGGAACCGGGCGCTAGGGTTCGCGCGGATTTCCTCGAAGCGTAAGACCTTTACTATTTCGTAATTCGCTGCATCGCGGCAACCCCCGAGGAGATCATGGACCTCTCGATTGCGGCCATCCTGGCACAGGACGGCATCACCTCCGGCGCGATCTACGCGCTGTTGGCGCTGGCCCTGGTGCTGGTGTTTTCGGTGACCCGCGTCATCTTCATCCCGCAAGGGGAGTTCGTCGCCTACGGCGCGCTGACGCTGGCGGTGATGCAGGCGGGCCATGCGCCGCAGACCTCGTGGCTGCTGGTGGCGATGGGGGTGCTGACCTTCGTCTACGAGGGCGCCACCGTGCTGCGCAGCGCCGAACTGCGCCGCAGCGCCGGCCGCCGGCTGGCGGTGCTGGCCGGCAAGTACCTGGTCTTTCCGTTCGCGGTGCACTGGCTGACGCAGGCCTATGGCGCGCAGCCGCTGCCGATGCTGGCGCAGATCGCGCTGACGCTGCTGATCGTGGTGCCGATGGGCCCGATGCTGTATCGCATCGCCTACCAGCCGCTGGCCGAGGCCAGCACGCTGGTGCTGCTGATCGTCTCGGTCGGCGTGCACTTCGCGCTGGTCGGACTGGGACTGGTGATGTTCGGCGCCGAGGGCTCGCGCACCACCGCCTTCTCCGATGCGCGCTTCGATGTTGGTGCGCTGTCGGTGTCGGGCCAGAGCCTGTGGGTGATCGGCGTGTCCGGGCTCTTGATCGCCGGCCTGTACTTCTATTTCGACCGCACGCTGACCGGCAAGGCGCTGCGCGCCACCGCGGTCAACCGGCTGGGCGCGCGCCTGGTCGGCATCGGCACCACGCAGGCGGGCCGGCTGTCGTTCACGCTGGCCGCCGCGATGGGCGCGCTGTGCGGCATCCTGATCGCGCCGCTGACCACGGTCTACTACGAGTCGGGCTTCCTGATCGGCCTGAAGGGCTTCGTCGGCGCCATCGTCGGCGGGCTGGTCAGCTATCCGGTGGCGGCCGCCGGCGCGCTGCTGGTGGGGCTGCTCGAATCCTATTCGTCCTTCTGGGCCAGTGCGTTCAAGGAGGTCATCGTGTTCACGCTGATCATTCCGGTGCTGCTGTGGCGCTCGCTGACCAGCAAACATGTGGAAGACGAGGAATGATGCAACGGCAAGCCACACGCACAACCGGGACGCAGCAGGCGTCCGACACGGCGGCGGCCGCAACGCCGACGCTCCCGGCGACGGCGCCGGCGACGACCCCGGCCCCGGCCTCCGGCAGCGCCAACCTGCGCAACCGGCTTCTGCTGATCGCGTTCGCGGCGATCCTGGCCCTGCTGCCGGTGCTGCCGACGCCTGAGTTCTGGATCACGCTGGGCAACTACATCGGCCTGTACAGCATCGTCGCGATCGGCCTGGTGCTGCTGACCGGCGTCGGCGGCATGACCTCGTTCGGGCAGGCGGCCTTCGTGGGCCTGGGCGCCTACAGCACCGCCTACCTGACCACGCAGTACGGGCTGTCGCCCTGGTTCGGCCTGCTGGTCGGCCTGGTGATCACGATGGCGTCGGCCTATGTGATCGGCCTGATCACGATGCGGATGTCGGGGCATTACCTGCCGCTGGCGACGATCGCCTGGGGGCTGTCGCTGTTCTTCCTGTTCGGCAATCTCGAATTCCTCGGCAAGTACGACGGCCTGAACGGCATCCCGGTGCTGTCGCTGCTGGGCTTCGAGCTGCAGTCGGGCCGCTCGATGTTCTATCTGATCTGGGTGGTGGTGCTGCTCGCGGTGGTGGCGATGCAGAACCTGCTCGATTCGCGTCCTGGCCGGGCGATCCGCGCGCTGAAGGGCGGCGGCGTGATGGCCGAGGCGATGGGCGTCAATACCGCGTGGATGAAGGTGGTGGTGTTCGTCGTCGCCGCGGTGCTGGCCTGCATCTCGGGCTTCCTGTACGCGCATCTGCAGCGCGCGGTGAACCCGACGCCGTTCGGCCTGAACTATGGCATCGAGTACCTGTTCATGGCGGTGGTCGGCGGTGTCGGCCACGTGTGGGGCGCGGTGCTGGGCGCGGGCATCCTGACCATCCTGAAGGACATGCTGCAGGGCGTGCTGCCGAAGCTGCTGGGCGCCAACGGCAACTTCGAGATCATCGTGTTCGGCGTGCTGCTGGTGCTGCTGCTGCAGTATGCGCGCGACGGGCTCTGGCCCTTCCTGCGCAAGGCATGGCCGAGCGGGCCGCCGGTGCGCGCGCCCGAACAGGCCGCCGCGCTGCCGGTACGGCAGAAGCCGCAGGCCGGCGAACTGATCCTCGACGTGCGCGCGGCGCGCAAGGAGTTCGGCGGGCTGGTGGCGGTCAACGACGTCAGCTTCCAGGTCCGCGCCGGCGAGATCGTCGGACTGATCGGGCCCAATGGCGCCGGCAAGTCGACCACCTTCAATCTCGTCACCGGCGTGCTGCCGCTGACGCGCGGCGAAGTGCGCTATCGCGGCGAGGCCATCACCAATCTGCCGTCGCGCGAGATCGTCAAGCGCGGTATCGGCCGGACCTTCCAGCACGTGCATCTGCTGCCGACGATGACGGTGCTGGAGAACGTCGCGATCGGCGCGCATCTGCGCGGCGACTACCGGCCGCAGGGCGGCGTGTCGGCGGCGATCCTGCGCATGAACCGCGGCGAGGAGGCCAAGCTGCTGTTCGAGGCGAAGCGCCAGCTCGAGCGCGTGGGCCTTGCCGACTGCATGTACATGGAGGCCGGCAGCCTGGCGCTGGGCCAGCAGCGCATTCTCGAGATCGCCCGCGCGCTGTGCTGCGATCCCGCGCTGCTGCTGCTCGACGAGCCGGCTGCGGGCCTGCGCTACAAGGAGAAGCAGGCGCTGGCCGAGCTGCTGCGCAAGCTCAAGGGCGAGGGCATGAGCGTGCTGCTGGTCGAGCACGACATGGACTTCGTGATGAACCTGACCGACCGGCTGGTGGTGATGGAGTTCGGCACGCGCATCGCCGAGGGCGTGCCCGAGGAAGTGCAGAAGAACCCCGCGGTGCTCGAGGCCTATCTGGGCGGCGTGGAATAAGGGAGCGAGCGGTGAGCGTGATTCTCGAAGTGAAGGACCTGCATGTCCGCTACGGCAAGGTCGAGGCGGTGCACGGGGCCAGCCTGTCGGTCGAGGCCGGCAAGATCGTCACGGTGATCGGCCCCAATGGCGCGGGCAAGTCCACCATGCTGAACGCGATCATGGGGGCGCTGCCGCCGACCGGCTCGGCCAGCGGCATGGTGTCCTACCTGGGCCACGACATGGCCGGCATTCCGGTCGAGGGCCGGGTCGCGCGCGGCATGTGCCTGGTGCCGGAAAAGCGCGAGCTGTTCGGCTCGATGAGCGTCGAGGACAACCTGCGGCTCGGCGCCTTCCGCCGCAAGCGCGCGGGCGAGAAGAACTTCCTCGACCAGATGGACGTGGTCTACGAGCTGTTCCCCCGGCTGCGCGAGCGCGCGCGCCAGGATGCCGGCACGCTGTCCGGCGGCGAGCGCCAGATGCTGGCGGTCGGCCGCGCGCTGATGGCCAAGCCCGAACTGCTGATGCTGGACGAGCCCAGCCTTGGTCTCGCGCCGCTGATCGTCAAGGAGATCTTCCACATCATCAACGACCTGCGCCGCACCGGCGTGGCGACGCTGCTGATCGAGCAGAACGCGCGCGCCGCATTGCAGGTGGCGGACTACGGCTATGTGATCGAGACGGGAGAGATCGCGATGGCCGGGCCGGCCGACGAGCTGGCCGCGGATCCGCGCGTCATCGAGACCTACCTGGGGCTGGCGAAGAAGGCGGCTTGAAGGCTGGCTTGAAAGCGTGGCCGGACAGCCCTGTCTGACCCTTCCATGCGATGAACGAATAACGGCGCGCTTCGGTGCGCCGTTTTCATTTGTCGCTCTTATGGTCGGCAACGTTAAATTAGCGTAATTAATGTTTCTTGCGTTGGATGGCTCATTGTCATCTATCCGGTGAATCATTACCCCTGACGCGGACCACATCCGGGTCCTGCGCCGCCGTTTCCAGCAGCCACTGCCGGAAACGGTTCAGCGCCGGATGGTCGCGCCGCTCCCGCGGCGCGCACAGGAAGTAGCCCCGCGTCAGACGGATCGGCAGATCGAAGGGCGCCACCACGCGGCCGGCCGCGATCTCGTCGCGTACCAGGCAGCGCTGCAGCACCGCGATGCCGATATCGGCCTTGACCGCCTGCACCAGAATCGACACCTGGTCGAACCCCGTGGCCAGCGTGGGCGCAGCGTTGGGTACGCCCGCCGCAACGAACCAGTGCTGCCAGTTGGCGGGCGCGCCGGTGTGAAAGAGCAGGGACTCCCGCAGCAGATCCGCCGGCGTCCGCCATTGACCAGCCTCCCGCCGCAGCCGTGCACGCTCCGGATGGCAGACCGGCACCATCTCGCTGCCGATTACGTAGTCCACCTGCAGATTGGGCCAGCTGTTGGCGGTGCCCGCCAGCAGCGCCGCATCGGGTGCGGGCCCCGAGAAATCCTCGTCGCGCCGGTATGGCACGAAGTCGAGGCGGATATCGGGATGGCGCCGATGGAAGTCCGGCAGGCGCGGCACCAGCCAGACGCTGGCCAGCGTGGGCAGGGCGGACAGCGTCAGATGGTGTTGCCGGTCGCCGGCGAGCAGCGCGGCGCTGGCCGATTCGATCGCGGCCAGCGGCTGGGCCACCGCCTCGAGGAAGCCGCGGCCCGCGGCGGTCAGC